>OFRG01000378.1_pt1 | contig 18126 bp, 14 predicted proteins | sample 1543071 | NCBI WGS metagenome assembly OFRG01 (sample SAMN07774222, study PRJEB24372) | wastewater metagenome | isolation source: WWTP Verbania (Effluent) | place: Italy: Verbania | collected 2015-12
GCGCTGGGTTCCGGGACGCCACCGCATGGCGGTCTGGCTTTCGGTTTTGACCGGCTGATGATGCTGCTCCAGAACGAGCCGAATATCCGTGAAGTGATTCCGTTTGCCAAGACGGGCGAAGGGCGCGACCTGATGATGCAGGCCCCGTCGGATATCCTGCCGGAGCAGCTTGCGGAGCTCGGTATCATGTTCCCAAAGGCGTAGACGATGGTCTGGAACTTCTGATTGGAATAATTCTTGAAAACAGGGTAGAATAGACTATCCTGTTTTTTCATCCTATGGACATTTCTCAGATACCAAAAAAACTGAATAAAGAGCTCATAGAACGGTTTTTCGGCCATTTGGCTCCGGACATCGGCATTGATCTCGGCACAGCCAATACCCTCGTCTATGTTAAGGGTCGCGGCATTGTGATTAACGAGCCTTCAGTGGTGGCGATCAATCAGCGGACCGGCCAGATCTTGGCTATCGGCCGTGAAGCGAAGAAAATGGTTGGCAAGACGCCGAGCCATATCGTCGCGACCCGGCCGCTCGTCGACGGCGTGGTGAGTGATTTTGAAGTGACGCAGCAGATGCTCCGCTATTTCATCCACAAGGTCAATCAGGGTCGGTTTGCATTCTTGCGTCGACCGCGCGTCTTGATTGGTATTCCATCGGGCGTGACCGAAGTAGAGAAACGGGCAGTGATCGAAGCAGCGATGAATGCTGGTGCCCGGCAGGCGTTTCTTATCGATGAGCCGATGGCGGCCGCGATCGGTGCTCGGCTACCAGTCACGGAATCGATCGGCAACATGGTCATTGATATCGGCGGAGGGACGACTGAGATCGCTGTCATTTCGTTGGGTGGTGTCGTCGTTTCGCGGAGTCTGCGTATCGCCGGCGATGAGATGAATGAGGACATCGTCCGGTATTGCCGGGATGAATTCAATATCCTGGTCGGAGAGCGGACAGCTGAAGACGTGAAGATCGCCATCGGGAGCGCGTTTCCTCTGCGTGAACGGCTGACGTACCCGCTCCGTGGTCGCGATCTCGTGTCCGGCCTGCCTAAGGAAGTGATCATCAATGACGAGCATGTGCGTGATGCACTGTCTCGGTCTATTCGTGTTATCGTGAACAATGTAAAGACGATCATCGAAGAGACTCCACCGGAGCTCTTGTCCGATGTCATGCAGCGCGGCATCATCCTCGCGGGCGGCGGCGGACTGATCCGGGGACTCGATCGTCTTCTGGCCAATCAGACCGGCATACCGGTGCGCATGATGGAAGATCCGCTAACCGCGGTCGTGCGGGGGACCGGGCTCGTGCTTGATGATATGGAACATCTCCAGGATGTCTTGATCGAGGAAGAGACGGCCAAGTCGTTTTCTTCGTAATAGTCTCTGACCGCGTCCGGTACGGTGAGCGGGCACAAGATATATTTTCTGATATTTAAGACTGTGAGACGGACTTTTTTTCAGACGAAACTTTCTCGAGCCCTCATCGCTATGGCGGTGCTTTTCGCTTTGGCGTGGTGGAATCCGGGATTTATCATGCGTCCGGTCGCCTCGGCGGCTCAGCTGGTCGCTTTCCCTTTTGAGAGAGCTTTTTCTTTCCTGCTTTTCGAGGTACGCGACGTGCTCGGCTTCGTGGGGTCGATCGGCGAGCTCAAGACTGAGAATGAGCGTCTGATACGTGAGCATCGCGATCTGCTCTCTGATCAGGCGGCGCTCTCCGATATCCGGTCCGAGAACGAATCGCTCCGAAAGGAGCTCGGCCTCGCTCCGCGCGCTCAGTATGATCTCGTCTCTGCGGAGGTAATCGGTGAAGATGTCTTGGCTCAGGGGAAAGCGCTCCTGATCAACCAGGGAAGCGGTTCGGGTATTTCGGTCGGCATGCCGGTCGTGGTCGGCAAGGGCGTGCTGATCGGAAGGATAGATGAAGTATTCGTAGGGAGCGCCCGGGTCAGGCTGCTATCGCATCCGGATAGTTTGGTGGCGGCAATGACGACCGAAGGTGAGGCCAAAGGTGCAGTACGGGGAGAACATGGCCTCGGCGTGCTCTTCGATATGGTGCCGAGAACCGATGTGCTCGAACGCGGTCATTCGGTCGTGACGTCCGGTCTCGGCGGTGATTTTCCGAGAGGGCTCCTTATCGGTACGCTTCAGGATCCGCACTACACTACGGATAAACTCTTTCAGCAGGCATCGGTCGTGGCACCGGTGAAGTATTCCGATATCCGTTTTGTATCGGTGATTCTATCGACGAAACTATGACGCTGTGGATCCGACTCGGTACGCTGGTGCTTCTGGTCGCTCTGCATTTCTCATCGATGCAGATCCTGACCTCAGCTTCGGTGCCGCCATCGGTGCTGATCGCGAGTGCTATCGCTTGGACCGTGCTGCTTGGATTTCCCGGCGTACTCATCCCGCTCTTCATCTTGATCCTGATGGCGGATAGTGTGCTCTTCGGAGGTGTAGATGTGGTTTCGGCCTACTATATCGGCATTGCCTACGCGACGATTTTTATCATGAAGCGGACGCTGGTCGGAGACAAAACGAGTCTGAGTTTCTTCATGTTGACCTTGTTTTCCGGCGTCGCGAGCGCCCTCTGGCCGGTGTTCGTCTGGGTACTCGATCTTCTGGCGCCGATCTGGGATATCAATGTCGAGCCGCTCAGTTTCGGTGGTCTGCTCCTTGGCGGCATTATCGGTTGTGCGGTGTATCCTATTGTCTTTTTCATCCTCAGTCGGAGCGAGCAGATAATCCGAGAAATCCGTCAGGACGCCCAGTTTTCCAGCAAATAAAATCACATGAAGCTTTTCATACGCAATCTGATCCACCCTTCGAATCGCGGCCGGGAAATCGACGACGCTGTGTTGACCGTGACTGAAGAAGAGGCTGCCCGGCTGGAATGGCCGCTCTCTAAGTACTGGTTCTCTATCATCTGGTGGGGGGCGATCTGCCTCCTCTTGCTTCTCGGAGGGCGAGTCTTCTACCTGACCATCGTCAAAGGAGCAGAGTATCGCGAGATGGCGCTGCGCAATAGTCTTCGGTCAATACCGATCGTGGCGCCGCGCGGCATCGTCTATGATCGTACCGGTCAGGCGCTGGTGCAGAATGTGCCGACCGTCGATCTGGCAGCGATTCCGTCTGACCTGCCTCGTGATGATGCGCAACGGGCATCAGTGAGGCAGCGGATCGAAATGCTCCTCAGTCTCGACGGGGCGCTTCTGGAGAGCGTCTTCACGTCAGCGAAAAATTCGACGGCACCGATCCTGCTCAAGCCAGGTCTGACACAGGAAGAGCTTCTGCTTGTGCTCGGCCGCCAATCGGAGATGCCGGGTATCGTGCTCGTGAAATCCGCGGAGCGAGAGTATACGGACGGCGCTATCTTCTCGCATATCATCGGCTACGAGGGCAAGATCAAGCAGGAAGAGCTCGATCAGTATCCGGAGTATGGACTGGCGGATACGTTCGGTAAGCAAGGAGTGGAGAAAGCCTATGAATCGGTGCTGCGAGGGGAGAACGGCGCAGCCCGTGTCGAGGTGGATGCTCTCGGTAAGGTCAAGAAAGAGCTCGGCGTGCTTGATCCAGTCCCGGGAAGCGATGTCATCCTCCATATCGATGCCGGTCTGCAGAAGAAGATCTATGATGGTCTGCAGAAGCTGCTCGATGAGAAGGATTTCAAACGGGCGACGGCCATCGCGATGGATCCGGAGACGGGCGGTATTCTCGCGCTCGTCAGTCTGCCGAGCTATGACAACAATCTCTTTTCCGGCGGCATTGACCAGACACATTATCAGGAGCTCATCACGGATGAGGCGAAGCCGCTGTTCAATCGGGCGATCAGCGGAGAGTATCCTCCTGGATCGACGATCAAGCCAGTGATTGCGGCCGCAGCGCTTTCGGAGGGAGTTATTTCAGCATCGACCATCATCGATGGGATGGGCGGCGCGCTCCGTCGAGGCGGATCGGTATTCCGGGATTGGACGACGCACGGGCCGAGCGATGTGCGGCGGGCTATTGCTGAAAGCAATGACATTTTTTTCTACACCATCGGTGGCGGTTACGGCAGCATACCCGGACTCGGCATGCGCCGCATGAAAGCTTATGAAGAGCTCTTTGGATACGGAGTGGAAACCGGCATCGATATTCCGGGCGAGGCCGACGGTTTTCTGCCTGATCCGGATTGGAAGCAGGAGCGCTATGGGGAGCGCTGGTATATCGGCAACGACTATCACGCCTCGATCGGTCAGGGATTCGTGACTGCGACACCGCTTCAGGTCCTGAATTCCGTCGCGACGATCGCGAATGGCGGGACGCTGCGCCAGCCGAGGGTCGCAGCCCAAATCCGGGATGCCCGAGGCAAGCTTACCTCTGTCGATGCCCCGATTGTTCGGAAAGATTTCATCAGCCAAGAGGTACTCCGTATCGTCCGGGAAGGGATGCGCGAGACGGTGACTGGCGGTACGGCACAGTCGCTTCGGGATCTCCCGGTGGAAGCAGCCGGCAAGACGGGAACCGCGCAGTTCGGTACCGGCAAGGATACACATGGCTGGTTCGTCTCATTTGCTCCGTATGAGCATCCGGAGATCGCTCTGATCGTCCTGGTCGAGGGACAGAACGAAGAAGGATACAACGCGGTCCCGGTGACCAAAGAGGTGTATCGGTGGTATTTCGGTGGTCGGAAAGACGAATAATAGAGGCTTTATAAAGCCACAAAATAGAGCATTTGACAATTTTTCCCTGTCTGCTACCATGGGAGTCGTTTTGAAGTCCGATTGCCGTGTCACACAGCAGTTTTTCTTTCATAAGGAGGAATTATCTATCATCAGTAAGAAAAAAACATGGCAAGGATTTATACCGAGGAAGGCCTCAAGAAACTGCAGTCTGAACTTGAGGAGCGGAAAGGCAAGATTCGTCATGCGATAGCCGAAGCGATTAAGGAGGCGAAGGAGCAGGGTGACCTGTCCGAGAATGCCGAATACAGCGAGGCGAAGCATCAGCAGAATGAGAACGAGAGCCGGGTCGTCGAGCTCGAAGTGCTCCTCAAGGATGCCGTACTGGCTGAACCGAAGAGTACCAAAGGAGCGGGAGTGAGCATGGGCTCGAAGCTTTCTGTGAAGCTCGGTAACCGGGAACTCGCTTTTGAGATCGTCGGATCCAATGAAGCCGATCCGGCCCACGGCAAGATTTCCAATGAGTCTCCGCTCGGCAAGGAGTTCATGGGCAAGAAGAAGGGCGATAAAGTTGAGATCGTCGTCCCAGCCGGCAAGGCGAAATACGAGATCCTCGAAGTGAAATAAATGATGAATAAAAACTGTCTTGAGGAGACAGTTTTTATTATGGCTTGCTAGAAGTAAAATATGATGATATTCTTCGTCCTGCCAATTATATTGTTTCGAAATTATGGGAAAAAAATTACTCTATATTTTGATATGCATCAGCGCCTTCTTTGTTATTGGGGGAGTAGTTTTGGTAAACTCACCGAAGGTTTCTGATGAAATATTTCGGGCATATTGGAATTTTAGACGATATGGATCTGGTCCTGGAATAAGTGTTCAGAATTTTGCTGGATGTCAAGGCAAGGCAATGGTAGAGAGGATGACTGATGAGCAGTTTTCGATGTTGTGGGAAGAGGAGTCTGTTCGAGAGCATTTTGATGCAATCGATGTCGATCGATATATGATGAGACATTGTCCGCCAATTACATCGGAAGAGGTAAGAATAGGAAGGGAGAGATATTACGCGTCGTACAATGAATTTTTAAGAGAGAATAGTCGTTCAGAAGTTAGTCGAGAAGAACAAGAGAAAGATATAGAGAGAGCAATACAAAAAGAGATTGCTGTTTCGGTGTACCAAAAGAAGTTTCTCAACCGCGAATTTTCCTCTTTGAAAGATGAACCGGAAGAATAGTTATGTTTTCCGCAGAGACCATAAGCATATTTGTGGTTTTGACGGAGAATGATAAGTTTCTCCGTAAAGAAAAGTAGGAAGCTACTTTTCATTTAACAATCGAAAAGAAGGAGCTACTAAAATGAAGCGTATATGGATGGCCATGTTGTATCTGATTGCTTTGACGTTCCCGGTTTCATCCCATGCATTCTTATGTTACGGGAAGGATTTAGAATGTCTAAAAGGCTGGATTCTCCCCTTCAATCAAGCGACGGATCCAGATGATAAGTATCGCGAGTGGTCCGCAAGTGAGGGTGTGATATTTGGCAAGGATAATGTCATTATCTTTAAACTGAAATTCGATAATGTATCTCTTGATACTCTTAGCTATCAGTATCCTTGGTATTCTCCGAAGAATACCGTGTTTAATGGTTTTGGATTGGAGATAGATCTTTGTGATCCGAGTGGCACACTCCGGTTTGATTATGTGAAGAGTAATTTCCCATCTGCTGCTCGACCGACGCGCGATACTGATCTTTCGGACAGTATCAATTCATGTAAGAACGCGATGGGGATGCTGATACGGAATCCCGGAGCAATTGTTCCGGGAGAAGAGTATGAAGTACAGTTTTTCCTTAAGGATCAACTTCCAGTCAATGGCGTTGTCATTACGCCAAGCTTGCAGATTTCAGCAGATACACATTTGTTTGATTATGCAGCTTTGACAGTAGGGCAGTCGTATTTGTTCGACGGTAATTTACTCGGTGGCTATCTTGATAAGTTTGAGTATTTCGCTATCGAATCAGATGGCTATGCGAAGTATTGGAATTCTGATACTAAGGATCCATGGAAGGTCTATCGTGATGGTCATGAGGGTGTTTGTTGGACTTCAAAGGCTACAAGTTATCCTTGTTCTATTACGAACAGTGCTGTCCTATACGGTCCGCTATATGTCGAGAGGGAGCAGGAACCAAAACCGTTTGGGGTGACTATGTTGCCTGCAAGCATTCCGGATCCATTTCCTCCTGACTTCATTGTCCGGAAAACCTGGCTTGTCACCCCATGGGGCGATGAAGTCTACAAGTTCGGTCTACAGGAATCCTTCGACACCAAGGCTCAATCGGAAAACATCGGTGACGGCCCATGCAATCCCGAAGATCCAATTCAGACTATCACTAGCCACTTCTACCTCTCCCGCGGCTACAAGGAGGACGTCCATAGCGGAGACGGAGCATGGCGACGGATCGACAGTACGATAACGCAGTGCGATAACCTCGCGCCGAACGAAACCCATACCGAGACTAAGAATACGGTCATCAGTCAGTGGATTGCAGAACCAGGTATTTACAACATCGTCTACTGTATCGATCATCCTCAAGATGATCACAATAATGGAGGTGAACATCTCGAGAAACATGAATCCAACAATTGCAGTACCGAAGCCGTCTTCGAAGTGACTGCCAATGCGATCGAAAACCCAGATCCGCGCTTCGTTGATTTCGTAACCAGCGGGATGCAATTCCGCGGCACGTCTCCATACTACGCCGGCGATCAGGCTCGGTTCGGTGCGACGATCACGAATCGGGGCAACATCAGCTCCCCGTCGGATATTCGCTCGAGCTACAGCGTAGAGTGTCCCGGTACCAGCCGTATCTATCTGGCTGATGACGGAACGATGGCTTCTACGCTCTCGGCGGGCGCTTCTGCTTTTGAAGAAAATGTCGGACCGGTCACGCTTCCCAATGTCGCTGGTACGTGTACAGCATATTTTTGTGCCGATTATCAGGGAGTGGTAGCTGAATCAGATGAGGCGAACAATTGCACGAGCTTCGCATTTGTTCTCCAACCAAGACCGGCACCCAATCTCGTCATTACCCAGTTTCAAGACGAAGTCGGCTGCTGCACGACCAATACCGGTAGTCGTATCAAGCCCGATATCTGGGTGAGAAACAATGGCCCGATTGCTCCAGCCTCCGATGTTACCGTGACCTACCATATCAGCAGTCCGGTAGCGACAGGCGGGGCTTGGTGGCATATCGGCTACGGTATCATCCATCCTTCGGAACTGCCTCCAGGTGGTACTGATGAAGACTACATGGAAGGCAATGGCTATCCGATCCCGCAGAACAGCGCTTGGAAGCTCCAATGGCATACCATCCGTGGCTGTCTCAAAGCGAATGGCAGTGCGCCCGTCGGTGATCCCAATACCGAAGTTTGCGCCTACTATACGCGGTATTCGAAGAAGTAATATTCGCCCCATCTGAGGATTTCTCTCAGATGGGGATTTTTCTTGCCTGAAGTGGATATTTTTTGAAGAGGCTTGATAAAAGCGCACTCTTCTGGTATTTTGGACGGAACAGTTCTTTTGGAGAAGGAGAAGAAACATGACAGTAACGAAAGCAATGCAGCCCGGCTGCGGGCATTGGAAGCCTCTTTTCGCAGACGAAAAGAAGCCGGTGATTACCGGGGTCGGACTCGTCCTCTGTACACTGTATTTCGGAAGTATCCGCGTTCTCGTAACGGAGGAAACGAAAGATAAGCCGCTGATCCGCAAGAAGAAGGGCATGCGAAGCATCCCCTTCGAGACTATCGAAGCACGGGATGGCGATAATCTCGTCTCGGTCATGGAACGCTGCGCTCATGAAGAGCTCGGTATCGAGTCGTGGGAGATGCGTATTTTCGGAGCAGTACCGGAATCATTCCGGCTGTTTCCGGAAGTGACGGAGTACGATATCGTCACGCGCTATGGCATCGCAGAATATCTTGGCGATGAACAGCGACGGTTCGTAGCGCCAGCGGGCGACACGCGAGTGGTCGGCTGGATGACCATCGATCAGCTGCTTGGCCTGCCTCCATCCGAACTGCGGGTCGAGACGAGACCGGTCATGGAGCACTTCATCGGATACTTGCCGAAACTGTTTCGGAGTTAGAGCGATGAGGCCACACAACCAGATGAGGATAGCTTCCGGGCTATCCTCTTTTTTTCTGTCTGAAGAGGAGTGTCGTGTGCGGAAAGGGGATGGAGAGCAGAATGTTTCGGTAGTGCGCGGGTCGGAGACCGTTGAAGATCTCGACTTGTCGGAGCGGAGATCGGCGGAGCGGAGCGAGCTTCTCGATCTTGCCGCCGAGTCCTCCGGTGACATCGATATTGTGCGATCCGGAAATATCGGACTGCTGAGCGAGCGATGAGAAATGAGCCGTTTCGATGAGCGTGGCATCAGCGAAGCGGTGCGGGTCGCGAGTGAAGACGCCGTCGATATCGGAGGCGAATCCGATGCGGTCAGCACTGAACTTCCGAGCGAGTACGGCCGCAATGGTATCGCCCGAGCAGACGGAGAATCCGAGCGCGGTGTCGGGCACCATCTCTCCGTAGAGGAGCGGTATCTGTCCGTGCGCAAGCGCGTGGGCGATGGTGTCCGTCGAGAATCGGCTGATCCGGGCATCGCGCTGGATGATGACGGAAGCGGTATGCACCGGAACGACCGGCAGTCCGGCGGCGATGCATATCTCTGCAATTGAGGCATTGAGCGATTGGTTGGCTCGTTGCGAACGGAGAGCCGCATCGATCTTGCGGGGATCAGTACCGGTGCCGTGACGGAGATCGAAATCATGAGCGAGTCGGTGGCCGGCGGATCCGGATCCATGAATGAGGATGAGTCGGAACGGTTGTTCATCGCGAGCCGCGCGTATGGCCAGCGCGATTTTCTTAAGTAGCGCGGTGCGGACCGCAAGGCCGGCACGATCTTTGTAGGTCGCGACGCTGCCGCCGATCTTGAGAATGATGAGAGGGGAAAATGTCTTCATAGGATGTCGTATTCGGAACGATACCTGGAAAAAGACCATTTTGCCAGGGGCTCGGACGGATTTTCATAAAAAAGGCTTAGATTTGCGTGAAACCGAACATTTGGCTATACTCACCCTATATATATGAATTACCACAACAAAACCCGATTTCAGTTTGTGCTTGTGCTCCTCTTGGGGCTTGTTTCCGGTGTCATCGCATATCCGCAGATTACCTGGTTTCCGCAGTCAGTCGCCTGGCTTGAGGAGAATTTCAAAGTGAATCTCGGCCTTGATCTGCAGGGCGGCATCCATCTCGAGTACAAAGCGGATGTTTCGCAGGTGCCGGATGGCAAGGTGGAAGAAGCGTTGTCCGCTGCTGAAGCGGTTATCGAGCGCCGGGTTAATGCGTTTGGAGTCGGTGAGCCGCTGGTCCAGCGATCGAGCGTCGGTACGGACAACTATATTATCGTTGAGCTGCCGGGCGTGAAGGATATTGAGGAAGCCAAGAAGACGATCAAAGAGACGCCGCTCCTCGAGTTCCGTGAAGAAGCAGGTGCAGAGGCCCAGAAGCAGATCGATGATGAGAATACCGCCAATCAGGCGAAGGCTGAACTCGTACTCAAGCGGGCACTCGCCGGCGATGATTTCGCTGCGCTCGCCGCGGCCAATAGCGCTGATCCAGGGTCCAAGGATACTGGCGGTGATCTCGGTTTCACAACCAAGGGGAAATTTGTTGAAGAATTCGACGCGGTGCTGTTTGATGACGGTTTCAAGGCAGGGACGGTCTGGCCGAAGCTCGTCGAGAGCCAGTATGGCTGGCATATCATCAAGAAAGTCGAGGAGAAGGGAGAGGGTGATGCCAAGGAAGTCCGCGGCGCGCATGTGCTTTTCCCGAAATACACGCTTGATCAGATTCCGGATCTCAAGTACAAGTCGACCGGTCTCACGGGGAAAAATCTCAAGAGTGCTTCGGTCAGCTACCAGGGCCAAGGAATGGGATCTCCGCAGGTAGCACTTCAGTTTGATAGCGAGGGAGCGCAGCTCTTCGCTGACCTGACTCGTCGCAATGTAGGTAAGCAGATCGCTATCCTGATTGATAGCCAGATCGTGACCGCACCGACCGTGCAGACGGAAATCCTGGATGGGCAGGCGGTGATCACCGGAAGCTATACGATCAGTGAGGCCAATGCGCTTGTGAAGCGGCTGAATGAAGGCGCGTTGCCAGTACCGATCTCGCTCGAATCGCAGCAGAGCGTCGATGCGTCGCTTGGATCGGAGGCGCTCCGGCAGAGTCTCTTCGCCGGTTTGATGGGTCTCGCGGCGGTCGCCATCTTCATGGTGTTCTACTATCGTTTCCTCGGTTTTGTGTCAGTCATCGCGCTGGTCCTGTATTCGGCGATGCTCCTCTCGATCTTCAAACTTTCGGGGTATACGCCGTTTAGCATCACGCTGACGCTCTCCGGTATTGCGGGTTTCATCCTCTCGATCGGTATGGCTGTCGATGCCAATGTGCTCATCTTCGAACGTACCCGCGAAGAGCTCGCCTACGGTAAGAATGTCTTCAAGGCGATTGATGAAGGCTTCCGTCGGGCGTGGCCGAGTATCCGCGATGGTAATTACTCGACACTCATCACGACATTTATTCTGATCGGCATAGGGACTGGTTTTGTGAAGGGCTTCGCGATCATTCTGACAATCGGTGTGCTCCTCTCGATCTTCACCGCGGTCGTGCTGGTGCGTGTGGCGCTTCGTTTCCTGATCGGGCAATGGGCAGAGAAGCGGCCGTGGATTTTGCTGCCGCCGGGAAAGATTTACGAAAATGACTAACCGTATGATGAAGATTATCCAGAAAAGAAAATATGCCTACGTCTTTTCGATCGCGATTACGACGCTCTCAATGGTCGCGCTTGCGGTCTGGGGACTCAAGTTCGGCATCGATTTCAAAGGTGGGACGCTCATGGAAGTGCAGTTCACAACTGATCCAGCTCCGGAGTCCAAGCAGGTGATCGAGGCACTCGATCCGATCGGACTGCAGAGTCTGACGGTGCAGCCGACGGACAATAATGCGATACTTCTCCGCTACCTCTCTTCCGATGAGAATGCCAACGATCAGGTGATTGAGAAGCTCAAGGGTATCGATAAGGACGTGAAGCAGCTGCGGACGAATTTCATCGGTGGATCAGTCTCGGGCCAGATGAAGAAGAACGCTATCATGGGCGTCGTTCTGGCATCTATCGGCATCGCGCTCTACATCGCCTGGGCTTTCCGTCGGGTCGCCTATCCGGTAACCTCATGGGAATACGGCATCGGGGCGGTCATCGCGCTCGGTCATGATATTCTCGTGACCATCGGTGTCTTCGCCGTGCTCGGGCATTTCTATGGTATCGAGGTCGGCGTTCCGTTTATCGCGGCACTCCTCACGATTCTCGGCTATTCGGTCAATGACACGATTGTCGTCTACGACCGAGTCCGCGAGAATCTCCTCCGGGAGCATGGCAAGGTGGATTTCGAGGAGACGGTCAATCGTTCGCTCAACCAGACGCTCGGCCGCTCGGTGAATACCTCGATGACGGTGATCATCACGCTCATCGCCATTACGCTCTTCGGCGGCGAGAGCATCCGCTACTTCTCGCTGGCGATATTGATCGGTGTCGCTTTCGGCACCTACTCGTCGATCTACGTCGCTTCGGCACTGCTCGTGACACGGTACAAGATGAAGTTTTCCAAATAGCGGTTTTCTCCGCATACAAGATACATAATACGAGATACGTAATACTATTCTGTTATGAAGTGGAATCCATTCAAGAAAGATGAAGAAGAGGAGAAGGCTGTTGCGGCTGCCGGAGGAGCGGGCATGCCGAAGATGGAGGATATGAACATGGTCCAGCGCTTCGCTTACAAGCGCATCATGGCGATGAATCCGCAGGAGCGCCAGAAGCTCATGCAGAAGATGCTCAAGCCGGAAAACGTCCAGAAGCACAAGGCCGAGATCCTCGAGCAGCTCGAAGCGATGCGCAGGGGTGGTCAGATGAGCGATGACCAGATCCGTCTCGCCAAGGCCCGCCTTGGACTGAAGTAGCAATTTCTTTCGAATACAAAAGAGTATGGATGAGCGGGAACTGAAGATAGAGGAGCTCTTGACCCGTGGGGTCGCTGAGGCGATCGATCGCGAGCGTATCAAGGAGCGGCTCATGCGGGGCGATGAGCTGCGCGTCAAGCTCGGCATCGACCCGACGAGCCCGAATCTCCATCTGGGCCGCGCTGTCTCGTTGCTCAAGCTCCGTGATCTGCAAGAACTCGGCTGCAAGATCGTGTTGATCGTCGGAGACTTCACGGGGCAGATCGGCGATACGAGCGACAAGGAGAGCGAACGCCCGATGCTCGGTCGCGACTTGATCCGCGAGAATATGCAGAGCTATACCGCTCAGATCGGTAAGCTCATTGATCTTTCGAAGGCTGAAATCCATTACAATTCTACTTGGCTTGAGACGCTCGGTTTCGACGATATTGGCGAGCAGGCGGATCACTTCTCCGTCGCTGAATTCATCGCTCGGGAGAATATCAAGAAGCGGCTGGATGAAGGAAAGCGGGTGTCGCTCCGTGAGATGCTCTATCCGCTCATGCAGGGCTACGACAGCGTCGCAGTCAATGCCGATATCGAGCTTGGTGGCACTGATCAGCGATTCAATCTGCTGGCCGGACGTCGGCTCCAGGAAGCGCATGGGCAGTCCGCGCAGGATATTATCATGACGAATCTCATTCTCGGAACCGATGGCCGCAAGATGAGCTCGAGCTGGGGCAATACTATCAATCTTCTTGATACGCCGAACGATATGCTCGGCAAGATCATGAGTATGCCGGATGAGCTGATTATCCCGTATTTCATGCACTGCACGCGTGTCGCGCTCGCCGAGGTCGAAGTGATCGAAGCGAAGCTCGGGACTGAGATGAATCCACGCGATGCCAAGCTGCGGCTCGCGAAGGAGATCGTCACGATCTATCACGGCGCCCCAGAAGCTGAGAAGGCGGAAGCGTATTTTATCCAGGCGTTTTCCAAGAAAGAGATTCCGGATGATATTCCAGTAACACGTGTTAATCTTGTCGCGCCGGAGACGATGGTTGATGTTATTGTTCGTATGGGTTTTGCAACAAGTAAGAGTGATGCCTGGAGAAAGATAGAACAGGGAGGGGTTTCAATTGATGGGCAAAAGATTTCAGAAGGGAATATTTCTTTTGAGAAGAGCCTGCATGAGGGCAAAGTCATGAAGGTTGGCAAGAAAGATTTCGTGAAAATCGTGTTTTAGTGATAGATTGAAAGCAGAGAATGACTACTATGCCGAAAGCCAAGATACAGACAATCGTAGATGCGGGGAAGCGAGAGCTCGAGACGGTCGCTGATGCGGCCGGATTGGCTTTGTGGGAGACTCGTTATCTCGGTCGTAAGAGCGAGCTCAATGAAGTGCTCAAGAGCCTCAAAAATCTCTCTCCCGAGGAGAAGCGCGTCGTCGGTCCGGCGGCCAATGAGGCTAAGCAGGAACTCACGACTCTCTACATGGCTGTCGCCGTGCGCATCAAGCGCGAGAGCATCGACTGGGATGGCGAATGGATCGATGTGACGGCGCCGGGTGAGCGCCAGTCAGCTGGCCATCTCCATCCGATCACGCTGCTCGAGCATGAGATATCTGATATCTTCGCTTCGCTCGGTTTCACCGTCGAAGATGGTCCGGAGCTCGATACTGAGCATAACAATTTTGATTCGCTCAATTTTCCGAAAGATCATCCGGCGCGCGACATGCAGGATACCTTCTGGGTGAAGTCTGAGAAGCGCTGGCAGCATACTTATATCCCGCGTACGCATACTTCGACCGTCCAGGTCCGCTACATGCAGGAGCATAAGCCGCCGGTGCGCATCATCGTACCAGGGCGCATCTTCCGCAATGAGGCGACCGATGCTTCGCACGAGCATACTTTCCATCAATTCGAGTGTCTCATGGTCGACGAGCCGGGCAAGGTGACCGTCGCGACGTTCAAATATGTCGCTGAGACTTTCTTCAGTCGCTTCTTCGGAAAGAAAGTCGATATCCGCCTCCGGCCGAGCTTCTTCCCATTCACCGAGCCGTCGTTTGAATTCGATATCTCCTGCGTTATCTGCGAAGCCAAGGGTTGCTCGGTCTGCAAGGGGACCGGTTGGCTCGAGATCGGTGGCGCTGGCATGGTGAATCAGAAGGTCTTCGAGGCAGTCGGCTACAAGCGCGGCGCGCATCAGGGATTCGCTTGGGGATTCGGATTGACGCGGCTCGCTATGATGAAATACAAAATCGCGGATATCCGCTTGCTCATGAGCGGTGACCTCAGATTCCTGAAACAATTCTAGTTATGAAATACAGTTACCATTGGCTCAAAGAATTATCAGGTACGAAGAAGCCGGCCGAGCGGGTGGCGGATTTGCTCATGCGGCACGCTTTCGAAGTCGAGGGAGTGGAGAGTTATCCCCACGGACTTGATGGTGTACTGACCGGCCGGGTGCTCTCAGTGATTCCGCATCCGAATGCGGATCGTCTGCGGGTCGCGCAGGTTGAGCTCGGGAAAAGCGATATCCGCCAGATTGTCTGCGGCGCGCCGAATCTCGCTCCGGGGCAGAAGGTCGTCGTCGTGCTGCCAGGGGCGAGTCTGCCGGGCGGTATTGAGATCCGGGCGACAGAGATCCGCGGCGTCGCGTCAAACGGCATGATCTGTTCCGAGAAGGAGCTTGGCATCGGCGACGGGCACACAGGCATCCTGGCCCTGCCTGATGAGACTCCGATCGGTTCGGAATTCGCCAAGCTTATCGGATTGTCTGACACTATACTCGATGTGAAGATATTGGCCGATCGCGGTTCTGATGCGTTGTCATATGAGGGGTTGGCGAGAGAGATTGCCGCGCTTGACGGACACGCTCCGCAGTTCGCTGAGACTAAGGCCAAGCCGTTCAAGATTCCTTCCTATAATCGGGCGCCCAAGGTGCAGATTGCGGACAAGAAAGCCTGTCGTCGCTATGTCGGACTGCTTTTCAAGGATATCGTCGTTGAAGAGTCTCCACTTTGGCTTAAGACGAAGCTTCTGGTTTCTGGTCTCCGTCCGATCAACAATATCGTCGATATCACGAACTATCTCATGCTCCGCACGGGTCAGCCGCTGCACGCTTTTGACGCGGCCCGGCTCTCCGGTGGTGTGCATATCCGCATGGCCAAGAAGGGCGAGAAGCTCGAATTGCTGACGGGAGAGAAGAAATCCCTCTCGGCCGATGATTTGATCATCGCTGATGCCAAGCATCCGCTCGCGCTCGCCGGTATCATGGGCGGCCAGCAGTCAGGCGTGACCGACTCGACCACGGATGTTTTTCTGGAGATCGCGAATTTCGACGGTGCGACGCTGCGCCGGACGCGGATCCGCCATGGTCTCGCGACTGATGCGAGCTACCGTTTTGAACGCAATCTTGATCCGAATCTTCCAATCGAAGTAGCCCGCGAGGCGGCTGAGTTAATCCGTGAGCTCGCCTCAGGTAAGCTCGTCGGAGCGCGCGACGAATATCCGGAGAAGCGCAAGGAATGGAAGATCGAGCTTTCCCTCTCTCGAGTCGAGGGCGTGCTCGGAGTCAAAGTGCCGATTTTCGAGGTTGTGCAGTATCTCGCTCTTCAAGGATTGACGGTCCGCAAGGTCAATGGAAAAGATGCGCTCTTGGTTACGATTCCGACCCGTCGGCCGGATCTCCGGGATGAGTGGGACCTGATTGAGGAGATCGGACGCATGCGCGGCTATGACAAAGTATCCCCGGTGTCGCCAGTGCTGCCTCTCGTAGCGGTACCTGCCAATCCAGTGAAGCGCTTCGAGCGGAGTGCTAAGGAGGTGCTCGCACACGCCGGCTTTACGGAAATCATGACGTATTCTTTCTATGGCGTCCGCGATATCGAGGCTTTCGGCCTGGCAGAGGCCGGGCATGTCGAGCTGGCCAATCCGCTCAATCCTGACCAGACGCATCTGCGCAAGAGTCTCGTACCGAGCCTGCTCCGCAAAGTGAAAGAGAATCTCCGGCATACGGATACCTTTCGGATTTTCGAGTGGGAGAGCGTATTTGAGAAATCCAAGAAGACCGAGATTCGGGAAGCGAAGATGCTCGCAATCGCTTCGATATCCCGCGAGAGCGGATCGAAGGAATTTTCACGGCTCAAGGGGTCGCTCGAGAATCTCTTCGAGACTCTCCGTATCGAAGGAGCGGAATTCGTACCGCACGCTGCTCCGGAATCCGGCGATGAGTGGCATCGGACCCAGAGCGCCGATATCCTGGTCGGAGGTCGTAAGCTCGGCACGCTCGGCACGCTCATGCCGTTCATCATGAAGAACTTCGGCATCGCATCAGGCTTGGTGGTGGCGGTGCTCGACACGGAGATGCTGAGGGCATCGGTCGCTGCCGAGACGGTGTTCCGACCGTTGCCGCGCTTCCCATTCGCGGTGCGCGATATCTCGCTTGTTTTTGAGAAGAAGATCGAGAGTGCGTCAGTTGTCCAGCGTATGCTTGAGGTCGGGGCGCCACTGCTTCGGTCGGCAGAGCTCTTCGACGTTTTCGAGCGTGAGGGGAATCGCAGTCTGGCGTTCCATCTTTCTTTCGGGGATGATGAGCGGACTCTCAAGAGCGATGAGATGGATGCCGCCTTCGATCGTATCGTCTCGGAGGTCGAACGCGAGCTCGGAGGCAAGCTAAATCGGTAGATTCACGGAGCAGAGAGGCTGGTTTTGTGATAGAATGAGGCTTGTGAAGCGAGCCTCTTTTTGTTGACTTTTATACAAAAAAGGTGTATAATATTAGTTTCGTGGTTCTTTTCTAGGACAGGTTGGATTGTCGCGCATTGAAGCCATTTATGGATTCTTTGTGAGGAAAGTCCGGACACTTACCATCGCTATGCGATGGAAAGGTAATGGGTAACCCCCATACGCCGCGAGGCGCGAGGTGCGAACAGAAACGGCCGATTCCGAAAGGGATCGGATATCCGGGTGCAAATCCGGATAAGCTTCTCTGGTAACAGAGAAGGTGAAACGGCTAAATCCTTACCTGAGTGCAAGGTCGAGCTTCCGTTCATATTGCAGCTGCGATTGAGTGGGAGAGAACCGCACGGATCTGGCTGGCAACAGCCAGGCAAGAGAAATGGCAATCGTCCTGCTTCGGCGGGATACAGAATCCGGCTTATAGGCCTGTCTTAGAAAAGCATCATTGAACGAATCTTTGATCATCCTCATTCGTATGAAACGATCGGAAATATTTTTCAGCGCTATCCAGCTTCCAGTGGATCTCATCATGATCTCGCTCGCGGCTTTGAGCGCGTATTATGTCCGCAATATCCCGCAGATCCTCGCGCTTCGGCCGAAGCTCTACGACATCACGCTTTCTGGTTTCATGGAGGTGATATTTTTCGTGGCACCGATATTCGTCCTCATC
>OFRG01000379.1_pt1 | contig 18029 bp, 34 predicted proteins | sample 1543071 | NCBI WGS metagenome assembly OFRG01 (sample SAMN07774222, study PRJEB24372) | wastewater metagenome | isolation source: WWTP Verbania (Effluent) | place: Italy: Verbania | collected 2015-12
ATAGCTCGTGACGAGCGTATCGAAGCGGCCGTTGGCCCACGCCACGAAATCGTGGATCGAGTTGCCCTTGGCGACGCGGCGGCTCTGCAATCCGAAGCGGCGAAACTCCCCGCGCCACTGCTCGCGTGCGACAGCCGGCACGACGATGATGCCGCGGCTCAGGCCGTTGAGATCGAGCGCGCGGATCACCTGCGCGCTTTTGCCCACTCTCGGCTTATCGAATAGCCCGGCGCGAGCGCGCTCCGCGAGGAAGCGCGCACCTTCGGCTTGGTAGGGGAATAGCTCAAGCGCCACGCGGCGGCTCCCGCACCGGCTCGATCAAGCACATGCCGTCACCGTGTCACGTCTCGCACGTGCGCACTTCAGCTTTGAAGCCGTCGCCTGTGAAGCGGCGCACCTTCCCTGCGCCGCCGCACGTCGGACACTCTTTCATGCGCATCCTGGCCCCCTGCCGGCTCGCCCGTTATTTCCAGGCGCCGCTGCCCCAATACGCCAGCAACGCGGCCTCGGCGCGATCGGGACGCACAGCCCCCTTCGCGCTCTTGCTCGTGTCGCGGAAAAGGTCGCGAGCGTGCGGCCACAGATCGTCGCACTTCGCCACGCAAGCCGTCTTGTCCTTCGGTGCCTTCAGGTCTTTCTTCCAATCAGCCGGCCGCGACGGAACGAACGCGATCTTCCTGTCCGATAGCGCCTGCTCGATGCAGCCGACCGTGTAGCCAAACTCAAAGCCGCTCGATGCGCTCTGCCCGGGCAGGCCGCCCACCTTCTCGACGACCCACTTCTGCGGATCGTAGAGCATGATGATGCTGTCGATTAGCTCGCCGAGGCCGAGCCTGTCGATGCGTTTGCGTGGCTTGCCGCCGACCGTCACGACGTTGACGGGCATATCCCAGGCGAGCAGCAACGGCGTGGGCTTCTCCGTCGCCCACGTGAAGCCGGGCGGCAGGGGCACAGGCGGCGTGTAGAACGCGAATGCGCCTAACACGCCTGGATCAATGCCGACGACGCGCATCACCGCACCCTCTCGATCACGGTCGCAGCCTCGCGCAGCTTGGCCACGCGCATGTCGATATCAGCGACCATGACGCGGGCCTGCTCAAGCGTGAGCTTGGGCTTCTCCGTCTTGCCCGAGATGTAGTTGTGGAACGTCGAGCGCGAGATGCCCAGGCGCTTCGCATAGCCGGCATCGTCCACGTCCGTTCCCGCGCGGAAGGCCATGAGGGCTTCGCGAAGCTCCGGTGTCGTCGGCGGCGATCCGTCGCCCGGCGCGAGCGGGGGCGCGTTCGTCGTCACCGTTTCGGCAGGTGCCGGGGGCGCGCTCGCGCCGAGCCCGAGCATGTCGTCCAGGCTGAACGCAGCAGCCGGCGCGGCAGGCGGGGGCGGCGGAGGGGCGGCCGTCGTGGCAGGCGTTGAGCCCTTGGCGGGCGTGATGGCGTCGATGTGGCTCTTCACGATGCCGTAGCGAGCGAGAAACTTGCCGCGGTTCATGGGCATCGGTTGCAGCTTGTCGAGAACCTGCTTGGCCGCGGGGTAGAAGAGCGCGAGAAGCTGCTGATAGCGCTCCTCCTTCGTGCGCAGGCCACCACCGGGCTCCGCCATCACACCGGGCGTGTCGCCATAGGAAAGCGTGGTGTGGATTTCGAGCTTGTTGCAGACGGGCGTCACGATCGCCTGCATGCCGGCCGTCCACTCGTTGCTGCCGTCATAGTCGCCCGCGAGCATGATGTGCATGTCGAGCGCGTCATTCACCTGCTGCGCCGTCTCGATCGCGAGCTTGCTGACGACGTGCTCGGTCAGGGATTTGACGAGAGCAACCTTGGGGTCTTCTCCCGAGGTCGCGCCGATCTCGGCTTCGCGCACGACGTGGCGGATTTCGTCGTCGCTCAGTTTGTCATTGAGGGGCATCGGGGCTCTTTCTCCGGTTGGGGTAACTATTTCACGACCCTACCGACAAGCCCCGATCCCGTCAACCGCCATGAGGGCTAGAAGTTGCGGCGCCGTTTCGCCCGAAGCTGCGCGATCTTCCGATCGAAGACCTTCTGTTGCCTGTAAAGCTCTTGCGCAGCGGGGCTAGGTGCAACCTTGTCCAAGACAGGATTGCAAGCGGGCCTCTCGTCGTCCTGATCCCAGGCGACGCGGCACTTCCGGCAGAACCAGCCGCCTAAGCGGTCGGTGCGTGCTTCGCAGTCGCTCATGATGGCTAGCCTTTTCGTAAGTGGTTGAAGGCAACGCCCTTGGCCTGCTGCGCGCTGGCGTACCATTTGGCGGAGCGCCAGATGATATCCCATGCGCCAGGAGGCGAACGATATTGCAGGATCACACCGCGGAACAAGCCCGCATGCGGCCCGGCCTCGGCATACCAAGCGTCGGGACGCTTCTTGCCGTTGATGTGCGCTACCATGACGGCACAAGCCACAGGCGGCGGCCCCAGCGCACGTAGACGCCTAGGCCGCTCGGGGCGCGCGTGAAGCGCGGGAAGAGGAAGAAGGGGCGAGGCTCCATGGCTATCGCTTCCTGATCTCGAAAGCCGCTGCATAAGCGGCGTTGAGCACGCGCTCGACAAACTCAGCGAGCAAGAGCCCTTGCGCGAATGTGTCGTCTCTACCGTGGCCTTCGATCACGAGCCACGTCTTGCCGGGTGTGTCCATCCCGGTTTGATGGCTCACGCGGAAAGGCTTCGATCTGTTCGGATGGTTCGCCATGATCGCTAGCCCTTCCTGCTCTCGATGATCAGGCGCGCGATGCCGTCAACCATGCGCTCGGCCCTGTCGTCCTTCGCGGCCTCTATGCCGCTGTCGCGCAACGAGCCAAGCACGCCGCGCGCGGCATCGTCGCACGCTTCGCGCTCTTCATCGGTCAACTGCTCGTAGTGGTGATGAATGTTCGGTCGCATGATGGCTAATCCTTCTTGTGGTGCGTCAGGGGTGCACGCTCGCGCGCATGACGCAGTGCGCGACGAGATGATGTGAACGGCCCGCGCCACGCGGCCGGCTCGATTGCGTTGACCGGGCACCAATACCAGCCCGGCCCCTTGCGCTCCCTGGCCAGCGGCGACGATCCGAAGAAGCGCGCGGCCTGCGCCGCGTGAAACCTGCGAATGTCGACGGCCCGCCAAGCGTCAAGCTCCTGGACACCTGCATAGGCGCCCGTTGTCTGGATCACGCCCATGATGGCTACTCCTCACATCGGGCGCCGGAAGATCACGAGCGCGCCTAGCGCGCCCAGGACCAACCACGCGGTTGACGGTTCAGGCACGGGATTGCCAGGCACAACCGGCGTCGTGCTTGGCGGCAGTTGCACCCACGCCATGCCGGGCGGGATGATCGCGCCGGGTGGCAGGACATAGGGTGGCACGTAGGGCGGCGCCGTCACCACGGCGGGCGGGGCCTCGATCGGCGGCGCCACGGGCGGCATGACGCTAGGCGGCACGACGGCTGTGCATACCAGCATGGGCGCCACGATACGGCGCACGATGCGCACGGCGGGACGTGGAGCTACCGCCATGATGGCTGCGCGGGGCCTAGTCGCCACTCTGCGCGCGATGCGCACGCAGAGCTTGACGGCCGCGGTTGTGGCGAATGGCATTAGCCTTCCTCGTCGTCTGGATAGACCACGAAGTGGTCGGTGGTGTTCTGGAAATCCTCGGCAGAGCTTCCGATCTCCTTGCCCCCTCGCGCGATATCGCGGCAGGCATCCTTGGCGGCATCCGCGTTGCCCTGCGCCGCGTAAGCCATGAGTTGCCGCGCGGCCAGAATGAGCGCTTGCCCTTTTCGGATCATGGCTTGCGCGTCTGTCTGCAAGCCTGGGAACGTATCAACCATGATGGCTACTCCTTCGCCTTGCCGCCGCAGCGGTTGAACGCATCGGCGATTGTCTCTGCCACGTCGCGGCTTCCGCACGACGTGAACACTTCCCAACCCCCAAAGTCGAAAGTCTGGATCAAGGCGACAGAGCCGCCAATCTGCCAGCATTCCAGCCACGCGACGCGCGAGCCGCCGGGGTTTTGCACTTGCCACAGACAGCGCACCACGGCGCCGGCTGCGCGCGCGGCCTTCACTAGCGTTTCGTCGGGATAAACCTTAGTCGCAGGCTTTACCATGATGGCTACTCCATGCTGCCTAAGCTTGATTGCCTGGCGCTCGGAACAACGCGGCGCGCTGTGCGCCCCGCGCTATTCGGAACGTCAAGCTAGCTCCCGAGATAGAAAAACACCTGATCTTCGCCGCCCCGATAGATGTTGCTCGGGGCCTGTCCTTCGCGCTGGCGTTCCTCGATTTCGTCCCAAGGGATATCCTCGAAATCGCATTCATCCGCGCCTAGCTCGCGCAAGTCACCTGCGACCCATTGCAGGAAAAGCGCGTTTAGCTCGTCATCGTCCCAAGCCTCGATTTCCTCGCGCGTCCATCCTCCGGAGCTACGCGCAAAGGCGCGCATAGCGTCGAGCTTTTCGGGCGTGTCTAGAAGCGGCGTCTCTTTCGCCTGCGCCTTGCTCGCCGCCCACGTCTCAGGGCCGGCATTCGGGCCGTGCGTCACAATCGAGCCCGACAGCGGCCACGTGTCCACATCGCGCAGGATGGACGTGATGTTGATTTCCATGATGGCTAATCCTCTTCTCGATACCTAGGCACTATTGCCTGGCACTCGGGACTGCGCGGCGCGCTGTGCGCCCCGCGCAATCCGGAACGTCAAGCTAGCGGTCCTTTCGCTGTGCTGTGCGCACGAGATGCGCGTGAAAATACCGGGCGCGAGATCCGTTCGCATTGCGCGGTGCGCGATAGCCGTAAGCGTCGGCTTCCGCGATGATCCGCGCCACAATGTCAGAATGCAGCGCGTGGAAATCGTGGCGCGCTTCCGCGCCGCATCGGCGCAGGATATCCCGCGCCGCTTCTTGTGTGAGCTTGGCCGTGATGGCTAATCCTCCGCTCAGTTGAACCAACGGGACGCGATGCCGCGCCCAAACTCACGCCGGAATGCGGCGCGCATCTTCAAGCCTTCGCCCGGCTTGTAATCCTCGGCGCGATGGTCCCACAGCATGCGCGCGGCCACGGCTGCGGCGGCCCTGCGGTATTCCGTTGGCCAGTACTGCCCTTCACAGTAGGACAGACGCTTGCCGTCCCATGACAGGCGCCCGCTAAAGGCGCGCTTGAACGCATCGCGCATCTTGTCCAGGCTCACACTCGACAACTCCGCGGAGCGGATCAAGGTGCGAGCGTCGCGAAGATCGCGGCCGATCCGCCGTATTTCCGCCGCGTAGCTTGCCCGGCAATAGTTTCCAGGCTCCAATCCCGGCCGCTGATTTATCCAGGCATACAGCGCGGCGAAGATCGCGGCTCGCTCGTCTTCCATGATGGCTAATCCTTTCGATGCGCCTAGGCGTGATTGCCTGGCCTTCGGAATAAGCCGGCGCGTGCGCCCCGGCCTGTTCAGAATGTCAGACAGGTTGCGCTGCGATCCTCTGCATCGTTGAGCGCAGGTTGTCCCACGTGATCGCGCCATCCATCTTGCCTTGCGCTTGGCGCAGGCTAAGCACGGCATTGTCAGGCGTCACCACGGCGCACCACGTGTTGTAACCGGGACCCGGCTTGCGCGTGCGCGCCGCTGAAATGCCCTTGGACAGCGCACGGGCGGCGGCGGCTTGCGTGCGATGCCGGCTATGCAGTTGCACAATCTCGCCCGTTGGGAACGTGCTGTGCAGGACAATGGCATGGAATACGGGGCGCATGGCTCAAGCTTCCTTTGCGATTACGAGCGCCGGGGCGTCGGCGCGCAAATGCTCGTGCATGGTTTCGGCGATGTATTCGTTATGCGAGCCTGCGCCGCGTGCTGTGATCGTGAAGCCTTCAAAATCAGGCTCGACAACCACGCGCGCCGCGACCCAAGCCTCATAGAAGCCGGCGCCATTCATCGGATGATATTCGGCGATGAATACAAGCTTGCGCGGTTTGCTCGCATCCATGTCTAGCTTCACGCCACAATCGAAGCCGGAACCATGCGGCAGGCAATCGGCGCAAAGGCTTTCAATCCGTTCCATCCATCGTGCCGACCACTCTTGACGCAGCGGGATGAAGCTCTCATGGCAACCTTGGTTTAGGTCGCGCTCGCAGTTTGCGCGCGCCATGAATGCGGCAGATAGCGCTTGAATGACGGTTTGCGTGCGCATAGTCCGATCCTCCAAAGCCAACGCGGGATGCGTGGCGTCTAGTAATGCGGCGCGCCGTGCGCCGCATGGCTAGACGTGACGCGGGGCTTCCTTCCGTTCGGTGACGGTCTTCACGCTAAACTCGCCCGCGCCGTAGTGACGGCCCCAGCCGTATTCCGCCCATTCCGCGCCGTTGCGGATTGCGCGCGTCATGGCGTCGCGTGCGGCTTGCTCGGATTTGTAGAAGCGCCGCTTGGCCGGGCCGCCGTCACGCTTGGACGTGCAAAAGAAGGTGCAAAAGAAGCTATTCATGGGGTCCTAGCCTCCAATCGCGCGGAGTGTTGCGGAAAGCATGGGCTGCACTATCGCAACCCATGCCAGGATCACGGCCGCGGCCGGAACGACGATTGCGACGATGGTGGCTTGCATGGCGTCCTTCCTTGTCTGTGATCCTGTTTAGATCACGGATCGAAGTGCCCTAACAGTTAAATGTTTGTAATGTGCGCCCCTGCTAATGGAGTGCCAGGCACTCATGGCTTGGACGGCTTTGCACGCTTCGCAGCCCTATCGGCTTTTGTCTTAGCGTTTTTCTCAAACAATCCGCACCACCTGCACAGGTTGCGATAGTCGCCTTTTGTCCATTGGCGCCGCCATAGCTCGGCAACGCCTATCGGCCATTTCGTCATGCCAAACCATTTGCGGGCGCCCAGCGCCTCCGCCTCAACGTCCGGCGCACCATCCCGCACGATCACTCGCTCTAGCGTGCCATCGGCCGCCACAGCGCTTGCAATGCACAGAATGCCATCGCGCCCCATGGTGCCAAATACGAAGCCACCCACGACGCACGGATCAAGTGCGGCTGGCGCAACCCTGCGCTTTGTCACCCAGCCCCTAGGCCATGGCGCCGCGACTAGCTCGGCGATTGGCACATAGTCGCGCCCCGCAAATCCGCCGCCATCGTCACAGACGCACAGCACAGACAACGTGCCCGCTTTTGTTACCCATAGCCATGCGTGCAAGCCGTCGCCTGTGGCGCAGCGCATGGCCAGCCCTACATCCCATATTCCCATGGCTCGCACAGCCTCGGCATGGCGTAGCGCATCCTCGGCACTTTCACCGAATAGCGCCGCATCATCGGCTTTTGTCCATTCCATCGCGCAAGCTCCTATCGCTTTAAGGCTATGAAGGGATAGCCCCCACGACACAAGGAGTGGGGGATAGCCCCTTATAGCACCATAGAGAATGGGATCAATCCAAGGGCAACTAGTGGCTTGTGATCTCAGGCAGAAAGGCAACATGGGCTAACCGCCTGTGTCTAAAGCCACAGACAGTTAGGCATGTCACGTTCTGTTCTGAGCTTGGACTGTGGGCTATGTGATGGACCTGCACATTGAGCAGGATGACATGCAATGGTGTCTGAGTTGTTCGGCTTGGACAAGGCGAGCTAGTTGCGCAGGTATGTGACGAATGACGGCGCGCGCCCCGCGGCTCGGCGCCCGTTATGTGCACGTGCGTCCAATCCCAGCGGCCTAGGCGCCCGTGCTGTGCCACAAGCTCCCAAGCGCCCAACGCCTCGGCTTGGACAGATTGCGCAACCTAGGCGCGATGTGACGCCATTGCACATCGGGCAGCACGTGCTAAGTCATTGATCTTGCACGGTTTCCGATATCTCATAAGGTCTATTATGGAAAGAGGTCCTGGACGTTGCGCTTTATGGACACGGGTGCTGACCTATCTGCCAGGCACGCACCCCGCCCTCGGCATCGAGCCCACACAGGGAGGGGTGGCCCCCGCCGACACCCCCGCGCCGTGATCCTGCCCTCCTCATTCGCATATGTAGCTCTACTTTTTCAACATGATCGCCACGCCCCTTTTGTCCACGCCCCCCAAAAATAATAGCGCATCCTGTCCACGCCCCGTTATGCACGTCCTTACCATGTCGTCTTTACACATCTGTCCACGTCTCACACCCCAAGCCCCCGAGCCTAGTAGCCCATCCTGGCCCATGACGCGGCCGTTGAGCCCATCTCGTTCCTCCTTGCGTGAAGAAGTTACCCGTGCTCAGATGCGCGCAGCCGCGATTGGTCGGCTACAGGAGAGATGGATGGTAGAGAGAAAGACCGTGGCTGACGCGCTGGGCAGGTTGCTTGACGCAGCGGCCGATCTCACCGTCGCCGAGATGCGCGAGATCAAGAAGGGGATCGAGAACCGCATCCCTGCGCGCGTGTCGGCCGCCTATGACACGGTGTGCGCGCTCAACGAGTGGGGGCAGACACGCAGAGCGCAGCCGCAGGCGCAGTTGCTCCCGCTGGATGCGAAGACCGAGCCCGGCGGCGTGACCTACGTCCCGAACCGCGACGCGATGCGCGTCCAGCCCGAGCGCGCCGACAAATACTCGCCGCCCACGATCGACGACGTGAAGCATCTCGTCGGGCTCGCGATCCCGAGCTTCTTTCGCATCACGCAGCTTCGCCGGCTGCTCGGTATGCCGACCGAGGGGTCGCACGAAGTGCGGCAAGAGATGGTGGACGGCACCGAGAAGGCGCGGCGCGCGATCCGCGCATGGGTGCACCGGGCCGCGCCCTTCACGCAGGGGCAGATGCAAGACATGCTCGACACGATCGCCGAATGTCTTGGCGAGCAACAGAAGGACTAACCCCATGAACGGAAACCACGCACCGCTCCCCTTCGGCATGAGCGCCGAGGATCAGAAGAGGCAGCAAGTCGAGAACATCGCCGGGCAGGCGATCCAAGCGATCCTGTCCGTCGTGCCGCCCGGCAGTCAGGCGGCGCTCGTGATCAAGGGACCGGCCCACCACGGCCTGAAGAGCAACGCGATCTTCGCGACGATGGACGGCAACGCCATCATCTCGACGCTCCGCGTCATGGCCAAGCACAACGGCGTCGTGCTCGATATCGAGACGCAGATGGGCGGCAACCCCGACATGGGCGCGGTGAAGGAGAAGCAGCAAGAGCTTGTCGAGCTTGCCGAGCGCCTGATGCACAACGTGCGCCGCGCGCTCATGTTCCTGCCAGGCAATCCTGCTGCTGCCATCCGCAATCTGCGGCAGGCGCTTGGCGTCGAGCAGGCCGGGCCGCAACCCGAGAGCATCGACGATGCTGACGAGCTTCTTCAGGCCATGCTGGCCGAGCGGATCGTGCAGGACAGCCCGACGACGCGCAGCATGATCGAGAGCACGCTCACCCTCATGGGCCAGTGGGAAGACGCCGTGGCGGCCCGCGTCGCGGCCGGCATGAGCGAGCCCGTGGCGCGCAAGCTGACCCAGGCGTGCGGCCTCTTCGGCATGCTCATGCACATTGGCTCGCTGGGCGAACGCCTGGACGGAGCGCTCGGCCAGCTTGGCCCACGCGCCGTGCCGGGAAAGCTGGACGGCTGACTAAGACCCCCTTGCAACCGAGGCCCCGCAGATGGCATTCTGCGGCGGCCCTTCAATATCGGAGGATCAACCAATGGCATCACGCATCATGGCCTTCTTCCTGCGCATCATGGCTGCGATCTGCGGCATCATCGCCTTCTTCGGCGCGGCGACGCGCCAGGATACGGTGGCCGTGCCCGCGCTGATCATGGCCGCGCTCTGGCTCCTGGCCGCGCTGATCCATGATCACCACAGGAAGAAAAGGGCGTGGCAACCCGAGCGGTAGACCCCTTTCAGGGCAGCACGGCGCTCACCGCGCGCAAGAAGGATGAAGAGCTAACCCCGTTCCACACGCTCTTCATCCTTGAATACCTGATCGACCTGAACGCCACCGCAGCCTATATCCGGGCCGGTGGCGATCCTTTTCGCGCAGAAGCGTTGGCATCGAGGCTGCTGCGCAACGGGCACATCGTCGCCCGCCACGTCAAGATCGCCCTGGCCGAGCGCGCGGCCCGCGTCGGGATCAGCGCCGATCGCGTCATTCGCGAGTGGGGCCGCATGGCCTTCGGCGACGTGCGCAACGTGTTGCGCGAAGACGGCTCCCTGAAGAACCCGCACGAATACACCGAAGACGACGCGGCGATGATCAAGGGCGTGAAGACGCGCCGCATCGTCGAGTTGGATGCCGATGGCAAGATGCAGCAGGCGGAGATCACCGAGATCACCTTCATCGACAGGCTCTCGGCGACGAACGCCGTCGCGAAGCACCTGGGCATGCTGAACGACAAGCTCGATATCACGGTGACGAGCGTCGCGACACGCATGGAGGAAGCCATGCGCAGGACCGGGCGCCGGCCGCCCAGGCGCGATGACGACGAGAAGCCCTTCATCGACGTGACCGATGACGACGCGCCCGCGCCCGAGGAACAGAAGGCCAAGGTCGACCACGAGCTTGCGCGCATGCTCGGCCTGCCTCTCGACGAAGGCGAGGATGACGACGTGCCTGATCTCGACACAATGCTTGGCAGGGGAACATGAACGCATCCGTCTTGGATTTCGGACAACTCTTATCGCGCGATATCGCGAAGCTTCAGGGCGTGCACGAAGACCTTGTGCGCGTCGTCGTGCAGGCGCGGGACAACTACAGCTTCATCATTGTGGAAGGCTTGCGCACGATCGAGCGACAGCGCGAGCTACTCGCCCGCGGCGCCACGCAGACGCTCCGCTCGCGCCATCTCACCGGGCACGCCGTCGATCTCTGCCCGTGGACCGACTTCAACAGCGATCACGTCGTGCAACCCGACGAGATCAACTGGAAAGCCGTGGGCTCCTTCCGCGAGATGGCGGCCGTGGTGAAGGACGCAGCCGCGGCGCTCGGCATTCCGATCGAGTGGGGTGGCGATTGGAAGAGCTTCTATGACGGGCCGCACTTCCAACTGCCCTTCAGCAAATACCCATGATCAAGCGCGGCACCATCGTCCACGTCATCCACGCAAACGCAGTGGTGCGGGCGAAGGTGCTGCACGGCTCCGCGAACGGGCGCGCGGCGCGCGTCCAACTCTTCACTGTCGCCAGCGAGCGCTTATGGCTCTCGGTGGCGGCGATCTTCAGCAACCGAGAGGCGGCCACGGCCGCGCTGACCCATGGCCCGAGCCGCTGACGTAGAAAACAAGCTGATCGACATGATCATGCAGTTTCGGCATGACCCGCTCGGCTTCGTGCAGTTTGCATTCCCCTGGGGAGTGCCAGGCACACCACTCGAAAACATGTATGGCCCGACGCTGTGGCAGGCGCAGGCGCTCGTCGATATTGGTAGCGCCGTGTCCAAGACCGGCAAGGGGCGCTTCGCCACGGCGAGCGGCAAGGGCATCGGCAAGTCGTGCACCCTGGCGTGGGAAGCACTGTGGGGCCTCTCGACCTTCCCGGACACGCGCATGCGCATCACGGCCGGCACCGAGACGCAGCTTCGCACCACGACGATGCCCGAGCTTGCGAAGTGGTTCCGTCTGCTGATCTGTCGCGATTGGTTCACTTTCACGGCCACGTCGATCTACGCGAAAGACCCTGAGCGCGAGAAGACGTGGCGCCTCGATGCGATCCCGTGGAACGAGAACAACCCCGAGGCGTTCGCCGGCCTGCACAACTACGGCAAGCGCATCGTCTTCATCATGGACGAAGCTTCGCAGATCGCCGATCCGATCTATGACACGACGGATGGCATCTTCACCGACAAGGATACTGAGGTCATTTGGTCCTGCTACGGGAACCCGACGCGCGGCACCGGCAAGTTTCGCGAAGCCTTCAGCGACCGCAACTGGATCACGAAGCACATCGACAGCCGCGATGTGCCTGTCACCGACAAGGCCGAGTTGCAGAAGCTCCTTGAGCGCGAAGGCAGCGACGACACAGACTACTTCCGTGTCATGGTGCGCGGCCTCTTCCCGCGCGTCGCCTCCATGCAGTTTATCCCGAACGATATCGTCGAGATGGCACGCAAGATCGAGGTCCGCACCGATCCAGGCGATGCGCTCGTGATGGGCGTCGACGTGGCGCGCTTCGGTGGCAGCAAGAGCGTCATCGCCTTTCGCAAGGGGCGCGACGCGCGCTCGATCCCGTGGGTTGCGCTCGACGGCGCGGATACCATGGTGCTCGCCTCGACGATCGCGCAACTATACAGCCAATACAACGTCGACGCTGTGCACGTGGACGGCGGCGGCGTGGGCGGCGGCGTCGTCGATCGCCTGCGACAGATGAATGTGCCGGTGCGCGAAGTGCAGCTTGGCGGCAAGCCCGATCGTCAGCAGACAGACACGGACGGCGCGCGCTACAGCAACAAGCGCACGGAGTGTTGGGGCGTCATGCGCGAGATGCTGCCACTGACCGCGATCCCGGACGAAGGCGGCCTCGCGAAAGAGCTTCTGTCGCAGCTTTACGGCTACAGGAACGACATGGAGATGCAGCTTGTGTCGAAAGAAGTCATGCTGTCGCAGCACGGCGTGAAGAGCCCCGACTATGCCGACGCCCTGGCCATGACGTTCGCGTTCCCTGTGCTGAAGAAGGGCATCGGCGCAGGCGGCCTGCACGCGCAGGGCGTCGATCGCTTCCGTGCGAAGACGGACTACGATCCGTTCGCGACGGCCGCATAGCAGAAGCGCCCGGCTCTTGCGAACCGGGCGCCCCAGCGACCAAGACCACATGGGAAGGACTAGGCCGCAGGTGGCGCCCTGCGGTGCGTGGACGGTAGTCCAGCATTGCGCTTGACACAAGATTTAGTTTATGACTGCGGCCCTTAACGCAAGGGGTTGCGGCATGGGCAGCGTTTTCGGGGGCGGGGGCGGTGGTGGCGGCGTGGCCACGTCATCGGCGAGCGCCGGGCTTCCACTGTTCGGCGGCCGCGGCGGCACGTCTTCGCAGATCGCGGTCCCACCCCCGATGCAGGAGGCGCCGCTCGTGTCACGTCGCAGGAACGGCGAAGAGGCGCGCAGCAGCGTCGCGCAGAACATTTACACATCGTCTCGCGGGCTCGCCGACGAAGCCGACGACGGCGCGGACAAGGGCGGCAAGGCGCTGCTGGGGGCCTGACATGGGAAGCACACCGAAGCCGCCAGCGCTCATGCCCGTGCAGCAGCCCGAGTTGCCACCCCCGCCGATGCAGGAAAGCCCCTACGCACGTGGCTCGGCCGCGCGCAAATCCGCCGCGACGATGGCGGCCGGTCTTGCGATGGGCGGCACGCTGATCAGCAAGCGTGTCACCGCGTCGGACGAAGAAGCCGGCGCGACCGGCAAGACGCTCCTGGGGGTTTGACATGAGCGAGACGAAGGCGAAGGACGAAGCCCCCGCGACGAAGCTGCGTGAAGACAATCCCGACGCTGCGATCATGGAGTTGCGCGACAAGCTCAAGGCGCGGATCAACATGATGCGGCAGGTGCGGCTCTCGTGGTGGTCGCATTGGGCAGAGCTTGCCGAGTTTATCCTGCCGCGGCGCTTCCGGTGGCTGATCCAGCGCAACTCGTGGAACACGTGGAACCGGGGCAGCCCGATCAATCAGCGCATCCTGAACAGCACGGGCACGCTCGCGCTGCGCAACTGCGGTTCGGGCCTCATGGCTGGCACCACGTCGCCCGCGCGGCCGTGGTTCCGCATGACGGTGCCTGATCCCGATATCGCCGAAGACATTGAAGTGCAGCAGTGGTGCGAAGACGTGACGAAGCGGATGATGCGCGTCATGGCGGGCTCCAACTACTACACCGCCAAGGCGGTGCAGTATGTCGATCTGCCGCTCTTCGGCACCGCGCCGATGATCATCTATGAAGACGCCGAGGATATCATCCGCTGCTTCAACCCGGTGGTCGGCGAGTATTTCTGCGCGGTCAACAAGAATGGCCGCGTCGACACTCTTGCACGAGAGTTTACCTACACCGTGTTGCAGCTTGTGCAGGAGTTTGGCGAAGAGAACGTGAGCACGCCCGTTCGTCTCGCCTACAAGGAAGGCGGGCCGCGTCTCGACGACGAGCGGATTATCAACCACATCATCGAGCCCAACCCCAACTACTCGCCCGCACAGAAGGGCGTCGACAAATACGGGTTGCCGCGGCACTTCCGCTACCGCGAGTGCTATTGGGAGCAGGACAACGGCGGCAAGCCGTTCCTGAAGATCAAGGGCTTCCACGAGAGCCCGATCTCGTGCCCGCGATGGGATATCCAGGGCAATGACCCATACGGCCGCAGTCCCGGCATGGATGCACTGGGCGATGTGAAGCAGCTTCAGCTTGAAGAGCTTCGCAAGATGCAGGCGATCGACAAGCAGGTGAACCCGCCGATGGTCGCCGACGTGTCGATGAAGAATGAGCCCGCGTCGCTACTGCCAGGCGCCGTCAACTACGTGTCCAACATGCAAGGCGCTGGCTTCAAGCCCGCCTACATGGTGACGCCGCAGATCGGCGAGATGAAAGAGGATATCGCGAAGACGGAGCAGCGGATCAAGGATTGCTTCTTCAACGACCTCTTCCTGATGATCAGTCAGCTTGAGACGGTGCGCACGGCGACGGAGATCGACGCGCGGCGCGAAGAGAAGCTGATCATGCTCGGCCCCGTGTTGGAGCGGAACGAGCACGAAGGCTTGCAGCCCGACGTGACGCGCATCTTCCACATCATGAACCGGCGCCGGCTCTTCCCGAAGGCGCCGGATGCCATGCAGGGCATGCCGCTCAAGATCGAATATATCGGCCTGCTCGCCGACCTTCAGCGCGCGAGCGCCACGACGGCGATCGAGCGGCTGTGGCAGTTTGCCGGCAACCTCGGCGCAGCGCGTCCGCAGGTGCTCGACAACCTCGACGAAGACGAGACGATCCGCATCTACGCGGAGCACCTGCGCGCGCCGCCTAAGCTGCTGTCCAGCAAGCAGCGCCGACAGGCGCTCCGCGCCGCGCGCGAGAAGCAGGCGCAGGAGCAGCAGCAGATGGGGCAGGCGCAGGCGGCCGTGCAGGGTGCCGAAGTGCTGAGCAAGACGGACGTAGGCGGCGGGCAGAACGCCCTGTCGATGATGTTGAACAGCGGGGGTGTGCCGACGTGATCAAGGTGCAGATCGTCAAGCAGCGGGGCGCCGAGAAGTATCTCTCGATGTGGGGTTGGGGCCTGCGCGAGCAGGCGCTTCGCTTCAACACCGATGGCGAGGCGCGCGACTACGCTAACCGCACCGTGCCCGCGGCCGTGGTCGACGTGGTGCCCTATGGCGTCGAGCTTGAGCGCGATGAGACGAATGTCGTCGAGCCGTGGGCGAAGCGCGCGTGAGCGACATAGTGCCGGCCGAAGGGCTGCCCGACGACGACGAGCCCGAGAAGCCGGCAGTCGACGCGAGCGATCCCGAGCAGATCGAGGAGCGTGCGCGTCGCAAGCGCATCACGGATCGTGACAAGGCGAATGCACTGAAGGCCATGCTCAATCTGCCAGCCGGCAGGGAGTGGCTGGCCGATGTGCTGCTCGGGCCTGGACGGCTTTTTACGCCTGTCGTCAACGCCGCCTACGATCCGCACGCAACGGCTTTTCATGACGGCGCACGCTCTTTGGCCTTGACAATCCACAAAGATGCGTTGCGCCTGTGTCCCGAGCAGTATATGGTGCTGCTCCGCGAGCACATGCACAAGATGTAGGGTGCCACTCGGTTAGGGGGTTAGATCATGTCGCAGAGCAACGCCGCAGCCGCGGTTGAAACGTCGTCCACGCCGGCCGCCGACACGTCGGCCCCCGCAGCGACCGAGCCCGTCACGGCAGAGGCGCCCGCGCCGGCCTCGCCGCTGGAAACGCCGCTCGTCGCGCCGAAGACGGAAGAGGCCCCCGCCGAGACGAAGACGGAAGAGGCCAAGCCGGAAGAGAAGCCGGCCGAGCCCAAGGCCGACGAGCCCGAGATGAAGGCGGAGGATTACGTTCTCGATCCTCTGCCTGAAGGCATGACGCGCGACGATCCGATGCTCACCAAGTTTTTGGAGGGCGCGGCGCGCGGGCGCATGGACGGCGAGAGCGTGAAGGCGATCGTCGCCGAGATGGCGCCGATGATCCGCGAGCAGATGGACGCACCGGCCCGGCTGTGGGTCGAGATGAATGCCGCGTGGAAAAACGAGATCATGTCCGACGCCGAGATCGGCGGCGAGAAGTTTGCCACGCACACGCTGCCCACGATCCAATCGGCGCTTGAGCAGTTTGGCGATCCCAAGATTTTTGAGGCGCTGCATGTCACGGGCGCGGGCAATCACCCCGCCATCGTGCGCACGCTCTACAAGCTCGCGTCGCAGGTGACGGAAGCGAAGACCGTTCCTGTCACCAACACCACCCCTGTCGCGGTCCCGAGCCGAGCCGCGGCCTTGTACCCCTCGGCTAAGACCTAACCCTAGGCCGCGCAGCGGCAGGAGGCGCTATCTATGGCTACCATTGGCAACACCGCGCTCACGCTTGCGGATTGGGCGAAGCGGACTGACGAAGGCGGGAAGATGGCGACGATCGTCGACCTTCTCTCGCAGTCCAATCAGATGATGGACGATATGCTCTGGGTCGAGGGCAATCAGACCTCGGGCACCAAGACGACCGTCCGCACCGGCCTGCCTTCCGGCACGTGGCGTCTGCTCTATCAGGGCGTGCAGCCCACGAAGAGCACGACCGCGCAGGTGATCGAGAACTGCGGCAACCTCGAAGCGTATTCGCAGGTGGACAGAGACCTCGCCGACCTGAACGGGAACACGGCCGAGTTTCGTCTGTCTGAAGACAGCGCGTTCTTTGAGGGCCTGACGCAGCAGATGCAGGCTGCGATCCTCTACAGCAACGCGATCACCACGCCCGCGCAGATCATGGGGCTCGCCCCGCGCTATGCCAGCCTTTCAGCCGGCACCGCGGCGAACATCATCGACTGCGGCGGCACGGGCAGCACGAACACCTCGATTTGGCTCGTGGGCTTGGGGCCGCAGACGATCGCCGGCATCTTCCCGAAGGCCAAGGTCGGCGGGCTCATGCACGAAGACCTGGGCCGCGACACGCTCGTGCAGAGCGATGGCTCGCTGCTGGAAGTCTACCGCTCGCACTTCAAGTGGGAAGCGGGCGTGATGGTGCGCGATTGGCGTTTCGCCGTGCGCCTCTGCAACATCGACGTGACGCTGCTCGGCGGCGGCTCGGCGGCCAATCTGATCAACGCGCTCGTGTCGGCCTGCCATCGCGTGCCGGTCGCCCCGTCCGGTGCGTCGATCAACGTCGATCCCACGCGCCCGTCTGGCGTCGTCGGCGGCTCGGTGCGGTGGGCCATCTACTGCAACCGCGTCGTGGCGAGCGCCCTGGACCGGCAGGCGCTCAACAAGACGAACGTCCTGTTGCAGATGGGGCAGTGGGACGGCAAGCCCGTCACGATGTTCCGTGGCATCCCGATCCGCATCGTGGATCAGCTTCTCTCGACGGAGGCGCGGATCACCTGAGCGGCCGAAAGGCCGCTCTTCCCTCCGCACCCAAGCACAGGAACCACGACAATGATCCTTGACAGCACGCTTGCTTTCGACGGGACCGCGGCAGCGCCGACGACCCCCGTCGCAATCACCGTCACGCGCGACAGCACGAACATCCTCGATATGTCCGTCAATCGCGACATGGCGATCGGCACGCCGCTCTTCCTGAACCTGATCGGCGACGGCCTCTTTGCCGCAGCCGGCGCGGCCACGCTCACGGTCGCGCTTCAGGGCGCGCCCAACAACGCGGGTGTGCCGGGCACATGGACGAGCTACGCGATCACGCCTGCGCTCTCGATCGCCCAACTCAACTCGGCGCTGTCGCATCTCTTCCCGATCGCACTGCCGAGCCCGCCGAGCGGCGGCGTTTCGACGCCTCGCTTCTACAAGCTCGTCTACACCGTCGCGACCGGGCCGTTCACTGCGGGCGCCGTGCAGGCGTATCTGAGCCATTCCCGCTTCGGCATGCTCTACTACCCGGCGGGCTATTCCACGACCTACGTCTGACACTTGGTGCCAGGCAGATGCGCGTC
>OFRG01000380.1_pt1 | contig 18025 bp, 20 predicted proteins | sample 1543071 | NCBI WGS metagenome assembly OFRG01 (sample SAMN07774222, study PRJEB24372) | wastewater metagenome | isolation source: WWTP Verbania (Effluent) | place: Italy: Verbania | collected 2015-12
ATAACGTGTGCATCGCTATCGGGGAAAATATTCCCAATTGGATCGGGGCCGCGCCCGCCAAGGCACATTAACTGCCGCAGCACCTCAGTGCCAATCGTCAAATCATGGAAAGAGCTAGGAATTGATCTTCCTGAATCAAAAGCCAGCACACGCGCAAGCATGGACGGCCAAATTGCCGAGGATATTACTTTTACCAAATGGCTACGCAGTAAGCCGGCATCGGTTCAAGATGACATACTTGGGGCCACACGCGGGAAACTGTTCAGGGCAAACAAGATTGAGATTGATAAATTCACAGACAGCAAAGGCCGCGTGATTAGCCTAGACCAGTTGCGCAAGAAGAATGCGGAAATGTTCGCAAAGGCAGGAATGTAAGCGGTAAAATTAACGAGCCGCAAAGGTATGGGGATACCAGTGCGGCTCTAACCAATCAGACTATGAAGGAGTCTAAAATGGCTGAAGCGCATCTTATCCCATGTTCAATATGTGGGAAACACTTTAAGGGCAGAAAAGGAAAGAGCAACAAATATTGCTCTATCGCTTGCTATCGTATTGCGCAGCGTAGCGGACAATATGCACGCGGACCAATGCCAACAACCGCAAGGCACAGTTGCAAACAATGCGGCGCTGTCGTAATCGGAAGCAAGAGCAAGAAAAGGAACGGCGAAAGATCAGATCACGCCTTTTGTAATCGAACTTGTTACGACAAATACAGGCGCGAAGTTGTAGATAGCAGGATCGAAACGTGCGATCACTGTGGAAGTTACTTCAATATTGCTGCCGGCGCCAAAAGGCGCAAATTTTGCTCTGAGTCGTGCTGGAAGTCGCACAGGAAAGCGACTCCGAAAAATTGCCTTAATTGCAATTGTCTTTTCACGCCAGTCAAAGCGGTTGCATCAGGAAAATTCATTAGTTACAACTCTGGCAAGACGTGCTCTGCATATTGCAATAACCAATGGATTCGCAACAATCCTGAACGCAAGCGCAAAATTGGCGATGCGTTCAGAGGAGCAAATCATCCTAATTGGCAGGGCGGGAAGTCATTGCTGAACAATGTCAGCAACCGAGGCCCGAACTGGAAAAAACAAAGAGAAGCAGCTTTAAGGCGTGACAAGTACCAATGTGTTGATTGTTGTATAACAAATGACGAGTGTGTTGCGAAGTATGGGCGCGGACTTGATGTAGATCATGTGACGCCGTTTCATAACTTCAACAGTTACAAGAAAGCCAATGCGCTTTCTAATTTGGAGTGTCGCTGCACATCATGCCATCGGATAGAAGAGGCGAAACGCAGCATGGTTCAGATGGTTTTGCCGCTGCAAGACAGCTACAAGCGCCAGCATCATGGTCGAAGATCAGCGAAACAGAACCTCGCCGAACTCCGAGCGAAGAACGCCGCTGCGTTTGCGAAGGCTGGCCTATAATTCTTGAATGGCTGACATCAAGCTAATCTACTCAAACGCCAAACCAGAGAAGCCGCGCAAGATTCGCCAGCTTCCAAAAGTTTCGCCCTACTGCCCGCTGTGCCAATCGAACGCATGGATAACGATCAATCTAGGCCCGGCGAATATGGAAGGCATGAAGGCGACTCGGGTTAGGTGCTGCGTTGTCTGCTTGTCGAAAGGGAAGGTGACGACGTGGTAAGTGATTGGCGTCCGATTGAAACCTGCGATAAAAGCGCCGTCGTTATCGTCTGGGATGATTACTATTTCATGCGATTCGCTCGCTATGACTTCAGGCGCAACCTATGGATAACCGACCTTCCATATGATGACGAGCGAGGCGGCGTTGAGTTGCCACTGAATCCGACGCATTGGATACCGGCACCGTTTCCGCCAAATCCGACGACATTCTTGGATAAATATTTCTCAGATCCAATGACTATCGGCGAAACAAAAATCACAGACCCTATAGACTGATTAGCAATGGTCGAATATCTTGATCCGTGGGAAGGCAACAACTGGCCGGATTGGACTGACTCACAGCGTAAAATTGATGCTGTCTTTGACAACGGCGGAATAATCTTAGATGGAACGCTAGTGGTGGATGATTTCGGCTTTGATGGAGAAGATGAATATCCTATCTTTGTCATTATTGACAGCCAAGGGGATAAACACAGCTTCTGCGACGTTGCCAAATATCACTTCGTTGCATAAATTCCGCTTATTGACATATCAAAATGATTAGCGGATAATTTTCTCGGGGATACATTCGCCCAAAGTTTCCAAAGCTCGCTACGGCGGGCTTTTTTCATTTCTGCACAAGTTTCACAAAGCTCGCCATCTTCGGATCGCGGGCTTTTTTATTGCCTGATTTCCGGATGGATAGGGCGCTAGGTCTGGATAGACCGTTAAGGCCGGATGGCCGGGAGTATTACCCAATGAAGCTGAAACTAGACGCAAACGGTAACGTTGTTGTCTCTGATGGCAAGCCGGTATTCATCGCCGACGATGGCAAGGAGATCGCCTTCGACGTCGTAGGTACGCAGGCAACGATTAGCCGGTTGAACGGCGAAGCAAAGAGCCATCGTGAAAGGGCTGAAGCTGCTGAAAAGTCGCTGAAAGCCTTTGAAGGGATCGCCGATCCGGTCGCCGCAATCAAGGCGCTTGATACCGTTTCGAATCTCGACGCGAAGAAGTTGATTGACGCTGGCGAAGTTGAGAAGGTCAAAGGTGAAATCACCAAGGCTTTCGAGGCCAAGCTGACGGAAGCAACGACCAAGGCGCAGACGCTGGAACAGGCGCTCTACGGTGAAAAGGTTGGCGGGTCTTTTGCCCGTTCCAAGCTGATCGCCGAAAAGCTCGCCATTCCTGCCGACATGGTGCAGGCGCGTTTCGGTCAGAACTTCAAGATCGAAGAAGGCCGCATGGTTGCCTACGATGCGCACGGTAACAAGGTGTATTCCCGTGCAAATCCTGGCGAACTGGCCGACTTTGACGAGGCGCTAGATTCTCTCATTGAGCAATATCCCTACAAGGATCACATCCTTAAATCATCTGGCGCTTCCGGTTCCGGTGCGCAGGGTGGAGCCGCAGCAGCAGGCGGAAAACAGAGCATGAAGCGAGCCCAATTTGAAGGCATGGCGCCGAACGAGCAAGCCTCGTTTGCCAAGCAAATCAGAGAGGGTAAAGCAGTCCTCACGGACTAAACAAACCTATCCGAAGCAATCAATGCCCGCCATGTGCGGGCTTTTTCATTTAAAGGAGTCCAATCATGGGCGCTCTCACTCTCACTTCCCTAGTGCCGTCGATTTACGAAGCGATGGATAATGTTTCACGCGAACAGGCCGGTTTTATTCGCGCAGTTGGCCGAGATTCAAACGCATCCCGTGCCGCAAAAGGTCAGGTTGTCACTTCGCCGGTTGTTGGTGCAATGGCTGCTGAAGAGCTTAACGTCGGCGCATATCCTGCCGACACTCCTGCGCAAACGATCAGCAACGTGCAGATGACTATCACCAAAACCCGTTCTGTTCCGTTCGGCATTACTGGTGAAGAAACTCTCGGCCTTAACAGCGCCGGTACGCTTGGCACGATCAACCGTGACCGTATTGCCCAGGCGCTGCGCACACTGACTAACGAAGTTGAGGCCGATATTGCCGCTCTTCACGTCGGCGCATCGCGTGCTACCGGAACCTATAACGGCACCCCGTTTGGCACCGCTAACGACCTGTCTGACCTTGCCGCATGTACCCGTATCCTGAACGAAAATGGCGCTCCGTTGGCTGATCGTCATATCGTGATCGGCTCTTCCAGCTTTGAACGTCTGCAAGGCAAGCAATCCTCGCTGTTCAAGGTGAACGAGGCAGGCACTGACGAGCTTCTGCGCGAAGGTCGCATCGGTCGCTTGCAGGGTTACGACGTGCATTACTCCGGCGCTGTAAAAACTGCTGTGACTGTCGGCACCGTGTCTGCCACCGTCGATGCCACTGGCTACGCTGTCGGTTCTACCTCTTTCACCCTGTCCTCTGCTGCCGTCGCACTGCTGGCTGGTGACATTATCACCTTCGCTGGCGATTCCAATCAGTACGTGGTTAAAACCGCTGTTTCTGGCACGGGTGGCACGCTGGTGATTCAAGAGCCTGGCATCAAGGTTGCCATGTCTGCCGCAACCAAGGCGATTACTGTGGTTGCTGCAACCTCGCGCAACATGTTCATGTATCGCGGCGCTATCCAACTTGCTACCCGCGCTCCTGCCATGCCGGAAGGCGGAGACTCTGCCGACGACGTGATGGTTGTTGTTGATCCGGTATCTGGCATTGCTTACGAGTTCTGCGTGTATCGTCAAAAAAGGCAGATCCGCTGGGAGGTCAATTTGGCGTGGGGCGTCGCCGTGGTTCAGCCGCGTCACCTTGGCCTGCTCATCGGCGCCTGATAACGTAGTAATATGACTCTGTGGGCGAAAAGTCCGGCCAGACCTGTCAATGCCTAATCATTGACTAGCCCACAAGTTATTAACCGCCATTAGGGGCAAACATGAATTACCAAAAGCATTACGACGCGATCATTGATCGTGCAAAAGGTCGTGAAAAGTCAGGTTACACAGAGTCACACCATATCGTGCCTAGATGTTTAGGCGGTGGCGATGGAAAAAGTAATCGAGTCAATCTGACCGCCGAAGAGCATTACGTTGCACATCAATTGCTAGTCAAGATATATCCAGATGTTCATGGTCTGGCTATTGCCGCAATGATGATGTCTCGCGACAAACGTAACGGAAAGCGAAGTGGCAACAAGCTGTATGGCTGGTTAAGAAGAAAGTCAGCTAATGCTCAGTCGATATTGCAAATGGGGCATGAAGTAAGCGCAGAAACTAGAGAACGCATCCGGATTGCAGTATCTCAAAGCGATGCAAGAAAAGAACATTACTCATCAATGCGAGGCCGTGCTCGTACTGACGAAGTAAAACAGAAAGTATCCGCATCTCACAAAACAAGTGAAAAAGCGAAGGCAGCAAGAGAACTTCTCTTTGCTCGCAAGGTAGGTGTTCCTCGTTCAGAAGAAACCCGCAAAAAGATTGGTGCAGCGTTCTCTGGAAAGAAGCGGTCAGACGCCGAAAGAAAAGCTATATCTGATGGCCTAATTGGTAAGGTTGTCAGCAAAGAACACGCAGCAAACTTGAGTAAAGCACTCAAGGGAAACAAAAACGCTTTAGGCGCTGTCAGGTCAGAAGAGACTAGGGCGAAGATGCGAATAGCCGCATCAAAGCGAGAAGAAGCAAAACGAGCTAAGTTAGCTAATCAACAACCCGCCTAGTGCGGGTTTTTTATTGGATAGAAAAATGGATGCTGTCCCGGTTGTCCGTATCGTCTGGCCTGCCAATGCAGAGTACGGCGGATTCGTTGAAATCAACGAGTCGGACTTCGATCCGAAGATTCATAAGCTGTTTGTTGAGTCCGAAGTGGAACAACAGGCAGAAGCACATAAACGGCGTGGTCGCAAGCCGAAGGAAAAGGCTGAGTAATGGCATTGACAGTCGAAACCGGCAGCGCATCTGCATCTTCCGAGAGCTACGCCAGCGTTGCCGATGCCACTGCCTACGCGACTGCACGCGGATTAACTGCATGGAGTGGCGCCGATGCCGTGAAAGAGTCGGCGTTGCGTAACGCAACTCAATATCTCGACGCCACCTACCGTTTTAAAGGCAACCGTGTTGCCAAGCATCAGGCGCTCATGTGGCCGCGCTCAGGTGTCATGTTTGACGGCTATACGCTGGCTTACGATGCCATCCCGGCGATGCTGAAAACCGCGTGTATCGAGCTTGCCATCAAGGCTATTTCCGGGTCGCTGATCGTTGATCCTGCTTCGCAATATGTGACTGATGTTCAGGTCGGACCGATCAAGAAATCTATGTCGGCGCCGCAGAATGGCGGGCAGAAAACCTACTCGCTGATTGACTCGCTGCTGCGTGACTTGATCGCAGGCGGATCTGGTTCGGTTCAGTTGGTGCGGGCCTAAACGTGAGCTTCTACGGCGATCTGGCGCTAACTGCTAACGACATGTTGGCAGAGTTCGGCCAAGCGATCACCATCCGCACGAACACGCCTGGCAACTATGATCCGGATACAGGAACGACACCGCTAACCACGGCTGATGTAGTTGGCAATGGCTGCATATTCGACTACGGCACACAAGCGATTGACGGCACGTTGATCGTGCAAGGCGACAAGCGGCTCTATCTGTCTCCGGTTGGCATGTCTGAGCCTGGCATCGATGATCTGGCGATTGCTGGCGGCGTTACATGGCGCATTACGCAGGTCAAGGCCATTGCACCGGCTGGCTTTGCCGTGCTTTACGACTGCAATCTGCGCAAATGAGTTTCGCGCTCGATCTATCCAAGGCTTGCGAGAAGGCAAAAGGACAGACTGAGATGGTTGCGCGAAAGGTAATGCTAGATTTGTTCAGTCGCGTGATTATGAAATCTCCGGTTGATACAGGTCGTTTCCGTGCGAACTGGAATGTTGGCTATGGATCGCCTGACAAAACCACTACTAATGCGACTGATAATTCGCTTGGCAGAGTAACCAATGAAATCAGCACGGCAAAGATAGGTGGAAGTATCTATCTGAGTAACTCGCTGCCTTATAGCATCCGGTTGGAAAATGGCTGGTCAGGCCAAGCGCCTGCCGGCATGGTTCGCCTATCGCTCGTTGAAATCACTAACCAATACGGTGCCTAATGAGTCAAAAGACAATCCGCGCCGCATTGGAAGGACGCCTGAAGACATGGGCCGACGCTCAAGTTCCGGCGATTCCTGTGGCATGGCAGAACGTCATTTACACGCCCGTAGCCAATACGAAATACATCCGCGCCTATCTTCTTCCGGCTGAGACATTCGACGGCGCAGTGACCGGAGATTACAAGCTGTATGCCGGGATATTCCAGCTATCTATCTACTCGCCTGAAGGCACCGGAACCGGCGCAGCGGAAACGATTGCCGAGGCGATCATCGCTCAGTTTGCGCAGAACACTTCTGTATCGAAATCAGGGCTGACCGTATTCATTGACCGTACCCCATCAATGGGGCCATCCATGAATGACGAAGGGTGGCATGTGCTACCCGTCAGCATTCGATACCGAGTGGATAAGACCACGTAACTCTTTCTGACCCGCTTCGGCGGGTTTTCTTCTTGCCCGTATGGGCGACCCGGCTACCGAGAGGTGGCTTTTTTTTCGTCCATTGAAAGGAACCACTATGGCCCAGGTGCCCACGGGGAGTACGTTTTACGTTGCTTCCACCATCGCTGCTGCGAAAACAACTACCATCGTTACGAATGCCTCTGAGGCTGTCGTGACTTCTGCTGCACATGGATACTCGAATGGCGATATTGTCATCATGTACTCCGGCTGGGGCCGCCTGAACAAGCGTGCATTCCGCGTCAAATCCGTGGCGACTGATACCTTCGTTCTCGAAGGTGCTGATACTTCTTCGACTACCTATTTCCCGGCTGGTCAGGGTATCGGTACGGTGCAGAAGATTTCCGCATTCACGCAGATCACCACGATCATGAATCCGGCGACCAGCGGCGGCGAACCGAAGACGACGACTTACAAGTTCGTTGAGTCTGATGTTGAGTATTCGATCAATGACGGCTTCACTGCCACGAACTACACCGTCGAAATTGATGCTGATTCCATCGGCACCGCTGGCTATACCGCGCTCAAGACTCTGACGGACGTTCAAACCGACACGGTGCTGAAGATCATTACCCGCTCAGGTTCGTTCAACCTGATTCCTTGCACGGTTGCGCTGAACGAGTCTGTCTCCATGTCTGAAGGCCAGATTAACCGCTGCGTTGCCACGTTCAACGGAAACAATCGCGCAGTCCGTTACGCCTCCTAAGGTTTAGATCAAGGCTAGGCCACAAGCCGAAAGCGCGTTCCTCGTTCGCGTTGCCTTTGATCTTCCTAACGAGGTGTCTAACGAGGACAACTCAATGCTGAAACTTACCCCGAATCCGACCTTCACCGCGCCAGTTGAAATCCATGTTCCCGGCAGCGAGAAAATCAAGGTTCCGTTCGTATTTGCATATAAGGATAAGGACGAATACAAGGCATTCACAGAATCTGCTGCCGAAGGAACAAAGGGAGAACTAGAGATTCTTCTCGAAATTGTTCTCGGGTGGGAAAATTGCGACGCCAAGTTTTCACCAGAAGCATTCGCCTTCCTACTGAAAAAGTATCACGGCGCAGGCACGGCAATCTTCGCTGCCTACGTCAATGAACTGACCGGCGCCCGCTTGGGAAACTGAGGAAGGTCGCCCGCTTCTTCTACCAGAAAAGACCATCGCAGCAAGAGTTAGACGCGATGGGCTTCACGCTAGATGACTACGGCGACGAATTCACGCAGGTCGAAGTTTTCCCCGAGAACTGGGACGCAGCAAATGCGTTTCAATGCCTTCTGACGCAATGGCGTGTTGGTTTCAACGGCCCTATTGGACTTGATTACAAGTGCATCAATCGCGTTCTAAAAAACCTTGAAATCAAGAAAAAGAAGCGGCCTGAAATATTTCACTGCCTGCGTGTCATGGAAGACGAAGCGTTAGTCACGATACATAACAACAAGTAACCGCCTACGGGCGGTTTTTCTTTTGAGGCTCCGCATGGCTGAAGAGATTGTCACACTCGGTATTGAGGTTAAGACCGATGGTGTAAAGCAGGGTGCGGAATCCCTCGATAAACTGGCACAGGCAGGCGCACGGGCTGAAAAATCAACCTCTGCCATGTCAGATTCCGCTGCGAAGGCGAACGCCCAAATCGCAGCGATGGCGCAGAAAGCGCAAGGCGCAGGAAACGCATTCAAGCCGTTAGACCCTGCCGCCGCATCCCTATCTAGAATAGCAACAGAAGCGCAAAAAGCATCGGTAGGCGTCAATCAACTTTCCAATTCTGCTAGGCAGGCATCGGCCAATCTAGGCGATGCGTTCTCCAAGCTGAAAATCCGCGATTCAGCCTCGATTGTTGCCGATGCGCGATCAATCCGCGAGGCTCTGAATTCAATCAAGGCCAGCGGAACAGCCAGCGAAATAGCCCGCGCTACTGCCTCGGCAAAATCGCAGATTGCCGGATTGCGTAATGAATTCGACGGCATCAAAGGCGCGTCAGAATCTTCGTCAATGGCGGTCAAGGCCGGATGGCTTGCCGCTGGCGCCGCGATTGTCTCGTTCGCTTCCTATGCTACGCAGGCGGCTGACGATTACACGCTGATTGATTCCCGTTTGAAGTTGGTTACGGGATCGTCTGAAGAAGCCGCAGCGGTTCAGGCGAAGCTATTCAAGGTCGCACAAGATACCCGTCAGTCATTCCCTGAGCTTGCCGCAACCTATTCGCAGATTGCCCGCTCTGCTGCTGAAATGGGATTGTCTCAGGATCGCATGATCGGAATATCGAAGACGCTATCGCAGGCGATTGTCGTATCCGGCGCTTCTGCCTCGTCTGCCAATGCCGCAATGGTCCAACTGTCGCAAGGCATGGCGTCAGGAACACTCAGAGGCGAAGAACTAAACAGCGTCATGGAGCAAACCCCGCGTGTCGCACAGGCGATTGCGCAGGGGCTTGGCGTATCCATTGGCGAACTACGCAAGATGGGGCAGGAAGGCGAACTGACCGCGCAAAAGGTCATCGGTGCTTTGGAGAAGTCAGCCAAAGCCGTCAATGACGAATTTGCTCGCATGACACCGACGATTGAAAGCGGATTCACCAAGCTCTCCAATTCAACCGGCAATTTCATTGACAAGCTGAACGACGCCACAGGAGCTTCCAAGGGGCTGTTTAACGTCCTATCAGGAATTTCCGGCCTGATGGATGGCGCGGCAAGTTGGGTAGAACGCGGCTTCAACGTAGCGCGGATGAATGTGGTTGCGCAGACTGTTACACGCCTTGAAAACCAGCTTAAAGGCATGGATCAGCGCGACCCGAGGCGGGCGGGCGTAGAACAACAGTTATTTACAGCGCGTGGCGCATCGATGGCCGGCGGTGCAGAGCAACCGATATTGCCGCCTGGAACACCAAAGGAAAACGGGCCTTCTTCTGACTACCTGAAGCTGACGCAGAAGATGAGCGGAGTATCTCAGGATTTCTACAAGAATCTTAAGGTGCTGAATGACGAGTATGGCCGCACCGGAAACCTGAAGAACTATCAGGCAGAAGTCAAAAAGCTGATTGAGACTGAAACGCAGATTGGCCGCGATTCGGTCAAGAAACCTAGATCAGGCGGAGGCGGCGGAAAATCATCGTCTATTTCTGACGAGGCGAAAGAATACGCGGCGGCAATGAAATCTCTGGCCGACATTGCCCGCGATGCCGACAAATCCACGCTAGACCTGTCCGCAAGTCAGCAGAAGCTCTATGACCTGATGACCTCTGCGAATTGGGCAAAGATGCCTGATGCGTGGAAGCAAACGGCACTCGCTCAGTTTGAAGCGGCTCGGGCTGCCGAACTGAATGCCAAGTTCCTGAAGGATGTAGAAGCGCAGCAGCAGAAGAATCTGAACGCTCGCCAGTCGATGCTGGATCAAATCCAGAAGGCCCAGGACGATACAGAAAAGTATGGCCTGACCGCTGCACAAATCTCCGTAGTTGAACAAGCCCGCCTTGCCGATGCCGTGGCTACACTGGAACAGGCCAGCGCATCAGCAGTACTTGCTGGCGCATCTGACGAAGAGCAGAACAATATGCAGGCGCAGATTGCTTTCTTGCGCGAAGAACTGCAATTGCGCGGAAAGCTCAGCGACGCACTGAGCGCGAAAGAAGGCAAGCAATACGATATTCAGGACGCTGCAAAGGCTGTTGAGAAGGAAACAGGCGACCTTGGGGAATTCACCAAGCAGGCGGCCAAGAATATGCAAGATGCAATGGCTGAATTCTTCTTCAATCCGACGAAAGATGGGATGGAAAGCATCTCTGAGTCGTTCGGAAAAACCATCCAGAAGATGATTGCCAATGCAGCCGCCGCGCAACTTGGAAAAGTTCTATTCGGAAATCTTGACAAGACTGGCGACCTTGGCGGAATCGTCGGTTCAGGACTCTCTGCATTAACTACCGCGTTCGGCTTCCACGACGGCGGCACTGTCGGCGCTGGCGATCACTCTTTCACCCGAACCGTTCCCGCTTCCCTATTCAACAACGCACCGCGTTACCACTCTGGTGGAATCGTTGGTGACGAAGTACCGGCCATCCTCAAGAAAGGCGAGCGCGTATTGACCAAGGAACAGCAGCAAGGCATGGGCGGTAGCGTCGTCATCAATATCAATTCGTCCAATGGCGATCCTGCCGAGATTCGCCGGGCAGCAGCATCCGGTGCGAGAACAGCGCTAGGCGCAATGAACGGGGCGCGTCGCTATGGCTGATTTCCTCGAAGAACGTATCTCTGCCGACATCCTTACGGGTGCGGGGTATCAGGATGATTACTCGGTCAATGTCGTGACCGATTCCGGTGGCAATGAGTACCGTTCGCTGTATCACCCATTCCCCGTTCGGAAATTCGACATTTCCTACTTGCTCGAAAAACACGGGATGTGGGCGCAATTGCTCAATCTTTACCATCGCGCGCACGGTAAGTATGGCGGGTTCCGGATTCGGGCGATTGACGACTACAAAACTTGCGCCACCAATGCGTCGATCAACTCGCTAGACCAACCCGCATTGAGACTTTCGGCGGGCGTCTATCAACTTATCAAGCGGTACGGCACGGACAAAACCGCAGGCGCTACCGGATACCCGTATCGCAAGATCAAAAAGCCAGTCACCGGAACCGTCGTTGTAGCGAAGAACGGCGTTTCTCTCGGCTCCGGATGGTCAGTTGATTACACGACCGGACTATTGACGATTGGACCGGCGCCGGCTGAAGGCGATGCGATTACATGGGGCGGGGAATTCGACATTCCGGTTCGCTTCAATACCACGCTTCCGGTCGGTCAGGACTTCGCGCATTACCGATCACTTGACGGTATCGAACTCATTGAATTGCTGAATCCCTGATGAAATCTACCGTTGCCCAATATCAAACGTCTGCGACGTGCGTCCGTATCGAGTGCCTTAATGGAGTGACGGTCAGGCTGACCGATTATCCGTATGACCTCGTTATGAGCAACGCCGCAGTCTATAAAACCGACTACGGCTATCAGCCGACTGCATTTACCGCTTCGTCCGCGTTCAGTCCTTCGGCTATTGATATTGACGGTATTTGTGCTGTGGGCGGAGTTACCAGAGATCAGCTTGCATCAGGCGTTTTCGACAACGCTCGCGTTTATATCTTCAAGTGCAATTTCCTGGCGCCGGTCGAGGATTACGAGCCAATCGCCGCCGGCTTCTTCGGAAAGACGACGCTGCAGGACGACGCCTACAGGATCGAAGGCATGTCGCTGGTCGACGCGCTGAACCAGTCGGTCGGCAAGGTCTATCAGGCCGCCTGCTCGCGCACCTTCGGCGATGCCGGGTGCACCAAGAGCCTACCTGCGCTCACTGTCTCCGGAGCGATCACCTCGATCACCTCGGCCTCCGTTTTCCGCGATTCGTCGCGCAGCGAAGCCGCCGACTGGTTCGGCGCCGGGACGATTCAATTCACCACCGGCAACAACGCCGGCCTCAAGCCGCTCGAAATCAAGGCCTACGCCGCGAACGGCACGATCACGCTGTTCGAGCCGGCCTATTACACGCCGGTCATCGGCGATGCCTATGCGCTGATTCCCGGGTGCCGCAAGCGCGAAGCCGACTGCCGCGACAAATACGGCAACATCGTCAACTTCTTCGGCTTCACGCGCATTCCGACCACCTCAACTTACACGAAGGTCGGTGCCGCATGACGCGTGACGACATCCTGACCGCCGCCCGCGCCGAAATCGGCACGCCATTTCGTCATCAGGGCCGCACGCCGGGGTGGGCGCTCGACTGCGCCGGTCTGGTCGTGCACATCGCCGCCGCGCTCGGCATGGAATACAGCGATCAGCAGGGATACAGCCGTCACCCATCCGATGGCCTGCTGGAATCCGCGCTCGATTCACAGCCCTGCATGGAACGCATCGCCCTGGCTGACATGCAGGCCGGCGACGTCCTGCTGATGAAATTCGCCAGCGATCCGCAGCACCTCGCCATCCATGCCGGCTGGTCTGACGTCTACCAGGCCGAAGGCATCATCCATGCATGGCTTCAGGCGAAGAAGGTTGCCGAGCATGTGCTGACCGATGAATGGCGCGCGCGCATCGTCCGCGTCTATCGCTTCAGGGGTGTCGCATGAGTACCGTCGGGCAGGGTGTCGGCGGGCTGGTCGGCGGCATTGCCGGCTTCTTCATCGGCGGTCCGTCGGGCGCGATCTATGGCGCTCAGATCGGCATCATGGCCGGCGGCTACATCGATCCGCCCAAAGGCCCAAAGGGCAAACGCCCGTCCGCATCCGATCTTGCCGTCCAGACTGCAACCTATGGCGCGCCGCTTGGCGACGGTGACGGCTCCTATGCCACCCTCGGCAATATCTTCTGGGTCAAGGGCAACAGACTCGAAGCGGTCGAGCGCGAACTCTCCGGCGGCAAGGGCGGCGGCGGCAGCGCCGGCACGACGTACGACATCTACGGCACCTTCGCCGTCGGCTTCGGCGAAGGTAAGATCGAAGGCTACGGCAAGATCTGGTTCGGTTCGCAACTGGTCATGGACGCCACCTCCGGCAGCCTCGGCACGATCATCGCCAGCAACGAGAACGGCGGCAGAATCACGCTCTATCGTGGGACGATGACGCAGCTGCCCGATCCGGACATCCAGGCCGACATGGGCGCTGCGAACACCCCGGCCTATCGCGGCCTGCACTATATCGTCGTGAAAAACTGGCCGATGGCCGATTTCGGCAACACGCTGATGGGCCTGCAGGTCAAGGCCGAAATCATCAATGGGCCGAAGACCGCCGCCGATGCGCTGGTATCCACCGTCATCGTGCCGCCGAACGACGGCCGCATCTACTCGCTGCACCGGCTGAAAAACGACCGCATCGTCAGCACCAGCCTGACCTGGCTGGCCTGGAACTATGACTTGCTGTCGGTGCATCAGCAGCAATACGTATTCGGCGCCGGCGCCAATGTCGGGCTGTCGGACGCAGCGATACCCCTGCATCACGACGGCGCCTTCGAGGGCAAAACGCCACTCTACAGCCAGCAATCCGACGTCGATTGTGTTCTCTGCGCCCTCTACCGCAACACGCCGACCTACATCATCGCCTACGATGCCTCCGGAACACGGGTCATGGATTCCGGCCCGGTTCCGGCGGCGACGCTGCCCTATCTCGGCTATCGCTGTGTGGTCGACCGGGGCGACGTATTCCTGATGGATAACGGCGCCAAGCTCTACAAGCTGCCGCTGGCAGTGGCCGCCTCGGTCGCCACGGTCGAAGCCAGCGCCGGAACCTGGTCCGTAGAAATGTTCGGCGCCTCGAAAAACTACCTGTTTGCGGTCCTCTACAGCAGCTTTTCGCCGACCAGTTGCACGGTCTACAAGATAGATCGCGTCACCCTGACGCTGGCCGCCACCTACACCCAGGCGATCAGCGGTTCCTACGCCGTCATCAAGGTCATCGGCGACGACGAGTTCTACACGATGGCCAGCAACGGCTATATTTACCGCTGGCTCGGCGGTGTCGCCAGCGATACCGGACTGCGCTACACCGGCGGGCATGCGGTCGACAACCGGCTGCTGGTCGTGTCGCCGTCGCTCGTCTATGTCATCAAGGATGGCAATCCGAGCTATATCTACGCCTGCTGGCTGGCTGCTTCGCGGAAACTGGTGCCGCTGGCCGACATCATCGAGCGCCGCTGCCTGAAATCCGGACTGTTGACGGCCGGCGATCTCGATACCTCGGAAATCACGCAGCAGGTGCGCGGTTACAAGGTGTCCAGCATCGGGCCGATCCGCGCCGCGCTGGAACCGCTGCAGGCAGCCTGGCCGTTCGACGTCATTCCGCACGGCTACCAGATCAAGTTCGCGCCGAGAGGAAAGACGCCGGTAGCCACCATCGACGTGCTGGAACTTGGCTGCGTCGAAGGCGGGCAGCAGCCCGGCGTGCAGATCACCGCCAGCCGCGAGATGGATTCGCAACTGCCGCGCAAGGTACTGGTGTCCTATCTCGACGTCAACCGCGAATACGACCTCAACACCGGCCCCGGCGCCGAGCGCCTGAATACCGATGCGGTCAACGTGCTGCAGCTCGAGCTGCCGATCGTCATGAACGCCGACGAAGCGGCGCAGGCCGAAGAAGTGCTGCTCTACATGTACTGGCTGGAGCGGCACGACGTCAAGTTCGTGCTGCCGCCGACCCATGGCAACCTGGAAGCCGCCGACGTGGTGACGATCACCGCGCCGGGCGCGTCCTACGAACTGCGGCTGACAGCGATCAACTACCTGCCAGACGGACGGCTTGAATGCACGGCCAAATTCAACGACGTCGCCGTCTATACCTCGGTCGCCGTCGGGCAGAAAGGGCAGAGCACCGGCCAGGTGCTGAGCTTCGCCGGCCCGTCCAACCTCGTGCTGCTCGACGTGCCGGTCATGAACGACGCCATGAACGCTCCCGGCATTCTGGTCGGCATGGGCGGCTATCTCGACGGCTGGCCGGGCGGCACGCTCTACCGTTCGAGCGACGCCGGGCAAACCTGGGGCGCCATCCAGGGATTCCCGCAGGGCATGGTTTCCGGGGTGGCGGTCAATGCCATCGGCGACGGCCGCACCGACATCGTCGACGCGCTCAACCGTTTGAACATCCGCCTGCATGCGGGCGACCTCTACAGCGTCTCCCTGACGGCAATGCTCAACGGGGCGAACTGGTTTGCCTACGGTACCGACGGGCGCTGGGAAATCATCGCTGCGCAGAACGTCACCGCCGAAAGCGACGGCTCGCTGACCCTGACCGACCTGCTGCGCGGCCGCTTCGGCACCGAATGGGCGATGACGCTGCATTCGACCTATGACGAGATCGTCCTGCTCGATACGTCGGCGCTCAAGTTCGTCGACATGAATACCAGCGACATCGGCCTGTCGAAGGTCTACCGCGCCGTCACCAGCGGCCGGACATTCGACACCGCCAGCGACGAAACGCAGGCGTATCGCGGGGTCAATTTCAAGCCGCTGGCGCCGGTCTATCTCAAGGGTTCGCGCCATCCGACGACTAATGGCTGGAATTTCGAGTGGATTCGCCGCACGCGGATCGGCGGCGAATGGCGCGATGGCATGGACGCCATGCTCGGCGAAACCTCGGAAGCCTGGGACGTTGAAATCTGGGACGCGACGTACACCACGCGCAAGCGCACGCTGTCCGGACTGACCGCCGCTGCCGGCAGCTATTCCAGCGTCGATCAACTGACCGATTTCGGCAGCATCCAGTCCGCGCTCTACCTGAAGATTTATCAACTGTCGGCCACGGTCGGGCGCGGCTACCCGCTAATGGCCTCGATCTCGACGACGATGCCGGTCTATAACAACCCGCCGACCGCCGTCGAATACCTGGTGGTCGCCGGCGGCGGCAGCGGCGGCTTCTCCTCCACCGGCAACAGTTACGCTGGCGGTGGCGGTGGTGGCGGCGGCGTGCTGCAAGGTTCCGGCCACGCCGTCACGGCGGGCGTTTCCTACACCGTCACGGTCGGAGCGGGCGGCACCGGCACCAACAGTTCGACGCAGAACGGCAGCAACAGCGTCTTCAATACCCTGACCGCCACCGGCGGCGGTGCGGGCGGACGCGGCGCCCTGACTGCCGGCAACGGCAACAACGGCGGCTGCGGCGGCGGCAGTTCGGATGGCGGCACCGCCGGCACCGGCACGGGCGGCCAAGGCTATGCCGGCGGCGCCGGTGCAACCACCTGGGGAACGGCAGGCGGCGGTGGCGGCGCGGGCGCGGTCGGCGCCAACGATGCGGCCGGCGTGACCGGCAACGGCGGCGCCGGGGTGTCCTCGGCGATTTCAGGAACCTCGCTCAACTACGGCGGCGGCGGCGGCGCCGGGCGCTATTACAACACCGACACGGGTGGCGGCGGCACGCACGGCGGCGGCAGCGGCGGCACCGGCAACACCGGCGGCGGCTCGCGGTCGGCCGGCACGGCGGGCGCAGCAACCACGGGCGGCGGCGGCGGCGGCGCCGGGGCTGGCAACACCGGCACGGCGCAGGCCGGCGGCAACGGCGGATCCGGCACCGTCATCATCCGCTACCCGGATACCTACGGCCCGGCCGTGCTGACCACCGGCTCGCCGAGCATCGTCGTCGCCGGCGGCTACCGCACCTATACCTGGACATCATCGGGAACCATCACCTTCTGATCGGAAAAACATGGCTGATTCGACCACAAACCTCGACCCGGTAGTTGCGGTTTCCTACAGCAAGGAAGTGCAGCTCAACGCGCTGATGGATGCCGCCTCGCCGGCAACGACCTACGGGCGCCGCGCCTCGACGACCACCGGCCTGATCTGGGGCTACTACGGCGGAAAGGTGTCGCTGGCCGGCGTCGTTACGGCGATTGCCAACGGCACGCTGACGCTGACCGCCAGTTCGACGAACTACGTCCAGGCACACCCAGAGACCGGCGCGGTATCGAGCAACACGACCGCCTTCACGCCAGGCTACCTGCCGCTCTATACCGTCGTAACCGGAGCATCGTCGGTCACCAGCTACACCGACCAGCGCACCCTTGCACTGGCGACCAACGCGACGCTGGCCAAGGCGCTGAGCGATGCCAACACGACGCTGACACAGCCGGAAGCGGCGAATGCCACGCTGACCTTTACCGGCACGCTGACGGCAACGCGCGACATCGTCGTGCCGCTGGTGGGCAAGAAGCAATGGACGGTCTACAACGGCACCGGCCAGAGCCTGCGCTTCATCGGCGCCAGCGGCACCGGCATCACCGTCGCCACGCTCAAGCATGCCGTCGTGCGGTCAGATGGAACGAATATTGTACGGGTGACGGCGGACACGTAATGCGCCACCTAGGAATGATCGCAACCAGTGGCAGTTATCGGCGTCACTGGCTGGCTTGGCGATGGTGGAAATATCCTTCTACAAAACA
>OFRG01000381.1_pt1 | contig 18014 bp, 18 predicted proteins | sample 1543071 | NCBI WGS metagenome assembly OFRG01 (sample SAMN07774222, study PRJEB24372) | wastewater metagenome | isolation source: WWTP Verbania (Effluent) | place: Italy: Verbania | collected 2015-12
AATCCAACATCGACGATCCGCCCCACCCTGAATACATCACAGCATCACACGAATCGGAAAAAATCTTGTTTTCGTGCTCCCTGTTGCGTTTCAAATAGTTATAAATGCGTTTTAGTTCCGCAAAAGACAATGGTTTGCCATCTATGATGTCCTGCGTCCGCTGCCGGCCCATCGGCTTACCACATCCCGGGTTTTCTTTCATAAACCGCATCGCATCTTTTGCGTTTTGCCTAGCCTTCGCGGGGTAATCAGTGAAAAGGACGTTTGAGAAATTTGCCATTGGGGCCGGGGTAGCGGAAACAGGCTTTGGACTGATAGGATAATCTGTGTTTTTCTTTATCCAGTTCATCCTATCTTCCGGTGTCATCTCAGCCCAAATCAACTCGTCTATCGCCTTCAATGTTTCAAAAGAATTGGTATTGACAATCTTCACCTCACCGTTATAGGGCTTGGCCATGTGGCCTAAAACATCCTTGTAGGTCACCTCCAGCATATTTTGAGTCTTTGATACCCTGTCGTGCATCACGCGGGTGGCATTAGCCATTTGATTACCATCTGACAGCGAAGTTTCGCCGCCCATGTTGGCAAGTATAGCCGGTATTTTAGTCGCTATCAATATATTTTTAGTGGTAATGGCTTGAAGGGTTTGGAAAAACGCATCGTTAGGAAGTGACGGGAATGACTGTATGTCCGTAGCCTCCTCTTTTGTTGAGGCCCAATCAATGAGCATTTTAGTAACCGAGTCAGCGCCGACAAAGGGCTGCATATCAATGTTAAAACGCTGCGCTACCGTTGTCCCGTTTGATTGTTTATTCCCCGCTGAGTCCGTTTCCTGATCGTCAGGGTGCATACTTGGTGCATTAGGATCGCCAATTTTGCGCATCAAAACGGTCTGAAAAAATCCAGCGTCAAGATTTCCGGCGTGAAACTTACCTATCTCCGCGTCGATGTCCATCCAATACTTGGCTGAATAGTAGTACGGGAGTGAGTAGAACCGGGATAGGGGTCTTGTAAAAGCCTTATAAAGAATCTGACCTTTATACTTTGCCCCTTGTTTGGCTATCTGCGACAGGACTACTTTAGGATCCGGGTTATAGGTATCAAATTCCTCGCTGAATTTCTTGTTATAAAGCTGTGTCCCGTAATATGGATTTACTTTCACCTTGCAGATAACACCCTTAGAATCCGGTTCACAGAGTCGTACGTTTTCAAAAGGGACGTTGTAAATCTCCGTCAGCTGGCCTGTCTTGGAATATTTTACCAATAAAGAAAAGCCCTCAAATAGTGAGTAGGCTTCAGAAACAAGGTTATGAATTTCGCCAAATGTCTGATTCTGACTGTTTATAATCAGGTTGTTAAGGTCTGGATTTGAAAATCCGTTACCCTCAATGAAGTCTGAAAGGATGGATATACATGAACTAGCGGCGGGTGATTCCTGGACTAAGGTGGCAAGTTCAAGCGGGAAGGCGTTATTTACGCCGTATGGCATTATTCCTTCCGAACGGTCAACCTGGTAGGTTTGTGCTGGCTGACGGATTAGGTTATAAACTTGCATCATAGATTTCAGGAAGTCCGAAAACGTTCGGCGTTTCTTCTAATTTCTTACCGTAAAATTCGCAGAAATAACCGGGGCTGGCGTTAAGGTAATCCTTAACGATAGTTGAACGTTCAATATTACTCCTCGCCGTGGAGTTGCGAATCTTCTTTTTAACGTCCGATCTTACCCATGAATAGTGAAACATTGTGATGTCTGACCATTCTACGCCCTTGTTAATATTCATCGACCGGGTAGGGTCTATCCTTATCTGCTTCCGTTCTGTGAAAGCTACGCCGTTCAAAGTAGTCCACGCGAAAGGGTAGTTTTTATTGAACTCAAACCTTAGCCCCGGAGTGATCTTATGAATGAACGGCACGAGCGTAGTATCGTATCCGATGGTAAGCGTAGGACTACGGAAATAGCACTTAACACGGCAAACAAGGCCCAAAAGGTCGTTTTCTTCAATGCGTTTCTTTTCATTTAAAAATTCAGTAGGGTCATAAAACTCATCTGCGTCCATCATGATAAAATGGGTGTATCCCATATCTTCAGCATTTTTTAAGCCCGCCTGCCTCTTCATCCTTTCGTTGTCGGCTGGTTGACTTCCGGCGATGGGTTCACAATTTAATGCTATCGTTCGGTGGTCCTGGAGCACGTTTGGAGCCTTCCCAACCTCGCCAAAGTTTGAGTTCCTGGAGTAAACTACAATTACCCCATCCACCATCTTGCTTATATTGTCAAGTGAATAGTAAAGCATCTCCATGTCATCCCAAACGTTATAGATAGCACAAAGTCTCATGGTGTTTTTATATTTAAATAATCCTTTTTAAATTTGCCTTCGCACACAGTCTAAGCCTTAGAGCCGCCATCTGATCAGGATTCGTTCCGGGATGGCGGTTGACTTTTCCAGTAACCCCGCGGGCATTCTTCATCCTCTACCTCTGTTTTGGCGTGTAACTCGCACCAACAAATCCCACAAAAGAAAGCCCTCCGTTCACGGCACGAAAGGCACATAGACATTCTGACTGTGGCCATCTCTGACCGTTTGGCGAATAGAAATCTATACCACCCTAAAGCAATAGACCTCAGTTTTTTGAAATTTCGCAGTATCGGCATATTATCTCACCCTCATTTTTAAGTCCGTTCATTACCTGTAAATATTCTACTGACTTGAATAAATCCTCGTAATCCATCGTTAGCAGATTCCCGATGATGTGCTTTTGGGCGTAGTCCATACAACAAAGCAAAACGTCACCATTCGGGAGTAGTATATTATGGTCTATTTTAGGCCCACAGGCGGAGCAATGCAAAACACCTGACTTCCGGGGTATCGCTAAAGACTTAATCAATCCGGCGCGGGAAAAGAGGCCATCTGAGCCATCCTGGACGGGTCCGGTGACAGCTTCGACTTCGGGGTGGAGTTTACCTATCACCATGCACGAGTGAGGCATCTTTACCAGTTCAGACAATATCCGTAAATACTGATCGGTGATGGTTAATTTCATCCGTCCGTGTGCATCGGGTAAATGAAGCGCAAAGAATGAGAAGGGAAGGTTTTTGATATACTCTACATCGCTAGGCTTCATCCCTGACCCGGTGGTATAAACTCCTACTTTGTAGCCTTCCTGAAAGGCGTGTAGAACCATATTAGTACACGAGGCATTAAGCCACGGTTCAGCCATCCCCGCGAATACTATCTCCACGTTCTTAGGGACTGTTGACAGACAGTCAACAAAGTCCTGAAATTGCATTGTAGTCTGACGGGACCGCTTGACATAATTAGCAACGTGAATCCCTTGAGGGCAGTAGTCACAACCCATCCGGCAACCTATTACGGTGGATATTTCTAGGTTAGGAGCCACCTGAGATAAGGGCTATTGAATCCGCAAAAGGTAAAATTCCCCTATGTTCCTCATAGGCAAAAAATGTCTCGTGTCCGGTCATGATGTTGAAACCGTGATCGTAAAGAAGGAAGCTCATCACTGTTTGATCGTGTCGATGCTCACTCCAGGGTCCCGGATAAAGAGCCTCTGAATAGCGATAATAGTCAGCAAACAGATTCCTAACGTATTCCTGCCGGAAGTCAAACCCCATGCAGCAGGCCATGATCTGATAGATTTCGTTGGCCTGTTCGCGTGTGTATCCGAACCAATCCAGACACTTTTGATTAGTCCATTTACCTAATGGGTGGCCGATGTTATTAAAAAACATGTAACCATATTCTTCAATAAACTCAAAAACAGGTGATAGGTCTTTGACTGCGTGAATCGGTGAATCGCACCATAGGACGATATCAGCACCTTTGTCGATAGCCGCCTGAATTGCATAGGGCTTAAATTGGTATGGTATTACATTGTGAGGCTTGCACCCTATTTGATCGTATGAGTTGAAGCCCATAAAAACGGCATCTGTTTTCCCCTTCAGGCTTTCTTCGAGTCGGGCCATCTTTGAGATGTACTGACCATTAGCGAATGATACTACGGCCCTCATCGTGCAAAGATTAAGTTTTCACCTGACATATAAATAACCTTGAACCCCGTAGCCAAACGGATAAACTCCTGTCTGCGTTCCTCGAAACTGTTCCACTCCACGCAAAAACATGACGTATGCCGTAAGTCAATCTGACTTAAAATCTCAAGATCGTAGCCCTCGGCATCAATAGAAATGAAATCAAATGTCTTTAGCTTGACACGGTTTAAAAATGTTTTATACCTGAAACATTTAACGGTAATTTCCTCAAACTGCGTAGATGCTTTCCACTTGTTGTAATCGGCTTCGTTCGCAGTGGATAGTAACCCGGTGTCACCTTTACCAAGATGGGAACCGGAGTCCATGAATTTAATCTCCCCGTTTGTCTCACCCAAAGCAAAAGGATAGAAGTAAAACCCATCCTTCCCTTTATAGTTTTCTTTAAGCAGAGCAAAGGCCTTCGGTGACGGCTCTATTAAAACCCCCCTCCAGCCCCGCTCTGCTAAAGCCCTTGTATTTGACAGGGTTACCCCATCATTCGCGCCAACGTCTAAAAATGTACCAATTTTTCCATCGAAGTAATTCAGGATTACTTCCTCTTCATTATTTTGTGAATATTTCATCCTATTGATGTGGTTAAGTTGTCTGCCCTTGATTTTTTATTAGAGTGGTTGTATTGATGGATGATAGCATTGGACTTTGACTCCGTCTTACATTTTACTAAAACCTTTTCAAACCACGTCCAATCTTCTCCGTAATTCGAATCGTTAAATGATTCTGACTGTGCTATATCAAACCTAACGGGACAGATATGCCACGGCGGACGCATTACAATATCATCCGGCCTTGCCTGTTCATTCGTTTTATTCTCCAATGACATATCAATGACTGTCCAGAAATTACCCATCTTGGCAATAGACCGGAAAGTACATACGCTAGGCATACAGTTATACATGAGCCTTAGGAGTGTCTCCACATAGTTAGGGGCTACATTTTCGTCATCGTCTAAAAAACAGATATACTCACCGCCGGCACTTTGTACCATCAAGTCTCTTTTAGCGCCTATCGATGGGCCGCCGTTTTTATATGTTTCCGTCAGTAAAACAGACACCTCCACCCGCCCCAATGATGGATGCACCCTATCGCAAAATCTTACCTGCCTTCTAATTTCAGCCCTAAGTGATGAAAATTGTTTATTCCTTTCTGGGATGGTCGGTATCAATATTGATAGTTTAAATTCCTTATTTACGGCTGACATAGATATAATGATAGAGTTGTTTGGGTATATGAACTTCAGTTTTTAATAGTCCCCGTTCGGCTATCTGCTTGCTCCACTGGTAATCTTCTCCCTGCCAAATGTCGGGAAATCTTATTTGGCTGGCTATGGATTTCCTCATGACGGCCAGGTGATTAGGCCAGCGGTATATATGATTCCCGCGAGCCTCGTATTTCTCCCCTAGTTTTATAGTCCAGTCCATCCGCGTAGGTGTAGGGTTGCAGGTATCAAAGTAAGTACCTTGAAAGGTTACACAGTCAGGATTGGCCTTTAATGCCTCTACGATCAAAGAAACATAGTCAGGCTCTACCCTGTCATCATCGTCAACAAATACCACCCATACGCCGCCGGCTTTCCGTATCAGATCGTTTCTTTTCGTTCCGGTGGGGATATTTCGCGCCCTGTCATCGGTTACAATCTCCACCCCTTCCGGCAGTGGGCCTAAGTACCCGCGCATCTTGTCAAGAAAATGCGCCCTTTCGGGTAGCGTTGCGATTAGGATGGATAGAATCATTTTATCAGGTAGAAAGGGTTCAATGAATTTTTAACCCACTTAGGTGTGTACCCAATCTCATTAAAGAAGTCATCACACGCCCTCACTACTCCTTTTAGATTCCCATCATCAATAATAAGTATTGACTTCTTTGGCATCTTCTTCCAAAAAGCACGTAAAGCGAAGATAGTAGGGTCATAAAGGTCCATATCTAAACGAAGCAAGGCGATCTTTTTGGGGCTGATGATCGGGATAGTGTTTTGCACCCACCCTTCTACGAGCTGAAAGTCCTCGTTAGCTTTAAATCCCCATCCATTCAAACAGGACTCAACCCATTCCCGTGAGCAAACAGTAACGCCCGACGATACTAATAGATTGCCTGAAGTGTCGTGAGTAATAGGCCCAATCCCGGGTTGTTCGGTGTCCTGTGGACCGGCTAGCTGAATACCCTCAAAAGAGTCATAGCCCCATACGGTCTTTTCAGGACAGGCTTTTTTCATGGCTGCAATCCCAGATCCTGAGGCGATGCCACATTCTACAAGGTCGCCAGGTACGTCTATGACCATCAAAGAAAGGTTATAAACCTGGTCTAGTGAATCCCGATGCCCACAGAAGCACCATGAATAGTCATTTAAAATTTGTACGCTGTTCATATATCTCCAGTTTTCCTTACTCATAGTGGGAAGTTTAATTGTTTACGTTGCTGGTAAAATGCCTTGCCCGTGTCCCAATTTTTAGCGCTGTTGCGGTAGGTTTCATCATCCTGCGCTTTCCCTACTGAAACGTGGTTATGAGGGAACTTCAACCACGGGGCTTTGCGCATTACCCCTAATTTTTCGGCCGTCCAGTGGAGGTCTTCGTCAACAAACATACTCTTATACCCCGGATGCCAAAAGTACCCTAGCCTCTTATACAGAGCGCGGGACATGATCGGAATAGTAAGTACCGCAACCTCGAATCTTTGCAGGCAGTCATCTACCTTCATAAGCCATTCATCCGGGTATTTGCCATCTTTAACCGCGTTTTCTACCGCCTTTCCCCAATCAGGGAAGCAGTCAAAGTCATCGGAAAGGTAAACGAGTATATCCCCAGTTGAAACCTCAGCTGCCCGGTTAGTCGCCTGCACTACGCAGTCATTGTCATAGCAAAGGATAGTGGCGTCTGTGTCGTGATAAAGTTCGGTATAAGCCAACTTTAGCGGATCCGAATAGTCAATGCTCAATATCAATTCCGTGTCAACCCCGGCCATTTCTCGCCATCTCTGTGAGTTGTTGAAGGACTTACCAGCCCTTCCGCGTGATGGGTGAAGGAGCGTTATCATTTCGTGCAGATAAGAAGTTTATGGAATCCGTCGCCTATCACCGTCTCTCTTTCTTCATAAGACCTTATCTCTGCCTCCGTCGTATTACAGACCTGTTCATAGGAGCTTGTCTGCTTCCCTCCCTCGTATACAAGCATATTGCAAGACCAACAAAACCGCGGATAGGGGTCTTTTGTGGCACACGAAAGCAGGAGGATTGAAATGATCGCTAGTTTTTTCATAGGTATCTGATTTTAAGTTTTCTATCATTGATCCAACACGAAAAGCACCGCTCAAGCAAGAAAGTATGAAGTGGGACGTAATCCATGCCCAAAGCCTCCTTTATCCTTGCCGCATAGTGAGGGTTTCTTATCAGTCGATAGTATTGGGAGTCCTCATGGCATCTTTTCTTTAGTTCAGGGTCATTTTCCATGACATCCATCGCCGGAATTAGAAAATCTTTGACATATTCCTTATAAATGTCCGTCCGGGCCATGAAATGATTCGAATAAATAGGGTGTTTTGGCTCTTTGGGGAGGGTTTTGCCTATCGCTGACCATATTTTACCCAAAATCTCCCTCGCTCCAGGATGCCAGGTCTCCATCATGCTCAGCATATTGTGTTCTTTCTGTTCCCGACCCAAAGAAAGGACTTCATAATCCCATTCTATCACCTCCCGCGTGAACGGCTGACGCATTGGGACGCCATTACCAACCTTTTGCCGCAACTGCCACGAGCAAACCCCTACTTTGTCGCTCGTTTCATGTGGGATTATTTCCCTTATCACCTCGTTTTCAAAAAATACCGTTAACCGATCATTGAAATACGGCGTAGCGAAGTCAAACAAGTTGCCCAGTTGGTCGGGTTTATAGTAAATCTGATAGATTACTGTTCCAGCCATCGCTTGATTTTGTTCACACACCCTCCACAGTTGAGATTGGAGTTATAGTCTCCCGTAGCTTCGTGATATGCCTTTAAAGCCTCTATCCAAATGGGATGATCCTTTTTTATAGGCTGACTGAAAATCCCTGCCGTGATTAGTTTTTCCCGTAACGGGTGCATACCACAAATGAGGGAAAACTATTTTAAATTTAAAAATAGGGCAACAAAAAAGGGGAACATTTCTGCTCCCCCTTCCCCATGAAAAACCAAACCTATGCCGTAATAGATGAAGATGAGATGCTGTTCAGATAGAACAAAGTCTGCTGAACGCTGTTTCCACTCGTTCCGGGGGCTATAATAAGCCTCTTAGGAAGTGTAGGCTCAGAGCCGCTCAACTTAACCGTAGTGCTAGTGTCATCGCCAAGTTTCACGCCCGTCGGGTCTACCTGTTCGGTGCAAGTTAGCCCGTTCTGCGCCCCAAAGATGAAAAACTCGTTGTTGTTTGTCTGCACTATCGCTCCCAGTTCGGCGACTGCCATAGCCTCCAAAACTGCATCTTCCAAGTAGGTAGTATTGTTAATCTTCAAATTAACAGTATGTTCCCAGCTTACATTACCCGCCTCTGTCCTTACCAGTTTTGCTTCCGCGCTGTGGGAGTATTTAGCCCCTTCAAATTTGTAGAGCGTAGCGTAAGTGATAAGATTTAGCGTGGTAATGTAGCTTTGTGTAACGTCAATCCCCGTGCGTAGGTCGTCTATATTGAACAACCAGACACGTTTATTAACCCCACCGACCCTCTTGAGGTCGACGCAAGCTATACCAATACCGCTGCTTATACTGCAAGACATATATTAGTCCGCAAAAGCGGTAAGGTTACAGTTGATATACTGGACACCGTAGCGGCCTTCAAATTGGGCGAAGGTAGTCAACAGGCGCTGATCGTAGAATACGTCAATCCTGTCAAGGTCGCTTGCTTTTTCAGTACCGAATACGAGGTTTGAATACCTGCTCTTAGAGCTAGGCGTATAGATAGCGAAGTGACGGACGTTATCATACCAAGGGCAAGTGCTGTCATCGGCCAGGTAGTTGTCAATCAGATACAGAGGCTTCACTGGGATGCCCCTGTACTTCAACTCGTAGTTACCGTCTACAACATTCTTAACAAGTTCGCTCGTTGCGCTGTTGGATGCACCCGTAGCCTCGTAAGAGGTCATCAGGTTTTCATACATCGATCCGGTCACCCAGAAAACTTTCTCACCCGGGGCAAGCATCTTGAGTTGAATCTGCGCACCCTCATGCAGTCCACGGAGTGTGGAAAGGGCCTGTCCGGTGGACAATATGCTGTTGTGCTGGTTAGGCAGGTCGTTAGACACACGCTTTACGCAGTATGAGGAGTTACCGTCATAGAGTTTAGCCAAAAGGCCATCAGCGATGTTCCAGTTAGCGTTACCGGATGTATCGTTACCAAGAAACATGAGACGGAATATATCCCTGCGGATAGCGTCCACCATCTGATCTACCCACATTTTGCGAACGGCGGCGGTGACTTCATATCCATCGAGACCGTTTCCAACGAAGGAAGGATCATTGCTCAATGCTGAGGCGGTGGACATAAAATCAGACTTACACCATTGCAAGTTAGCGGAGATTTTTGCTACGCTGATCTTACGGTCGCTCAAAGTTCCGGCGGTGGTGTAAGAAGGGCTACAACCAGTAGTTGCGGCAACGATCTTTTCCAGCGTGTTCACCAGTACGAGGTATTCATCCGTGCGGATGCCTTGGCGAACGCTGAAAATATCAGCGATGGCCGGCGTACCGATAGATGGGGCGTAGAATAGTTCCGTAGGCAAATTGCCAACGAATGTATACCCTGGGGCATACGAATATGAAGTTGCGTTCTTAAACTGCGACTTCATGTCATCGATCTGCTTTTGCAGACCTGTTACGAGTTTGTTTTCTGCTTCCATAGTTTATTTAAATCTTGATGTTACGAAGCTGTTACCGAGTGATGCGGCCATAACCTCCAGTTGTGCGTCTTTTTGAGTTGCCCCCGTTTTGTTGTTCACGTCCTGCGGTACAGAGGTATCGCCGAAGGTTGTGTTTTGGATTTTTGAAAGTTCATCGCGAACCTCTTTGAGTGCGTTCTGAAACTCTGCTGTGCTTTTAGCCTGTGCGGTAACCTGTTCGGCTACGGCCTGCGCCTTTTCTGCTAGTTGAGCCTTCAAAGAGGCGTTTTCAGCCTCCAAAGCGGCTAATTTAGCGGCGGGGTCGTCTTTCTTCGCGTCCTCCACGATGGGAGCAGCGCTGTCAACTTTACCACCCTCAGATACCACCAAAGCGATGCCGTCAGCGGTTTCATAAGTTCCAGCCGCAAGCGGAGCGCCTGCCTCATCGGTCAATACAGAGCCGACAACGGAATTAACATCCGCCGCGTCTGAGTTGATTACTGAACCATCGGCCAGCGTGAGCGTAACCATGTTTCGGAACTTCCTCGCGATGTCATCGAGTTTCTTTCCGAAATTTTCAAACCATCCTTTTGTTTCTTCTTGTGTCATATCGTTTTTATAATTTGTGTTGAACCTGGCAACGGCTTTTAACTTTTCCCGCACCTCATCCACGAAGCCCATTGCTAACGCTTCGCTGGGACTCATGCTCGTTTCTTCGTCAAGCATACTGGACACTTTTTCAACTGAGACACCCTTCCTCGCTACGCGCTTCATGTACCGTGAGGTAAGCTCTGACTTTATGCGGTCGAGGCGCTCGGCACCCTTTCGCAAGTCTGTAGCTGTGCCCTGTACTGTTCCGGTAGGCAAGTGGATCATAAAGTCCCCCGCGGGTCCCATTATGACTTTGTCGCAGCAGTGTGCGCAATAAGTTGCGAGAAGCGCACAACGCCCCTATGTTTGCAGTAGTGTGTTTAAGATTACTTAGGATTGACCCTATGGCATATCCTGTGTCCACATCTCCTCCGTTTGAGTCAATATGTACTTCCCATTCGGTAGCCTGTGGATAAAGGGCGATATCAGCCCTTACTGATTCAATGGTGACTTTATCACCTACTTCGCCTTCAATGAAGATATGTCCTGTCATCGGGTGTAAAATTCCCGATAGGACATTTAAAAAACGTTAAGGGATTACTTAACGTTATGAACGATCTGCCAGACGCGCTCTTTGCTTATGTTAAAATCCGAAGCCGTGTTTTGAAGGTTACCGCTATTCTTGTAATGGATTATAACCTCTCTATAAAACGGTATAGACACGGAGATTACTCCGTCGTCAACCATCATTTTTATGGTCTCTTTGGGGACTTTGTACTCATTAGAAAGCTGTTCTATTCCCTTGCTCATACTGAGGTGATTGATTCTTTAAACTGTATTGAATTGCCAACGGCCATGCCCTCAGTCCAGGAGGCAAAAACCTGAAGTTTAGACAGGGCGCTTGAAATCCCCGCCATCTGGTTTATGTCCTGTACGGCGGTATTCGTGACCAATCCGCCGTCGGCATACCCCCTTCTGGCGGATTCAAGTGCTGACAGGTGGCCGGAATACACAGGGTTTTGTACTACGTGCTGAGGTACTACATATTCACCACGATGGACAATTCCGGCGGGTTCGTACTTCCCGCCATTACCCGTATAACCACCCTCGGCAAATCCGGCTATCTTAGCCACGTTGGCAAGGCCCATAGCGATAGTGGTAAGCATCATGAATGTACCTAAAGGGAATCCTCCACCTTCAGCAAGTGCGGCTGTTGCGGCCCGATAGGTGTCAATAGAAGTCCTGGAGATAGCAAAGGCCTTATAGGCGACTGAGGATTGTTCCATTAATCCAGCTGCCATTCCTAGTGTAGTAGAAATATTTGCTAGCCTGTTTTGGCTTTCAAGGAACTGAATCTTACTTTTATCAGATTCCGCCTTTTGGTGTGCGGCCAATTCTTTAGCCCTTGTTACCTGAAGTTGTTGAGATAGTTTTAATCCGGCCTGTATCTCCTTCTGTGTTGTTCCTTCTACGGCTTGTTGCTTTATAGCCTCCGTTTCAATATATGCCGCCGCCTCTGAGTTTTTACGATCTATTTCGTCAACGGTATGCTGTACTTTTTGCGCCTGAATTTGTTTATCCAGTGCCTCAACTTCCTTAGAAAGCCTCAAAGTATTTTCAAAAGCCGCAGTGTCCGCTGCAATTACAGCCGCCGCTAGTTCTGCCCTCGCCCTCGCATCATCATCATTTAGTTTCTTTATCGTGGCGTGTTGCTGATCGAAAAGCGTCAGTTTCATTTTGGCGTGGGCTACCTCCTCGGCGGCTAAATCCTTTTCTAATTGGATTGCCTTTTCAATCTGGTCTTTCTTCTCCTGCCCCTCTAATTTTATAGCCTCAGCCCGTAGTTTAGCTACCTTATTCTCAGTTTCAGCCCTTTTTGTTATTAACCTGGTTGCATCTTCGTCTATCTTGTCATCAAGAGCCGCAATAGCCTCGCCCGCCTTGACCGTTGCATCAATAGCCGCGCCCGCCGCCGGGCTGACAAAATCAATGATGTTTTTAGCAACCTTACCGATAAACTCAAGCGTCTTGAACAAGATCGCCCCAAGTTCTTCCACCACACGCATAAACACCTCAAAGGCTACTTTCCCGACAGACATAACTCGTGTCAGGTTATCCTGCCCCTCGGCTGAACTCTTGAAATACTGCGTTAGCGCCCCAATAGCAACGCCTAAAGCGGTTATAACTAGCCCAATAGGGGTAGCCACAAAAGCAAGCGCCTGAGTAGTCATGGCCTTAAATCCGGTTGCGGTGGACCCTAATCCGGGAACGAGTTTATCCAGCGCACCCTTATAGTCACCTATCCCGATCTTTTGTTTAGTGTAGGCGTCTACGTTCTTTTTTATTGTCTCGTTATTCTTGTCTAACTGCTGATTATATTCAGCAAGTTTCTTCCTACCCTCATCGCTGTTTATGTTTACCTCGTTGCGCGCCTTGGTGAGTTGTTTATTTTCCTCACGCAGATCCTTGATGGACTTGGTCTGTTTCTCTATCGCGTCAGACAGTTTAGCCGTAGATTGGTTGGCCTCTGTGGCTCCTTCTACTTCTATTTTTATAAGGATCGTTTCGTCTGCCATATTAGTCTAGGTAAAGGAGTTCAACATTACATTCCGTTTGCGGGTCTTTCCATTCAATTTTAGACACAAAGAAATAGCCCGTTAATTTTTCTGTCTTAAGATATACAAAACTCTTGAAGTCAAAAGATTGAAATGCGGAAGCCGGCAGGCGTAACTTTGCCTTCACCGTCGGATTGTTGTATATATTTTCAATGTATTGATGGTATTTCTCGCTCATGGTGAGATTATAGGTACGATTCATGACCGTATCCATAGCGAGTGAGTCTGTCAAAGAATCGATAGTTAATCCCATCTTTGGCTTATCGAACCAGGCCAAACATCCCGTTGAACTAGATACAACGCTACCCAAAATATCACCGTAGTAGAAGTACACAGTACTGCCCCCTGAATAGGCTAGGCTCGTTCCGGGATAGGCCAACAATATCCTGTTTGCGCCCTGAACGGGTGAATAGGTAACCTTACTAAGTTTACCAGTATCTGATGATAAATATGGTAAGGCTTTAATCTGTAAATCTGTGGTCGTTGCGGAGGAAACGATGCCATAGCCGGAATAGAAAGTCCCGGTAATCCTTACAAGTTCACCTATCTTAAATGTCTGATCTCCTGCCGCCGAGTTGAAGTTTGCAAATCCACCTGAGTTTGAAACGGTGGTGAAATCCCATGTTTTTGAGGTGTCATCCTGAAGGTCATAAAATTTGATGTATGGCATAAACCATCCCAACATATTATCCGGCGCTTCGTCATAAGAGCCGGCAAAAGGGATTTTATATACATCACGATAGGCAACCGCATCAAAGGATGTCCGAATGTCCCATCCTCCAAACCCGGCAACGTTCAGCTGATTGTATTGTATTATCCCTGGTTCTTCTGTGTCCGCGTATTTTATGAAGTTATTAGTAGCCGCCCCGGTCTGATAGTTGTCATAATGGGAGACGTAGTGCTTACTCCAATCTTTTGCGTCTTCCCTCTTTAGCTTTGAAATCTTGTTTATTGAAAGTGTCTTGCTCGTTTCGTCATAGGTACAATAAGCCCCAAACATTACACAAAGAGCCTTAATCAACTCCACTCCGGTAAGACTTGGTGCTATTGCATTCGGTAAAATGTACCCTACCGACTGAGCATAAATCCCGGCGGCATAGTTTCTTATATAATAAGGCTTTATGTTTTCTTCAAGGCTATATGTTACCGTCGTCCCGGCGGCAAGTAACCCCGTCCCTGTTTTACCCAAAATCAAAGTATCCCCGGCATTACAGGCAATGTTAATAACAGCGGAGCCATTCAAAATGGAGGATACAATCCACTGTCCCACAAAGGTCACCACGGATCCGCCACGCCTTTGTTCAATGCCTATCGAATCCACGTTAGTGCTATAAACACCGAATTTTATAACTATCTTATATTCACCCTTAATCGGGCAAGTGTATAAACCAGTTGAAGTATTGAAACTTGCCAAATCACCCTTTCTTACTATCGTATCAAAAAACAGGGGGTAAGATGCTGCCGGAAATTCATAAGTACTCATCTGCACCTGGCAGATCGTCCGGTCTATCAATGCCTGAGATATTGTCATATCCGGGCCTTCCGGTGTAATTATCATCCGGTTAAATATCGGATCAGTCAGCAAATCCCCCGCTATATTCACTCCTCCGTGGTTGCCCATCTCCTTTACGAGCGTAGACATATATAGGCAGGGGAAGGCCTCTTGAATGGCATCGAATGGTGATACTACGTTAAAATAGTTCATCACATTAAATGCCTGTGACCTGTGCTGACCGTTATAACACCAATCCACTATTGGAAACGTAATCCCCTCGGTTGCGCTTTTCTGTGTGTCAAAGTCCTCCCATGAGACGGTAAACCGGGAGGGAAAGAGAATATCCCTGACGTTAAACTGGAGCAGATCAAACCAGTTTGAATTACCAGACACGAAAAAACAATCTATCAGCGCCTCATCTGACCCCTTGATGATAAGGTAACCTTTTATCAGGGTGTTCCCATTGTATACAAGGTTAAAAGACTGCTGACTGAATGCCGGGGACGTTATCTGCTGTGCCCCATAGTATCCTAGTGTATCCCTGTTCTTTGCTGTATTGGGTATCTTGAAATCTACTGAATAATTACCCTTGAGTTTGAAGTCATAGAAGGACGCTACCTGTTTGGTATTTACAAGATCAGCCCCTGAGTAGTCAAGTGCATTGCCGTTATCGTCTATGAAACTCGTCATAGACCCTGAACGGGTAATTCGTCAGTGTATGTTATCTCGAAGCTGATAGAATACATATTCTCCCTGTCCTGGTATTTTTTAAGCGTACTTGTATCCATAATAACAGTCCTGAGCGACTGATAGGTTATAGGGCTGACCGTTGTGTCGGTCAGAATCTGAACCAAAGGGGAGGACTTAATCCACGCTATGCCGTCCACCTGTGCCTTGGTAAGAAACTGTGAGGCCACACGTATGGTATTCTTTGTCTTCCGTGAGGATTGCTTGTCAATGGAATCAGCAAACTCCCCGAAAGAGCTAGGGTAATCGTTGTAGATATTTACAGTCTGGTTTTTGCTTTCGGTTACATCCACAGAATAGACCTTTTGAGCCGAAAAATACCAATAGTCATGCCCACCTAAGTAATTAAGCCATGTTAGATAAATACCCGTCGTATCGTGGCAGTCTGATGGTTGGACAATGTCTATCGTCTTAGTCTCACTCATTGCCGTGGACAGATAGTAATTATAAAGCGTCAGGTCGATCCTATCCTCTAGCGAGGCTGATTGCCTAACGGCCCGACGATAAACGCCCTGATCCATGTCGGGGAGGATGTCAATATTTGAAGATATGAGCGAATAGTTCCCGTTAGTCTTCCGGTACAAGTCGCGTTTCATGTACAGGTTAGGCGAGGAGTTGTTAACGATATAGCTTACGTCAAAGTAATGTCCAGAAAATAAAGTAGGCCGGGTAAACGGCGTTAGAAATTTCTGGGTAGTGAGCGAAGTTAGCCCGGATACGTAGTCATCCAAAGTACTTGCAGACCGGGTTTTAAAGGGCTGTTTGGCATTAACGGCATAGACCTCCGTGGTGTCATCGGCGTAGGAGCTGGTATACTCTGATACGGTATACATATTTGAATCATCGTAAGCCTCGGCAACGGAGATATAAATCCTACACCATGCATCAATATCGTTAGGCAACTGATCTTCCTGAAGGTCGTTTTTGAATATCTCCAGTTTACTCATTGCGTGCTCACTTACGTTCAGCGTCATCACCCCCGCCGAATCAGGCACGAGTTTAACCGTGGCTATAAGTGCGTATGGTTTTGAGGCATACCAATAGTGGGACGAATCAATACCCGCATAAACCTTTACTTTAGCGTGGTAATTCAGGTAGTAATATTGGCACGTCCCCGAACTTAATACGTTTGATCCTGAATAGATCAGGTCTATGACTATCGCCGTATCGCTTGACCACTGGACTATTTTGTAAACCCCATCGACTGACGTACCTGACAAAATCACGCTTTCCAGGGTTGAGGCCGTCCCGCTTGACTTAATGTCTCCCGCTAAAACTAACGCAGTATAGCCGTTCCAATTTGAAAAGGTGGTTATTGTGCGGGCTGTGTCTACCCCATTAATAGGCCATGAATCAGACTTGAGTTTGTAGATGATAGGTAAATGAGCCGCGTTCCATCCGTGCGTGAGCTGTGATTTGTAGTATACTACCGTCCCGGAGTTGACGAAAGAAACATCGGAAGCCGTGGCGTATTCCCTTATCCTGAAAGTGTTTGCGTCTACCTTGTTAACATACCAGTACCCATTATAGGCGCCTAATGAGCCAACTACATAAATCCAATCCCCGGTGACAAGCCCGTGAGTAGTGCGGGTGAATAGCGCCCCGGATGAACTTGAGATAACAGCCGGCACACCAGACGTATCGACTATGTGACCCTGTGGATATTTAACTACTGTTATAGCCATTTATGCGGATTTAAACTTTGCCTCACTTGGCTGAAGACCCCTTGTAAATTCCTTTTTCTGATAGTCGGCGATGTCCCGCGTTATGCGTTCAATAATTTCCTCCCTTACGTTGGTGTAAATATCCTTACGCCCTCCCTTCTGCCATAACTGTGACCCATCCCTAAGAATGGTTTTCGCTATGCCCCAGGCCGCCTCTTTAGGTTTGCCCCTCACCTGCGCCCACTCCGTAAGACTTTCTATCATCGCCGGGGAGGGGTTCTTTGTACTCGGCTTAGACCCTGTCTCTACCGTAGGGAAGAAGGGCCGCGCCCCGACTACCTCTAAAATAATATTACCTCCAACGAAAGTAACACGATGGGAAACGCTGTTAGACGTTTTCATGGTCGCATTGGTACCAGTCAGGGAAAGGTTATCCCTGATCTTGGCAACGGCCTCCGCCCCACGTTTAGAAAGGATGTCAGCTATCATATATATCACAGGGGTCTACGGTATCGGGCACTGACATTTTAAATGTTATCTCCCACCCCGTTACCATGTCTGAGGTAAATTTAATGCGCTCCTGTGCCGATACGTCTGAAATAACCAGCTTATCACTCGTTATATCACCCTCCGGGTCATCTTCTACCGTGATGGATGACCTATTGAGTTTGATAAGAAACTGCTGGACGAGGGGGTCTATTTTTTCAAGTATCTTTTGGGTCTGCCTCTCATCGTCACCCTTTGCATCCAGGTCGTAGAACAATAGGATACAGTCATATTCTAGCGCGCGGCCCCAATCGGTTTGCGTGACGGTGTATCTAAGTGGCGTGAGTAGGACGGCGGGGAACTTTTTACCCCGGATGGCATTGAAATCGGATTCACGGGCGTAGGAAAATGATATCTTATCACTTACCCCCCTTACCGTGTCGCGGATGTACTCCCTAACAAATTTACTCATTCATGCAAATTTTGTCATTTATTCTTACGGTTCAAAATATC
>OFRG01000382.1_pt1 | contig 18010 bp, 22 predicted proteins | sample 1543071 | NCBI WGS metagenome assembly OFRG01 (sample SAMN07774222, study PRJEB24372) | wastewater metagenome | isolation source: WWTP Verbania (Effluent) | place: Italy: Verbania | collected 2015-12
GATCTGTTTACCGAAATGAAGAAACTTTACAATATTTCTTTTTATATAAGTTATACTTCAGGAACCCCGGAAATGGTAATTAACAGAACTGAAAATCTTTATTCCACAACAGCACTGATGACATTTAATGACGTTCCAAATGTTATTATAACCATTGAGCAAAATAAGCTTTATGCAAAGGTTGTTTTAGGTTCAGATAAAACAGAATCAGACGCTTCATTTACTTTCCCTATGGTTAAATTTTTAGGCTTCTTAGAAGAAGAATATCATGTTTTGGGACAATGCAACTCAACTCAGATTTTAGACCTTAAAAACAGATATATTATTGACTCCAATGTGATAGAAGATGTTTTGTTAAACGATAATGATGCTTATGATGATGATATTTTTATCATAGAAACAGATACCCCTGGGACGGATCAGGCAACCCAATACGATAATCTTATACCAGACGGGACATTTATATATAATTTAGGACTAAACAATTTCAGTAAAAGTCAGAATTATTTAGGTGCTGTCCCGGCTGATATGCTGCTTTTTTTAAATAATGATGCAAATGGATTTGAGGCAACAAAAAACTCTTATTCGGTAATAACAGGCAATTTAATTCACGCAACAGAAATAAGCGATCCAGGGAGTAATTATGATGGTGTTACCGGGCGATACGCTGCGCCGATAGGCGGGGACGGAACTTATGCTTTTACATTTAGTTATACGGGACTTACTATGGTTGGTGTTGCTGAAGGAACAAACATGGGTGATATTTATTTTAGACACTACGACTCTGGTGGAATTTTAATTGACGAGGTTTTGGCTAAAACATTTTTCTCAGAGCCTCTCACCGCAGCAAATAGCTTTGGGTCTGTTTCCGGTTCTTTTTATTTGAGTGCGACGGACTATGTAAGGGTAGAAGGCGTTGCAACTGCAGGCACTGTCGCTATTGGATTTTCTACTTTCTCAGGAATATTCACAGACGAGGGTGGGTCGTATCAGGCTTACGATAGTAACGATTACAGAATTTTAGATGTTGAATTTGAAGTTCCTTTAACAGAAACTCAGTATTTAAGTATAAGAAACAATCCAACCAAAATGATCACTGTAGTAACTTCAGACGGGCAAAGTTTAAATGGATGGATTAAGACTTTAAAAAGAAAAATTTTAACAGGTATGACCAATATTACATTACGGACAAGTGCAAACTCAAATATTTAGGATTCAAATTTGTATGCAAGTGGAAAAGGCAAAATATGAAAAATTTAATTTACTTAACTTTGATTATGGCAATTTCGTGTAAAAAAGATCAGCCGATATTCTTTGAAGATCCGTTTAACTGTTTACCCTGCGGGTCTGACTACTGTATTCCTGTTGAAAGCGGAGATACAAGCCAAATTCAAGTGGATTTAACTGCTATTGGAGAAAACCTGATAACCAATGGCGATTTCGCATCAAGTTCCGGATGGACACTTGGCGCATTTTGGACAATCGGTTCGGGTATAGCAACATGGGCAAACTCAGGATCAGCAGATGGACTTGTAAGAAATTTAGACGTTCCTTTGGTTGCGGGTTATTATATGGTTACGATGGACATCACACAAATAACAATGTCATCTACTGTTTTAGAGGTTGATTTGGGAGGTGAACAATTGGGCGGAACAATTAACGGATCAATAACACCACAAACGATTAAATTTATAGGATATATATCATCACCTTCCAATAACGAACTTGAGCTTTATTTTGGATTTGGAAACCCGATAAAAATTGATAATGTAGCTGTTTACAGATTAAGCGAAGCTCAATACACAATTCAAGACTGCGAAACAGAAGAAGTGTTTTATTCAGATACTACAAATGTGGGTATTTCTTATTTTGAGATCCCAAACTTGGCATTTGGTGATGTGGCTGTTCCGCCAAATTATTTTGATATTTATAATCCTTACGCCATAATCACTCTCGATTGGGATAGTATGGATTTAGATACTGATCGATGTTATTGCATGTGCATTAAAGACAAGGGGCTTTTAGGTTATGAATATATCAAAAACGGAACATTTGCATCTACTGCGTTTTGGACTATTTTAAACACGGGATTGGATGGTTGGGCAATCACAGGAGGGCAAGCGGTTCATACTCCTGAAATACCGGGATCAACAGACGCAATGATTGCAACATTAGTGGAGGATTTAGACCCTGACCTGACATATACACTTACTTTTGATGTAATTGATGCCACGAGCTGGCAAATAAACTATCAGATAAATTCAGCTTCTTACGCAGGAGATACCCCGATTAATGGGTCGGGCAATACAACCGTAAGCGTAAATTTTTCAGGCGGAATATTAGGAGAACCTGTTATTTTGTTTCAGCTTTTTGTAGGTGCAACAAACGATTCGATAATTGATAACGTAAGTTTAAAGGTTAGTGATGTTCCTTGTGTTACTTCAAACTGTATTTCACTTAAAGAAAGCTGGGACACAAAATGCGCTGTTCAGAAAATGTGCAATATTTTAGTCAAAGGAACAAATACTTATTCGGCCTTTGGTTTTGCTTCAAATTACGATTTTAAAGGGCGGGTATTCGGTATTTTAAGAAATGCAAGCTATCCTGATGTTGAAAATGTTGAATATAAAGATTTAACAGGGCTTAAATCACTTCAGTATAACGATAACGAAAAGATAATTGAATTACAGGTTTACGCAGTTCCTCAACCTGTGCATGACTGGCTTCGACTGGCTTTAAGATGTGAAACTTTAACACTCGCTATCAATTCAGTTGAAAAAACATTTATTAAAAAAGGTGGAGATTATTCACCCAATTATCGCAAAACAAACCAGGACGCAAGCGTAATAGTTGAGATTCAAGAGGTGCAACAAGTTTCCGCTATGTCAAGAAATGTGTAGCAAAAAAATACCCCGAAAAGATTTTATTCTAATCAGGGTTTTGTATATTTACATCGCTAAGACGTAAATACAATGACAAATATACAAGAAATTTGGAAGCCTGTTAAAGACTACGAAGGGCTTTATGAAATATCCGATTTGGGTAATATAAAATCGATATACGAAACTACCGAGTCAAGAATTTTAAAAGGGTTTATAGAAAAAAGTGGATACATTAGAATTCACATGTCAAAGCAATATGTAGTAAAAAACATATTGGTGCATAGACTTGTAGCAATAGCGTTCATCCCAAATGAGTTCGGATTAAAATATGTTAATCACAAAAACGGGATTAAAACAGACAATCGTGTGGAAAATTTAGAGTGGGTTACGTCTGGAGAAAATCAAAAACATGCTTATAAAACAGGATTAAAAAGGATATTTTCTGGAAAGGGGCATCCATCAAGTATTTTAAAATCTCAACAAGTTACAGAAATAAGAGATAAGCATTTTAATTTGGGTTATGCTAAAAGAAGGTTGGCGAGGGATTATGGGGTAAGTCAGGGATGTGTTCAAAACTTATTAGCTAACAAAACCTATCAAGACGTATGAAAATCGGATTAGTTTGTTATCATAAAAACGCTGATAAAATATATCCTGAGCAATGGATAAATGATTTCAGGAACTCAATTCTATTTCAGACTAATAAAGAGTTCAAAATATACGAATTGAATTATTGTGATTCAATGACTGATGATTATTTCAGGATATTTGATAACTCAGAATATTACAGGGGTATTCACTCAAATCATGGAAGCGCAATGAATGAAATAATTGATATTGCTTTTGCAGATGGTTGCGATTATGTAGGGAATCTAAATTGCGATGATGTTTATTCTTATGACAGGATTGAAAAGCAAATTAAATTTGCGGAAATGTCTTATGATATAATCAGTTCTAACTTTTCTCTTTTTAATGATACCGGCGTATTTCATACACACAACTTCGATAAATTAGATATAAGAAAAGAGTTAGATTTAAACCATAATATTTTATGTCATCCAATAATTATGTATTCAAAACATTTTTGGAAGTCAAACAGATACTATCCTCACGAGATCCCGTTTGAAGATATGAAACTTTGGCAAAGGTCGATTAGGTCATTCAGATTTATTATTTTACCTGATGTTCTTTGTTTTCACAGGGAGCATCAAAATTCAGTAGGGAGGTCAAAATGAGCAAATACACAAAAGATGTGATAACGCTAATATTGTATTTATTAATACATTGGCTTTTAATGTGGTTTTTACTAAACTTAATTTTTGATTTTAAAATAACTATACTTCAGGCCGGTGGTGTTTCTGGTGTTTTATGGATAGTTTATTCTTTATTTACATACAAAAGTGAATAAATGAAAATAGCAATTAATATAATCGCAACAAACAAATACATTGAGTTCATCCCTCAATTAATACAAAGTATTGATAAATATTTTTTGGTTGAGCATGAGGTTATAATCAATTTATTTACAGATGGCGAATTACCACTTATTGCCACAAGATTAAAAATATTTCATCACAAAATACCCGCTTACAAATTTCCAGAAGCTACACTTTTGAGATACCACATAATGACAAGTATTGATTACGATTGCGACTATATATTTTATTTAGATGCAGATATGAAAATAGTAGATTATGTAGGTGATGAAATTTTAGGCGATTTGGTAGCTGTAAGACATCCGGGGTATTTCATGGAGAAAGGTTCGGGAAGTTGGGAAACAAGAAAGGAATCTATTGCTTACGTCGAACCTTCAAAACGAATTAAATACTTTTGCGGTGGAGTGCAGGGCGGTTATATGATAAAATATTATGCCGCTATGTTAAGTATGAAACAATGGATTGACATAGATTTAAAAGCCGGAGTAATGCCTATTTTTCACGATGAATCAATATGGAATAAATACTTAACAATTAACGATCATAAGGAGTTGGATTGTTCATATTGTATTCCTGAGGCGATTGCTAAAAGACGTTATTCAAGAATTGACAATATTCATCCTTTGATTCTTGCTTTGGAAAAAGATTTTAATTATTTTAGAGAATGAAAAGTATAGTATTAAATACCGGCGATATAACTTTTGTAAGTGATGAAGATTACGAATATCTTAATCAATTTGAATGGAAATGTAAAACAAATAAACATACTAAATACGCATATAGATCAATAAGGATCGGGTATAAAAAAAGAAGATGCGTTTGGATGCACAAGGTTGTTTTGAATATAGATAATAATAAACTTCGTGGCGATCATAAAGACTTTAATGGATTAAACAATCAAAGAGAAAATTTAAGAGTAGCAACACATCAGCAAAATAATTGCTATAAGAATAGTGCTAAAAACTCAACATCAAAATATCTCGGAGTTTCTTGGTGCAAAAGAACCGGAATGTGGAGGGCAACCATATTTAAAAATTATAAACAAAAGGATTGTGGCAGATACAAATCAGAAATTGAAGCGGCGTTAGCTTACAACTATACAGCATTTTTTACGCACGGTGAATTTGCAAACTTAAATCAATTACCAATAACATGAAAGCCTTCATAATAGCATTTAATCGTTTAACCATGCTCCGCAATTTAGCGGATGAACTTTCTAAAGCTGGTTTGGAAGTTGTTATAATTGATAATAATTCTACCTACCCGCCTTTACTCGAATGGTATTCAGAAACAAAATACGAAGTGGTAAGATTGAATTACAACGGAGGGCATCAAATTTTGTGGAATGATTTATCTTATTTAATTACCGAAAAATATTACATCGTAACAGATCATGATTTAGATATTTCCGGCCTGCCTGCTGATTGGGTAGATGTTTTACGAAGTGGATTAGATTTATTCCCGAACGTAATTAAATCAGGGTTAAGTTTAAAGATTGATGACCTACCGGAAAATGAATACACAAAAGAAGTTATCAAATGGGAGTCGAAATATTGGCAACGTGAATTGAAAAATGGGTTTTACCTTAGCGAAATAGATACCACTTTGGCGATGTATGATAAAACAAGAAACTTTGGTAAGCTACCTAACGACAGATTTTTTAGTGCAGTAAGAAGTGATAATCCATACACCGCCGTCCACGTTCCGTGGTATTTAACAAAAGAAAGTTTAGCGGATGACGAAGAAGAACAATATTATCAAAACTCAGTAACAACTTACTGGAGTGGCAAATTCAAAGAATTAATATGATCGAAACAATCAATTTTAAAGGCATAGATTATCCTAAATTTCAGAGTGAAGGGTTTGCTTCAAAGTTCGCATTTCCTTTTGCTCAACAGGTCTGTAAGGGAATAGGATATGACATTGGTTGCGGTAAGTTAGAATGGGCTTTACCGAAATCAATTCCGGTGGATATTAATTTGGGCGAATACAATGCAACAAATCTACCCGATAAAAAAGTAGATTATATTTTTTCTTCACATTGTCTTGAGCACTTGGATAAATGGGTGGTTGTTTTGGATTATTGGAAATCGAAATTGAATGACGGCGGCGTTTTATTTCTTTACCTTCCATGTTATTCTCAGACGTATTGGAGGCCGTGGAACAACAGAAAGCACGTTAATATATTCACGCCTGAAATCATTAAAGATTATTTATTAGATAACGGTTATAAAAATGTATTCGTAAGTGAACGTGATTTAAACCATTCATTTATGGCAATGGGGGAGAAATGAAATGGAAATAAATTAGTATATTTAAGGTATGTATAGTATAGCAGATATAAATATAAAAAAACCAGTTGGTTCACTATTGACTGTTGTGGAGTTTGGCGGCGTTGAGGACAAGGGGAAAATAAGGCGAGTTGTTTGTTATTGTAAATGCGGCAATGTGATTACAACAAGAATGACAAGCGTAATAAGTGGGAAGGCGGTTTCTTGCGGTTGCCAACATAAAAGTCAGTATAAAAAGTTATCAAACGAAAAGAAAAAATCCGTAAAACATTCTGAATATCATTGTTATTTAACAGGTGTTTATAGAGGCATGATTAGCCGATGTTATAATTATAAAAACGCTGCTTATAAAAATTACGGGGCAAAGGGAGTTGTGGTTTGCGATGAATGGAAAAACAGTTACCAATCATTTTTAACATGGGCATTAAACAATGGATGGAAAACCGGATTGTGTTTAGATAAAGATATTAAAGGCGACGGCAAATTATACAGCCCAGAAACTTGTAAATTTGTTACCTATAGAGAAAACCTACTCGCACGACCTATGACGAGAAAAACAATATTCAACGGTATGGAAATATCTATTACTGAATTATCCGATATTTCAAACGTTCCTTATGGTTGCCTTTATTATAACATAATTAAATTAGGAACTCCTGCGGATTTATATATTCCTCAATACAAACCAAAAAACAAAATAGCATAATGGACGTAGTAATTTCGCAGCACTTCGGGCTTGGAGATATTTTATTTATCGAGCCAATTTACAGACATTACCACAACAGGGGATTCAAGGTGGTTGCACCGATTAACCCTGAATATCTTTGGATAAAAGAATACATTCCTTACGTTGAGTTTGTGGATGTTAATTCTTACCCATACAATAAGGAATCGGTAACTCAAAAACCGGATGGTAAATTTCATATTCCTTTGCGGTTTGCGCATCCATTGTTTAGAGGGTATGAATTGCATTATGGCGATGATCGGGCGCACTGGATGTCTGACAAATACGAATATTTAGGACTTCCGGTTGACCTTTGGAAAACTTTATCCTTTACAAGGAATAAGGAAAGAGAGCAGAAGTTATTTGACCTGCTTGAATTAAATGGTAAGAAATATGTGTTTTATAATTGCAATTTCGGCGGCAGTTTTGAGCATGTAGATATTTTGTATTTACACGATAAGGAATTTAGCCATGTAACAATGAAGCCTATCGACGGCTTTACAATGTTAGACTGGGGGGTGGTGATTGAAAATGCAGAGCAAATTCACACAGTTGAAACTTCTTTAGTTTATTATGTAGAAAGTTTAAAAACAAAGGCAACTGAATTTCATCTTTACCCTCGTTTGCCGTGGTTGCCGAATGTAGATTACATGAAAGAATTATTAGGCGAAAAATGGATTTATTACGAAGGAAAATGATTTGATATGAAAATAATATTTTACAAAGACAAGGTTTTCTCATTCGATGACGATGAATTGTATAACAAATTTATCGATGAAATAAAAAAAGTTGATATAATTAATCGGAATATGGAAATTTTAGAGTCTGTCCATAATTATAAATTTGATGAAGAAATAAAAAGTATTTGGGCTATTCAGGGAAATGGTGGTATCATTACAAGTATTTATGAATATAGTGATCTTAAGAGTAGGAGTTTATTTGACTCTGATTATGTTTTAAAAGAGGGAATAGAAGATGGACGCTTTGAGTTTATAGTATTCGCCGATTCTATTGAAAACGCAATTAAAAGGTATAAAGAACTAAATGGTAAATCAAACATTTAAAGACTTTGAAATTTCACCGGATGCAATTCTGAATAAAGAATTTCCGGGATTTGAACAGGACTACATTGTTTTGGATTCGCTTTTAAGAAAATACAATCCAAAATCAGTTTTTGAAATTGGTTGCAATTTCGGGAGTGGCACTAATATAATTTGCAATGCAGTTCCCTATGCAAAAGTTTATTCACTTGACTTACCTTATGGAGAAGGCGATGCACCCCTGTATATTGGTTACGATCACACCGGCGAAAACTGCAAACGTCCTTTTACTTTGTTACGTGGTGATTCGATTACATTTGAATATCACAAATACCCGTGTGAGGCTTACTATGTTGACGGGGGGCATTTCTATAAAAATGTATTATCAGAAACGATCAAAATACTCGAATTAAAACCTAAACTGGTTATTTACCATGATACGGATATCCCCGAAGTTATGGGTGCATTAATAACAGGGATTGAAACTTCATTTGAAAAAATTAATTACGAAGTTTATAAAGTAACAGATACACGAATTTCATATCTACTTAGAAAATGAGTAAAATAGTTAATTATCCAAATAAAAAATCATTAAGAAAAAAAATAGATGTATATGACATATATCTAACGAGAGTTTGTGAAATAGGTAGAGGGAAAACGTGGTTTTGTCAATTATACCGTGATGACATGGAAATTGGGAACGGATACCATAAAACAAATAAATTTTCAGCCGTTAGAAATGCAATAAAAGACGTAGAACTAATACCATTTGATTTGAGAATGGCAAAAGAATTTTCAAAATGACCGCAATAGTTATAATAGTTTATAATTTAGACGCACGTATTTTTTTACTTCAGATTGAAGCAATTAAAAAATTCTGTCAGGATAGTTACGTTATTGAGGTATTCGACAATTCGACAAATGAAGAACTTAGCGAAGCAATTAAATACCACGCCTCAAATCAGGCAGTAAAATATTCCCGAACAATACCATGTGAAAACGATCCAAGCCATTCACACGCTTTTGCGGCTAACATGGCTTATAAATCAGTAAAAGATAATTATTCTAATATTCTTTTTTTAGATCATGACTGCATACCCGTTAAACCATTTTCGGTAGTTGAAACATTAGGCAATAAACTTATCGCCGGAGTTTTACAGGGTCAGGCGGTTACAAAATACTTCTGGCCGGGTTGTTTAATGATTAACAATAAAATCATAGATACTGGTTTGGTTAATTTTAATCTCATCACAAAATTAAGGACAGACACAGGTGGAAGTCTTCACAAAATAATTGACAGATATGGTTATGACGCCTGTATTTTGTTTGATGAAGTCGGTGTTCAAAATCCATACTTTCAAGATGAGTTTTATTATTTCTATTTGATGATAAACAATAAAACTTTCATTCATTTTATTAACGCTGCAAATTGGAGAGGGGTTGAACGAAACGAGGAAAGATTAAACACTTTGATAAACATTACCGAAAATTTAATTCATGATTCAGTTTAGTAAATTAGGTGTAAGAGGTCGTTTAGGAAATTCTCTTTTTCAGATAGCATCTATGCACGGGATCGCTAAACGACTTGGAACTACATGCACATTCCCAAGATGGAAATACGAAAGATATTTTAAAAATAAACTCCCCAGATTACACAAGGCAAAACATATTTTAAACGAACCTCAATTTCATTTTGAAACCGGATGGCTTGAAGATGAAAAAGATTACGACGGATGGCTGCAAAGTGAAAAGTATTTTGAAAGTAGAGAGGAAGTAAAAAAGATATTTGAATTTGAAACCGGATTTTATGAATTGGTAAAAGCAAAATACAGAAGGCTGTTAGAAAAAGAAACTATTTGCATTTCAATCCGAAGGGGTGATTTTGTTGGCAATCCGAATTATGAATTAATACCGGATAAATTTTACATTGGCGCTTTACTTAAATTCGATTACACTAAATACAATTTACTTTTTTTCTCTGATGATTTAAGTTATTGCAGAACGCATTTCGAGTGCTTAGAAAATGCAAATTTCATTGACGCAGATCCTATCGAGCAACTTTGTTTAATGACCATGTGCGAAAATCACATTATAAGTCAATCTACATTTAGCTGGTGGGGTGCTTATTTGTCCAACTCAAAACGGGTGATCCGTCCGGCGTATAATTTTTCACATCAATACATTTCTAAAGGAAATATCGACAGGGATTTTTGGGCTTCAGGATGGGAGGTATTCGATCATAAAAAAGCATCAATTCCACTACCTGCATCTTTTTTAATTCCGGTTCAGTATGACCATTCTGATAGAAAAGAAAATTTAGAGCTTTGCATAAAAAGTTTAATTGACTTTGACTGCGAGATTTTAATAGGTGAAAATAAAACTTCAATATTTGAACAGTGGGGAATGTTCAAAAGGATAGAATATATAAACTTTGACTATCCTAAATTTCACCGAACAAAAATTTTAAATGAACTTGCAAAAAAAGCAAAGCATGATATTATAATTCTTTACGATGCTGATGTTATTTTATCACCTATGGCTTTAATTGAGGCAGTAAGAAAAGTTGTTGATGTGATGTATCCATATGACGGAAGGTTCGCACGTGTGCCCCGCAAATGGTATGCTGAGGCTCTTAAATATTTAGATTGTGGAATTTTAAGCAGATATACTTTTGAAGGAACACGGGCGCATGAATTAAAAAGCGTCGGCGGCGCCATTGTATTTAAAAAAGAATCTTATTTTGCGGGTGGTGGTGAAAATGAAAACTTTATTTCCTATGCACCTGAAGATGTAGAATTGTTTGAACGATTTACACGGCTTGGATTTAAAATTGAAAGGATTAATTCTATCCTTTACCACATGGATCATCACATAGGGGTGGACTCGTATATTTACCATGAAGATTATGCTGCCAATTTAAAAGAACTTGACAGGGTAAGAAATTTATCACTTGAAGAATTAGAAAATGAATTTAGTAATTCCATACCGAAATAGAAGATCGCATTTATCACAATTCCTTAATCATTACCGTGAATCCGGTTTTGATATTTTTATTATTGAGCAATGCGATGACAAACCATTCAACAGGGGCAAGCTGCTAAATATTGGGGTTCTTGAAGGTGATTCTGATTATTATATTTTCCATGACGTTGACATGCTCGCTGTTGACGGGTTTGAAATTTACTCCCCTGCTGAAGTTGCTCACTTAGCCGGTAGGGCTTCACAGTTCGGATATAAAGACCCATATATAAAAATGGGAATACAAGGAAAGTATTTCGGCGGGGTTACTTTGTTCAGCAAAGCGGCTTTTGAAAAATGTGACGGGTATAGTAATGAATTTTGGGGATGGGGAAGTGAAGATGATGAAATGCTTAATCAGGTAAGGAAACATTACGAAGTAGAATTTCGTCCGGGCAGGTTCAGGTCTTTAAACCATTCACCGGCTGACAGAAGTTTTCACAATAAAAATATTTTGCTAAATTTGAAAAATACAGAATTTGGCAGACCGGAAACTGACGGCCTAAAAGCCTGTAAATATGAATTAATCAGTAAGGAAAAAACAAATGATTTTACATGGGTTAAAGTAAAATTATAATTCACTTTCTCAGAGTGAAGTGCGCCGCAAGCCTGCGCAGAAATTCAGGTCAAATACAAATTCAACCGAAACCGGATTTTTAACATAATTTGATATTATGTTAAAAGTATCAGCGGGAATAAGGTAGGAAAGTTACGGTTTTAATAAAATAAAAAATCCCATCTCTCGGATAGGATTTTTTTTCAGAAGCAACTATGCTTTAAAATAGTGTCGAGGGAATCATCCCTTAAAATGATGTCGAAGCGACCTGATGCTTAAAATCAGTTTCTTTCACTTTTCAATTTACGAATATGAGACTTGAAATATCTGAAAACTTTATCAGACTTCTAATCATTTTGCTATTTACAATAGCATTATTATTCTGAGATTTCCCCGCATCTTAAGTGCGGGGATTTTTATTTTAAAGAACAATTTTATTTAACCCGTAACTTTCGATAACGTTCTGAAACTCAACATAATACAAACATTATGTAAAAAATCCTTAAAATTCAATTTCATAATTTTATATTTTGGTATTAAATTTTATTTCGGTTGAAACGGTTTTTTGTTCAGGATATTTTTATATCTTTGAAAAAACAAAAAACCGGAATTTGTCCTGAATTTCTGCGCACATCAAAAGTAATAAATAGTTTTCAAATGGCAAAATATATAACCAAAGCAGAAAGAGATATTCAAAAAGCTGACGAGCGAATCAGGCAGCTTTTAAAAACATTTGGCGATCATATCCTTTCAAAAAACGGAATCGATAAGCCTGTTGACAATAATGATATTGAAGATTTTATACTTTCATTAAAGAAATAGTATATTTGCATATACAAGAAGCAGCCATGCTTTAAAATGGTGTTGAAGCTAATCAGGTGCTTGAAACCTGAAAACTTAAACACTTAACTTCTTTTAAAATGGCAAATCTTGATTATTGCTTCTCTAATCTTCCCCTATTTCAAAAAATAGAATGTGCCCAATGGCTTAAGGGTGGCATTGACGGGATCATACTTTTCGAGGCCGATGCTTCGATAGCCAGCTACACGGTCTTAGCAAACTGGACTACACTAATTTCAAACGGCGATGCTGCAAAAATCGAAAACATTAAGGGCGAACTTCCTACACCTTCACCGGTCGAAGAAGATAATGCAATCGGATGCGGAAATGATACAGTAGTTACCGGTTTTGATTTTGACCTGCATATCATGGATTCAAACGTAAATGCCGGTAACGATGCAAAATATGCAAGTATAAACGGACAAACTTATTACATGGCAATTCACCTTTGCAATGATAATCAGCTTTTAATTATTGAAAGTCCGGTTACCGTAATTGCACCGCAGGCAAATGTTCCTCTTTCAAAAAAAGAGCGCCAAATGTATGACACGCACTACAAATGGAGCGCAGATAAAGATTTTTATTATATCAGAATCACATCACCTTCAGGACTGTTTTGATTAAAAGAGGCATCATATTGCTTTGCATTGGTGAACCGAGCTATAAACTTTGGACTCACAATATGCTCGTTTCTATTCGGGCGAACTCATCACTTCCTGTTTATATCGTAGGGGATTATCCAGAACATGACTGGCATATCAGACCCGATAAGATAATTCCGATGAATTATGAGGATTGTCATATTGACGGAAAGCTAAGCATCGCAAAAGCAAAACTAAGCCTTTGGCGGTATTCTGATTTTGAAGAAACAATTTATCTTGATGTTGACGGTTTACTGCTCAGAGAACTGGATTTTGATATTGATTATTTCTGTATTCAGGTAAACGGATATTCGGATTTGGAAAACGATAACACAGAGGCAAATTTGTGGGTTTTTCCAAAAACAGTTTACGAAAAATACTTGATACCTGAAAAAAACAGATTGCCCGGAACAAACTCATCTTTAATGGCATGGAATCAAAAGGGTGCTGAAGTATTTGTGAAGGCTTTGGAAAATTTGTCAAATCCGATTCCGGTGGGTGAACTTCGTTACCAATGGGGCAAAACGAATTCAGACCCGGATGAGCTTTATATTAATGTTGCTTTAGCTCAGTTAGGATTTGAGCCTAAACAGGAAAAATACTTGTTCACTAAAAAACGCAGGACTGAATATTCCGGTATGGATAAAGTAATGGAATGTTACGCTTTATGTTGTTGGGGTGGACTTGAATTTAATCATCATGAAATCTCAGGCACCGGGTCAATGAAGTCAGGATATTACAACAAACTGAGTAAAGAGAATTTCCTGAAGGTTTACGGTGAAGATTTATTTTACGATCATTTTTACGCATTAATAAACAATAAAATTTATGCAAGAGGTATTTCCACAAGGTAAGAAAAAATGTTGCGCTTCCGGGTGCGATATTATTGACCCGCAACCACCATCAATAAATCCATGCAAATAGAGCAAATTGCAGATATTGTAAAAAGCCTTTCAAAATGGGCTAAAAACTTCAAAGAAAGGGATCCGAAAACGCATCATTTCTCTGATGCTCACCGCTTCAGGTGTGAGCTTGCTGAAGGTTTGTCTTATCACGCTGTATTTGATACGTTCCCTGAAAAAATAATTGCAGCAGCGGCACCAAATGAAGATCCCAAAGAATTTAAATACCGTAAAGACAATTACAAACAAATCACAAAACCTTATTGGGATAAAGCTTTATCAGCTACAAATAGGATGTTCAACAAACAGAACTATTCTATTGAGTGGGGGGATGAAAAAGTAAAGGATTTTTTTACTTATCTCTATCCGGTTTATGGTGATTTTCAACAATGGTTTATTGACAATCTTCATCCGCTGAAATACGCAGACCCAAATGCGGTAGCAGCCGTTACGCCTCAGTTTATACCTATCATGGAAACTGAAGAAGGCTATGCGGTAGATCAGTCGGTAGAGATCACGCCTATTTGTAAAATCTACCCGGGTGAATGTGTTTTTAAAATTGTTGAAGAATTTGCAATTTTAAAATCAAGTGAAAAATCTTTGGTAAGATACAACGGTAGAGATGAATATTCGGGGCTTGTATTTTATGTTTACGACTCTGAATATATTTGGAAAATAAGCCAAACAGGTAATAGGGTAGATTACGAATTTGAAGTTGATATTTATTACACTCACTTATGGGAACAGAAGCCCGTATTTTCTTTAAAAGGTATCCCTAAACAAAACGAAGACGAGCCTTTATTCTTTTCTCACTTTCAATCGGCAGTTCCTTCGCTCGATCAGGCAGCATTTTTAAACTCGACAGCTTTTGCCGTTACGAATAAAATTGCATTTCCGACTCGGTGGTATTTTGAAGATGATTGCGGGACTTGTAACGGTGAAGGGTGGATAATGGATTACGACTTAAACAAAAAAACAACATGCAGTAAATGTGGCGGCAATGGTAAGAAATTCACTTTTACATGGGGCAAAGATTATATCATGCCCTTGCCTGACAACCTCACACAACAGGATACAACACAATTACCAACTCCGCCGCTTGGAGATCACAGCCCTTCGACAGAAACAATAAAATATCTGAACGAAAGAAGTAAAGAGCTTTGCCGTGAGGCATTTATTACTTTGAACATTCAAATTACCGACAAAGCTACCGGCGTTACGGCAACTGAGGTCGAAGATGATAAAGACGAATTTATTTCTTTACTGTTGAAATTAAGCCGAGAGGAATTTGATCTGATGCAGGAAATTATCGACGCTTCATGTTGGATGCGATGGCAGAAAGAAGAAATTGTCGAAGTAAAAGAACCAAACGAATTTAGGGTAAGGTCAAGCGCTGATATAACTGAAGAAATAAAAACAGCAACCGAAGCGAAGTTACCACCGCCATATCTATATAAACTGTTGCAAGAGGGAATACAGCAAAGATTTTCAACAGATACCGTAATGGATGACGTTTTACGGGTTGTTGCTTTGGTTGATCCGATGATAACCACTACTGATACTACAATTCAAATTTTAGTAAGTCAGGGGATTGTAGATAAATGGCGTGAAACGTTACATTATTTTATTTACAATTTTATCTATTCAGAACTTGAAAAAAATGATGAGTTTTTGGAAGGTGATATTGAAGTCATTAAATCTACATTAGAAAAAATGGCTCAGGATATGACCGTTTCAACCGGAAATAAAGCAGATGATATTTTAAATTCGTTAAAAGTGGTTAAATGAGTTTAGAGTCAATAATTAAAAAGAAACTTGATAACTTAGAATCTATTCCCGATAAATTTATTTCGGTAGTCGATAAGCAGAATGAGAATCTTTTTAAACAAATCCTGAAACTTTTAGACGGACTTGAAAAGGACGGAGAATTTATTTTAGCTACCGATAAAAACATTGGCATTGCTACTCAAATTACAAACCTTTTGACAAAGACTTTATTTGAAAGTGATTATCTGAACGGGTTAAAAGAATTTGTTTCTTCGTTTTCAGATCAGGCAGGACTTATTGATGATATTTTCGCAGCTCAATTTGAATTTTCTGAAAAAAGCATTTATAAATCTTTAATAACGCAATCACAAAAATCTACTTTACAGTTTTTAGATGACGATGCAATCGGGCAAGCCGTATTTGAACCTTTGCAAAAAAGCATACTTACAAATATTTATTCCGGTGGTAAGTATTCAGATATGGTAATTTCGATCAAAGATTTTATTTTAGGAAATGAAAGTTTAGACCCAAAACTTACTTCTTATGTGAAAAGATATGCCCGTGATTCAATGTCTGTTTTTGACAATACATATACTCAGTTGGTAGCTCAGGACGTTGGGGTAGAACTGTGGGAATACTCAGGCGGGACTTTAAAAGATTCACGGGATTTTTGTCTTGCAAGGGTAGGCAATGTTTACACAAATGACGAGATAGAAAAATGGGCTAATGAAGATTGGCAAGGTAAAAATCCGGCAACCGACGCAGCTACAATTTTTGCATATAGAGGTGGGTATAACTGTATTCATTCGTTTATAGCGAGAGATCCAAACTTTGTCGAAAAAGAACTTATTAACAACTATAACTCTTAATATTTGAATTTTCGATAAAGAAAATATACATTTACAAAAAATAAGGCAAAATGATAAAAGTAATGCGAACTATCAATGATGAAATCCAGTATCAGGACATCAATGACGAATACTTAAAACAATTCAAACGCAGGGGATGGCTCGAAGCCCCTAAAGGTGTTAAAGAAAAAGAAAAGGCGCCAGTTCAAATACCTACTCATCCGGATTTTGAAAATCTTGACGTTGAAATCCTTATTGGTATGGCTGTTGAAAACGGCATGAAGAAAATAAAAGCATTAAAAACATCAAGAGAAGATTTAATAACCTTTCTAAAATCATAATATGGCAAAATTGATTAAAGATTTAACGCTTGAAGAAGCAAAGGATTTGCTTAGCTTCGTGGCGATTGATGACGTCGAAAACTTCAAAGATACTTTCGGGCAGAAATTTTTTACAAAAGAAACTGCAATAACAAATGATGATGTAATTAAAAATATTACTGGCAAGCGGATGACTGAATTATCTGTAAAACTGCACAAGGTTGCAAAATTTCTCAACCCTGATATTTCTCTGAATAAATTTAATGAGAAACCTTTGGAAGAAAATATTTCAGAACTTGAAACATTACTCACTACAAAGATTGCAGACCTTGACACAAAAGCAAAATCAGGGAATGATAAAAAATTAAACGATCTTGAAAATGCTTTAGCAGAAAAAGACAAAAGCATTTCGGCGTATAAGGAACTTGCTGAAAAAGAAGCTGGTGAAAAAATTGCAATTAAAAACGAATACGAAACTGGCATGAAATCGTATAAAGTGAAACACCAATACGATGAACTGAAAAGCAAACTCACATGGATTGACGAACCTACTGATGTTCAAAGGATCGGATTTGATACAAAAATTTCCACATCATATAAATTTGATTTGGACGAAAACGAAAAACTTCAAATCTTCACATCAGACGGGAAGCCTATTCCTTCAAAAATAAAAGGCGGTTCAATGGCTGATCCTTTGGAGGTTTTGGATGCAGAACTTGAGGCGAATAAATTAAAGAAAAAAAAT
>OFRG01000383.1_pt1 | contig 18001 bp, 27 predicted proteins | sample 1543071 | NCBI WGS metagenome assembly OFRG01 (sample SAMN07774222, study PRJEB24372) | wastewater metagenome | isolation source: WWTP Verbania (Effluent) | place: Italy: Verbania | collected 2015-12
CCCTTCTTCACGTTGGCGCGCTGCTCCGCGACGGTGCGCAGGCCGTCGACAACACGGAAGTCCTCGGTGGACAGCGCGAGGGCGCGATCCGCCAGGCGCCGGAGATCCAGATGAATGCCCTTGAGGTTGTAGAGTGACGTCTTGCCGAACTTGAAACTCATGGGCACATCCCCTCGTAAGTGGCGTTGCTGATCGTCCCGGTCTCAGCGATCACCGAGTTGCCGGTCGCGGCATGATCCATCACGTTGTTGGTCACAATTACCGACTTGCCCGAGCCGCCTTCGGTGTGGATGTTGCCGTGACCATCTGAGTAATCGGCATCTCCATCGAAGCGCATCCCTGAAATCACAGTGTTGTCACCGGACGTGCGAACGCCGATGCCCCAAAACGAATTGGTTCCTGAAAACCAACCAGGATGTTGTACAAGTCCTTTAGGGCTTGTGCAGGTCGGGTAAGTGCCTGAAACTGTAATGTTTGGGTTATTCTCATTGATAGTAATTGCGACAGGTAGATCATTTGCTGTGTTGTAGTAGTTGTAGATGATCGTCGGGTTGGTAATTGCGCCGCCCGCAAGCATCGATGGGTTTGGTGGGTGAATATTTGAGTTGATATCCATTAGCGGTGAAAACGGGGAAATTCCCGGAGAATCTTTATCCTGTTCGAATACCAAGTACGCGTCTTCGATTAACCAACCTCCTCCGGAACTGTTCATTGCTAGGGACGCGTTACGCCCAACGGGCCGGATCAATTGTCCGCCATCGTTGCGGAACAGTTCAAAACCATTGATGCTCCAATCGCTGTCGACTTCTCCGTCAACGATCGAGCCGCCAGTGCTGTCCGCCTGGGTAATTTTCCAGTTTCCGATGTAGAGCGGCGACCGGTAGGTCACGCGCGCATAGGGACGGATGAAATTCGTTTCATAGCAAAAGGAACACCCGACCGCACTGCCTATTGAATTTTCGGCACCACTGTCGACCACGAGTCCATACGCATTGATACCTAGCGTTATACCAGCAGGATACACTCGGCCTTGCGTGCCGTTTGTCGTCCAGTCTAGGCCGAACTTTTCCAAGCCACCATTATTGCGAATATAAACATCCTGCACCGTGGCGTAGTCAACAATATACGGTGTAAGCGTTATTCCCGGTGAACCATCCGGCGCATAGAACGTGTAAATCGGGGTATCCTTGTCCAGCCCCGCGCCAACAATCTTAGGGCCGTCATTCAGGCTGGTCCCGTCTCTCAAATATAAAGCAAATCCTCCGGCGATGACTGTGTTTTCTGGAAATTGGTATGTTCCAATAGGGAATATCGCAGAATTGGATACATTGTCCGCAAATATCGCAGCCATGGTTGCGGAGCTGTCGTAGTATACCCCTGCATTGGTCGCCGTGGCGCTGGCAGTCGCGTCAAGCGTCAACACACTGCCCGCGACCCCCGTGATTGTCGCCGCCAGGGCGCGCGGCACTTTTGTATTGGTGAAATACAAATTCGATGCCCACGGATACCACGCGCTGCCATCATTGGAACACTGACGAACCTTGTTGCTATCCTCCAGGTAAGCGAACGATAGCGCCGTGCACGGGACCGCCGCATCCATCGCGGCATCGTTGGCGTAATGCGCCGCAGGCCATGTGCCGCCAACGCCGACCGTGGCGAGCGCGCATGCGCCGGCCTCAGTGCCGCACTCGACGATGATGTCATCACCGACCGCGAACCCGCTTGCGTCGGCAACCGTCAGCTCATCACTGCCGCTAGTGATAGAACCAGTCGTCTCGACCGACTTGATCCCGAAGTCGCGCATGTCGTACAGCGCCACGGTCGGATTCGAGTAGATCGGTGTCAGTGGTAACCAGTGAACCGACGTGTCGCGGAAGCCGTAGCCTGGAACGTTAGAAAGCGCCACCGCCCCTGCCGACATCGGCCAACGGATATCCGGCTCGGAGCGCCAGAACTCGACACCATTAAACTCGGCGTAGCACTCCCACCCCGCGCACCCGAACGTGAACGTGTCGCCAGCCGTGTCCGTCTTGCTGTAGCCGGCAACCGTGCCGACTAGATTGAGGTTTGTGTACAAGTCTGAAGTGCTTGCTGCATTTGGACAGGCGCTAACCTGAGAACCCCCGGGATTAATGCCGGTAGCAACTCCGACCCCCAAAGCTCCATTCGCAGTGTCACCATTATGTACGAAATAGATCGCTGTCGTGCCAGACCACCGCGCCAGAACGCATCCATTCCGCGCCCAGGTCGTGACCTCGAAATCACGCCATTGGCCGACCGTCGTCGCGATCGGATACTTGGAATCGGTCGGATAGAGGTACCGGATGTTTGTGGTGGGGGTAGTCCACTGGTTGTCGTTCGCCGCCGTGTCCGCCGGGTTGGTCCAGCCCGTGTAGGCGTTGACCCCAACCGCGCCGACCGACGTCGAGGACACTGGCAGCGTGACATCGTTCGGAATGCCGCCCTCGGGGGTGCCAAGCATGATACCGGCCTGCACCGGCCCCGATAGTCCGACAACAAGAAACGCAACAACAACTCTCATGGCGAATAATTTAGCCATGTATCAATATCCGTTCTCTCTTGCGATGTTGGAGCGCGGTTCATAAGAATGACTCGCTGGAATGTTCCACCATAATTGGAGAGAGCCCCGTCATAACTAGAGCACAGTCCCAAGCCGCCCGTCGCCGCGAGCGTTCCCGTCGATGCCACTGGAGTCTGCGCAGAATTATTAATGTAAAAAATATTATCGGCACCGTCGAATACAGTCCCTAGTCGATATGCTGTATCCACTGCGTACGTAAATGGTGGAACTGCACTCTTTCCCCCTGCGCGGTAAGAGGCCCATTTGATAAAAGGCGATGGCAAGTAGTCTATTAACACTGCCGAAGTCGTTGCTCCATAATCGCTACTGTCTCCATTACCCTGGAACGAGAATCGACCGTCGGTATCTCCGCTCGCCGCTCCGGTCGCCGACAGGAAGAATGCAAACGCGGATACCCCCATCGCGACAGCCGTGCTGCTTGTGCCAAGCCAATCATCTGTCCCATCACAGGTGATTCCGGGCTCCGAGCCGGGAAACCCGGTAGCCGAGTACGTCGGTTTGTTGCCTGCCGACGATTGTGTGACGTGGTAGCCGTTGCCAGATAGATCATCGAGCTGGCTGACTGCGCCACCGCTCTCGTGTACGGTTGAAGCGTTGGTCACATCGTAACAGGCAACCAGCGCCGATCCCAGGTCCGTGCATGTCCACGCCGCTGGTGCGCCCCCAGCACTCGGCCCGGCCCCGGTCAGCGACAGTTGCGTCGCCCCGACCGGCAGCGCCGCGAGCAGCCCCGCGAGGATGAATATCAGCCGGCGCATGGGTTAGTACTTCGTGTAGTAGAGGATGCCCGACACCTGCACGGCACCCGACAATTCGATGCAGAATGCATCGCCAGCACCGCCTGACAGCCCCGTGTAGAACGGGGCCCTCGATACTAGCCCCGAGTTCGCCACCAGCGGCATCGCGCCCGTCTCGTCAAACTCGTTCGTCGCGCACGCCGTCCCGGTCCCGGTAATGAACTGGACGCTCACCGTTCCGCCCGCGATCAGTTCATATCCGCAGACGTAGACCGTCTCGCCCGATGTCAACGCCACCAGCTCGACGTTCCCCGATGACGCCGTGTCGATCTTCACGCTGCTGTTGCAGGATATCAGGCTCGTCAGCGCGCCCGTTCCCGCCGCCAGTCCGCCGTCGCTCGTCGCGCCCATCGCCGCGCCAGTCGCCGGCGTGGCCGAACCGAATGTGCCAGTGCCACCCAGCGACGCGATCAGCGCCGTGATCCGCTCGGCAATCCGCGACAGCTTCGCATTGAGGTTACACGATCCGGTGTCGGTCGCGCAGGTGCTTGAGCCGAGCGCGCCGATGTCAGTCGCCACCGTTGCATCCGCAGTCGGCAGCGTCGTCGTCACCGCGTTCCCGCCGACCTCGGTGATGTTCACGTCCTGCGTCGCCGATGGTGTGATCGAGGCGTCAACCTTCAGCTTCCCGTTCACGTCGAACTGGAAGGGGACCTGCTGCTTGTCGGTGAAGGTTGGCGGCGCGGCGTTGTAGTATCCGCCGGTAATCATTTGCGGCGCCGACTGCGCCCATGCCGCGCTCGACACAATCGCGAACGCCAATCCCATCAGCCACCGCATTGCCCGTCTCCTACTGCCTTGGCGCGACCCGAGGATCCTGCATCTGGTCGCGATGAATCATGCCAGCCGGTCCCTGCCCATTCGGCCGCGGGCCTTGCGGCTGCGCGCCGATGCGCGGCGTGCCGGCAACACCTGGCTGCGCCTGGCCGCCAAGCGCTCCACCCGGAACTCCCGGCTGCCCTTCGCCCGCGGTCTGCATCTGCATCGAAGCGGCCGTCTTCTGCTCAAGCGACAGCTTGTGCCGCATGATGTGCATCCGGATGACGCCGGTGGGATCTCCTCCCATCTGCTGCATCAGCGCCATATGCGCCTGAAGGTGCTGGTTGTCGTCGTCGAACGGATGCGCCGCGAGGTCGATGCCTTCCGCGAGCAGCGAGTTCTCGAACATCGGATCGAGCGACATCTGATCCTTCATGTTCTCGAAGATCAGCGGCGCCATGCGTGGCCCGAAGAGGTTCTCGACCAGCTGCGTCATGATCGGCACGAGGTTGAGCTTGTAGCCCGGATACTGGTCCGGCGGGATGCCGCGCAGGACGTTCATTCCGGCGATCTGCTGCTGCACCTGCTGCGCGTTGCGCGCCGCCTCGACGCCGAACCACTGGAACTGGTAGCGCCGGTCCATCTGGAGCGGCGGAATGCGCTCCATCTGCGCGCGGATGCCCATCTCGCCGTACTGCCGAACCAGCAGCTCGTCGTCGCGATACTGGTGATCCATCTCGGCGAAGAGGTTGAGCATCGGGGTCAGGATGCCTTCCTCGATGATCGTCACCGCGTCCGCAGTGGTGAGGATGTCGACCTGCTGCTCGTTGGCAATCTCGGCCTGATTCGAACTCTTCTCGTTCCCCTGCTGCGTGATCGCCGCGGGCGACACCGATAGCGCCGTGGCAACTTCCGCCTTGGCGGCGGCAACGATCTGGAGCGCCTGCGTCCACAGCTGCGGAAACTCGGCGAACTGGGTGTCGCTCGGCGACGTCTCCCACACCGCGGCAAGCGCGAGCACCATCGAGCCGACGCGCGGGTTCTTCTCCGGGTCGGTCATGACGATCGGCATCAGCGAGAAGGCCGCGCTGTCGTTGCCCATGTTCGTCGCGTCGTTCGCCGCATACTGCTGGTCAGCGCAGAACTTGACCTTGCTCAGTCCCTTGAACGAGCCCGCGATTTTCTCGACCGGGACGGACAGGATGGGCAGGCGATCGGACCAATTCGGATTGAGCTGGCAGCCGAGGATGTTCTTCTCGCCGCCGTAGTAAGCCCGGCACAGCCGCTCCTCGCCGTCGACATCGAGGTTCGTCCACGTCTCGTAGCAGAGCGCGTGCTTGATGTTGTTCTCGTTGACCTTGATGCCCGCCGCCTCGACCATCGCCTTGTCCTTGTTGAAGCGGGTATTCTCCCCCTTCTTGGACATGGTCCTGATCAGCTGCTGCCCAGCCGTCTTCTCGATCGCGCCTTCCTTCATCAGGCGGCGCACGGCGGATTCCGACCAGCGGCGGATGATGGTCACCGACCCGCCAGCGGCAATGGCCTCCTCAAGCGAGTCGGCGGTCGCCGGGATGACGAGCAGGTCGGCGTCGGCGATCACCTCCACCTCGGGATGCGCCTCCTCGATCGTCTCCTCGCGGATGTCCTCGATCTCCTCGCCGGGGACCTCTAGGCCCTCATGCGTCTTCGGCGCCTGCGCGGTCTTCCACACGACATGTCGCTTGCGCCGGCACCAGGAGACGTAGACCGTGTACTGCCCCTCGACGTCGCCGTTGCGCATCAGCGCCGGCATGACCTGCGTGCGCAGCCTGGCTTTGCGGACGTAGTGCTCGAGCAGCGCCGCGGTCGCCTGCGGTCGCGTCCCGTCCTCGGTCGTCACGTCGACATAGCGGCCGGACTGCGGAAAGATCTGGTTGACGAAGCGGGTCTGGCGCGCGTTGACCGCATTGTGGACGATCGGGACGAAGATGCGGGACGTGCCGGTGTAGAACTGCTTCTGGCCGAGCTTGCAGTTATAGACGTCCCAGTAGTCCATCTGGTCGTTCGAGCGCTCGACCTGGTCGGAAAACCCGCTCTCCACGTCGGCAAAAAGCTGAAGCAGCTGCTTGCTGATGTTCTTCTTCCGCGACAGGTCGCGCGCCCGCTCGGGAAGGGGCGACGACTCGCTCTCCTCCTCGGCATAGGGGTCGGGGGCGGCATCCGGTTCGTAAGCCATGCGAGCGGCTTACCACACTTTTTTCACCTCGTCACCGCCTTCGCGCTGATGTACCGTCGCCCATCGGACGTGGTCTGCCACTGGGGCGACTGCCCCGGCTCGTCCCTGTCGACGACGCGCATGAGCGCCGCGAATGCCTCCAGTCCCTCGAACAGGGTGCGGTAGGCACCGTCCTCGGCGTGCTCGGACAGGACCCCGCGGCGAAGCGGGCGCGCGTAACCGCCGGAGAACCCGTTCAGCGTCCACCGGGCACGCGTCGACACGCGCACGGCGGGCAGCCCCTTCACCGTCCTGCCGAGAAGTGACCGGATCTCCTCCCTGCCACGGGTGAGCTCGCCCCCCCTGCGCACGGCGATCGGCACCCGCGCCGCGGCGGCGCGCAGTCCCAGGATGTCGTGCTTCTCGAAGTGCGCCAGTGGGGCGATCAGCCGCGGCGCGCGTCCCGCCTCGAGCCCCGCCTCCTTGAGGATGGCGCCGAGCGCGACTCCGGGCTCTCCCTCCCGCGCCCAGTCGGCGAGGATGTAGAGCACTCCGTCCGACTGCTGCACCAGCATCGCCGTCGTGCACGTCGCGCTGTGATTGACCGCCAGCCACGGCTGCGCCCCCGGCACGGCGTCAAGGTCGTCAACCATGTTGAGAACGGTGAAATTGTCGAAGATGACGGCGCCCGGCCGCAGCGTCAGGGCGTATGCGAGGGCGTTGGGGACGTCGATGCGTCCGGTGGGGAAGCCGAGCAGCTGCTGCTCGAGATCGGGGAGGGGCTTGGCGAAGACGACTTCCCGCGCATTGAAGAACGGCTGGAGCCCCTTAATAAAGTCGATCTTGCCCTTTGGAGCCTTGAGCGGTCGAACAGGGAGAGCAGCGCCGCGTCCAATCTGTCCCTGTCGGAGGGGCTGGAGAATAAACTCGTTGAGTCCGTCCTCCTCAACTCCGATAGCAACAGGAGCGTAAGCATCTCCAATGCGGAACATGTCGGCAATGATCTCGTCCGGCTTCCAGAAGCGCGCATAGGCATCCCACACCACCAGCCGGTTGGCTATCCACGACCAGATGGCGAAGCCGCTGGTGGCCGACGTCGCCTGCTTCACCGTCCGCGCCGGGTCGACCATCGCATAGACGGCCTGCCAGTCGCGCACGACCGGCTCGGTGCGGAACATCCCCGAAGTGAACGGCTTCTGCGCCGGGTCCTCGGCGACGCACATGTACTCCTGCATGAACAGGTCATGGTCGCCGTGGCGGCGAAGCTCCGCCTCGATCTCGTCGACGACCTTGAGCGGGAACCGCCCCGGCCACGCCGCCTGCCACGCCCCAGTCTCATCGATGTACTTGATCGGTATGCGCCGCGTGTGCCAGCGCGGGTCGGCCGCCATCTTCTCGAGAAGCGCGTCGCGGTCGAGCGGCGTGCCCGCCACCCGGATGCGCCGCTCGCCAGGGGGGACCATGGCCGGCAGGACGACCGAGAAGAACCACCGGCGCCACTTCTCCCGCTGCTCGGGGTCGGAGACGCTCTCCTTGTCCTCCAGGTCGTCGACGAAGAGGAGATCCGGGCGCTGGTCGAGGTGCTTGATGCCGCGCATGGACTGCCCGCGGCCGAGCGCCTGGAGGCAGACCCCCGTGGCGAGCACGATCTTCGTCTCCGTCCACACCGAAGCGGAGCCCTCGCCGAGGTCGCCGAACAGGTCCTCGATGTACGGATTCGTGTTCAGCTCGTTCTTGACCGACGACAGGCGCTCCTTGGCGCGCGTCTCGCTCTCGCCGAGGATGACGCAGTTGCGGAACTCGCGCAGGCATGCCTGGATGACGATCGCCTCCTCGGCCAGCGTCGACTTCGCCCCGCCGCGGAAGACGATGTCCACCTCGCGCTCGGACGCGGAATGCCAGTCGAGGATCAGGTCGGCGTGAAACTCGGGCGTCTCGGAGGGGTGCCTGTGCCCGAACAGCGTGCGATGCGCCAGGACGCGATTGCGCGCCAGCTTGAGGATCGTCTCCTCGCGGGGATCTTCCGCCACTCAACCCACTCGCACATAGGGATAGCTTCCCTTGATCTGGTCGCGAAAATAACGCCCCTTGCTCGCGGCGTGCAAGAGCCCGTCGAACAGGTCCTCGGGGACGCCGGCATAGGTGTAGATCGCCCCGTCGACGAACTGGATGCGCAGCTCGCTCGAGCCGTAGTCATACGCCACGTTCGACAGATGCGACGAAGCCACCGCCTTCCAGCCAGAGGGTTGGCTCGGCTGAGCGGCAGGAGTCCCTTGCTTCGCGTCGGGGGCGGGGGGCTTGAGGCCCGCGTAGGGGGTGGCCATCAGCCGTCCAGGGATTCAACTGCCCAGTCGCTGAGCGTACTCATCAAGCGCTCGACGTCAACTTGCCAGTCGCCGGACGTCGTCCACATGATCGCCAGCTCGCGAAGCTCGGCGTAGGTCAACAAGGCGAGCGCGGTCGCTACGCGCCCTTTGGGGGAAAGGATGCTCCAATTAGGGGTGTCCATCGGTGTATCTCCAGTGAGAACCACCAAGATGGACGCGGCGCGGGCGATTGTCAAGAGTGGTGAAAGGAGGTGCGGCGGGGGAGGGGGTGCATATTTTGTGGGCAGGGGGGATGGTTGGGAGTGGTGAAATAATTCAAAAAATGATGCGGGATGTGTGATTCTGGCTAAAAATAAAAATAAAATAGTCCCCCACGCATTTTCCCCCGAGTTTGTTTCAATTAACGGTTAAATGCTGCACGCTTAGCGCGATATATGCAACCCTAACACGAAACAGACTGGCATGAGGCTTGCATAAGTGATTGTGTTTATTTAAAGGCAATTGTGTCAAAAGAAAGAACATTGTGGCAAAAGAAAGATTTCGGGATTTAATTGTGTTTTTTGTGTGGCTTTTATGCTGCGTTGCAGCATAAAGTGCACTGCAACATAGTAGCCCAAATCGAGCTAACCCATTGAAATCATTGATGTTGCCTTGCGCATAGGCACATTGCCACAATCAGTAGTGAAAAAAATCCCAAGCCATTGTTTTTCCAGGGGATTAGGGGAAGAGCCCCGCTCTTATATAATACTTTTTTACTTGATAAGTAGTAGTATAGTGCTTTGATTCCATTGGGGATTTGTCTTTTGCTATGCGGGATTTTATCATTTTGTGCAGTGCAACATAGCCTTCAGGAAAAAAAAATAATTCCGCGTTTCGCGATATTTTCTGTTTTCAAAACGGGGCGCTCCTTTTTTCCGTGCGTAGGTAGTAACATTCTCGTGATCTCGAAAATAAAACATCAAGCAAATCAATCACTTAAAAATTTCCCTTCCTACACACCCTTAACTAAGCAAATCACGGCTTTTCGGCACTATTTCACCACTCTCAACCACAAAAACACCCCTTGACTTTGCCCAAAACTAGGCCTATATCAGGACCAATACCGGCCAAGGAGCAGCCAAGAATGGACAAGACCTTACGTGAGCGCCGCGAAGCGCTATTTCTCACCCAGGAAAAATTGGCGCACGCAATCGGCTGCACGAAGCAGACGGTCGGCGCCTGGGAACTGTCAGGAAAGATCAAGCTCCGTTGGCTTGGACGCCTGGCAGAGCTCGAGGAGGCCGCCGGCCTTGTGCCATCACGCGCCCCTGGACGCCCGCGATCCGCTTATACCCCGCTGCGACGCCAGCTGGACCGCGACACCGACTCCGTCATCTACCGCCATCCGGACACGCGCGACGCGCTGGCAGCCCCTCCCAGGGTCGCCGGCGCGCCATGGTATGAGCACGCCTGGGGAAAGGACAACTATTACCTTTGCGTGCGTGACGCAGATGACGGACCCGAGCGCGTCATCGAGATTCTCGACTATCGCAACAATCTCTACTGGCAGCCGAGCGCATACGACTTGGAGAATCGCCCGCGGCCGCGCCCCAAGCGCGAGCTCCGCGACGCCGTGATCGATACGCATCGCATCCACGGCGTGCCGATACCGGAATCCGACTAAACACACTTGACACTCTCAACAATACGTGACAGACTCGCGGAAACTGAAGGAAGAGGATAAACGACGATGGCCTTCATGACACCAGAGTACGATTGTGCCGACTTCGTTCGCATGGTCGATGACCGCGGCGAGTCAATCCTAGTTCCTGACGAATACGGCGCAGACGCGGAAAAGGACGGTTACCCGGTCGAAGCCGCATGGCGCGGCAAATGGTTCTATCGGCTTTCCGCGTCGGGTTACCTGGATTGCACCGCTTGGACGGGGCCGTTCAACACTCTCGCCGAAGCGCGCGAAGCGCTCTCGGCGGAATACGATTGCGATCCGGACACGGGCGACGCAATCAACGAATAGGAGAAAACGACAATGACAAACGACCTTGACCACTGGAAGCGCAAAGACGCCATCGCCTGGCAGTTCGATACCGCGCAGTTCACCATCGCCCTGGTCATCGAGCCGGAAGACATGGACTCGGCCGACAGCTTTCAGTTTCAGGAAGATATCGACGCGGTCCGCAACGGCGCCGTGGAATGGTTTCAAGCCGGCGTGCTGGTATTCGGTCCGGATGGCGAGGAGATCGCGTCCGATTGGCTGGGTGGCTGTGCGTACGATAGCGTGCGTGATTTCATCACCGCGCATCGCACGGCACCATACGAGCAGCGCAACACGCTTGCCGCCAAGGCGAAGAACACGTGCTACTGCCACTACTTCCCCTCCATGGTGGTGGAAGCGCTGCACGAAGCGCGTCGCGTTCTCGGCGCTCGTCGCGAAGCCTATGCCGGGATCCACGGGTAACAGAGGAGAAACGACAATGACAAACGACATCAAATCAGCGCTGGTCACAGCTGCGACACGTTATGATCGCGCCGAAGCGGAAAAGGCGCAACGCAACCCTCGCCGGCACCACCACAACTTCTATGCGCTCGGAATGTATCTGAATCGCGTTGACGACATCCTGCGCGACATCGCCGCCGGCGCCGATCCCTCTGCGGCGATTATCGCCGGGACGCACGGCGCTCTGCGAACCGCTCTCCTCAAGGCGATCGGCGCCAAAGCCGACCATCGCGAGACTGGCGCCATCGTCTATCGACCGGTTGCGGCAAAGGGGGATTGAACCATGCGCATCGTGGAGATCATCCCGCACCGCCACTGGCAGAATGTCCGCACGGGCGCCACGGCTTCGGTGTTCGGCGCCGTGCCGTGGACGTCCGCGCGTGAGCGTGACGAGTGGACGCTGATCAGCGCCGGTTACACCTGGCGACGCTCCGATGGCTGTGTAGGGCTGGCGCGGAAGCCGGCCGCGACACGGCAGGAAGCCGAAGCCGTGATGGCGCGCGTCAACGCACGCTGAGGAGAAACGACAATGCCTATCGACCTGGAAAAGCGTCCTTCGACAGACGGACTCGGTGTGAAGCGTTGGACCTGGCCCATCAACGATATGATCACGCTTTACATTTTCGAGCGCCCGCCGCCCTACAGGCTGCCTTACCTGTTGAGGCTCGACCACAAGGATGGACGCACGCTCGACACGCGCTTCGCGCGGTTCAAGAGCCAGGCGCTCGACAAGGCGCAGTGGCTGGCGATGCGGGTTGAACGGCGCGAGCTTGCCTGACTCTTCAAAAGGCGCGCCTGCGGGCGCGCTCATTGAGAAGCCAGAGGAGAAGATGAAATGAGCACGGTCGAAGAACGCGCGGAACGCCTGGTCCGCAATGAAGTGCACGTCTGCCTGTCAAGCCTAGTGGCGACGCTTGCGAGCGTGGAAGGCGGCATGATAACCGGCCGCAGTGGTCGCCCCGCGGCCCGTGGTCCGTCGCAATTGAGCGGGCTGATCGAGCAGGCGTTCGAGCTCAGCTTGCCTATCTTCGACTTCGAGGAGGCCGCGCGGCAGGCGGGGTGGAAAACGGCCGACTCCACCCCAGGCATGCTCGTCAATGACGAGTTCGCAGACGATGACGGGCAAGCGGCTGACGCGGAAAGCTGGCAGGAAGCGTGCGCCGTTTCTGGCGTCGATCCCTACGAACGGGAAATCTTCGAGCATTGGGCGGTGTCGAAATACCTGGCCGAGGATCTCGCCGAGCTCGGCGAGCGCGTGGACATGGACTTCGCCGGCATGTGCGTCTGGGGGCGCACCACGACCGGGCAGGGGATCGCGCAGGACAGCACCATCCGTCGCGTCCTCGAGCTTCAGGACAAGCGCGTGGCGGCTCTGGCCACCTGACTCTTTCGGTTTGGCGCGGCCTCCGCGCCCTTCCCAAGGTGTGAGGAGAAAGACAATGCGCAAACTGATCTTTGCCCTGGCGCTCGTCGGCGCGCAGGAGTCACTTGCCAAGGAGTGGACGTGGACCGCGTGGAACGTCGCCGGCGGCAAGGCCGCGGTGGTATCGACGGGATCCACGTGCAACTACCAGAGCAGTATCGCCGCGGGCAGGAAGGCGGCGGAGACGGTCGCCGAGGGTGCGTTCAACGTCAAGGGCGCCGACAACGAGGCTGCCTGCCCGAAGGCGCCGAAGAAAGAGGGGAAGTGATGGTTGAGATCATCAAGGCGGGCAAGAAGCCAGAGGATAAGGTCATTACGACGACGTGCAAGCACTGCGCGACGAAGTTTCGCTTCAAGGTATCTGAAGCGCGAATGTCGTTCGATCAACGTGACGGCGACGCTCTCGTGATCAAGTGCCCGCTGTGCAGTCAAAGCGTCTGGATAAGCCCATGACCAACCACGCGAAGGACGCGGCGGAGATCGCCCGGGATATCGCCCGGTACACGGCGGAGGGGATTCTCGAAGACATCACCAGCCGTGGGGGCATGGACGCGCTCAACGAACCGTGGGCTGAACGTATCGAAGCAATCGAAATCCAGGAACTCCGCCAATGACCAAGCTCGACGACGGGCTCAATCACACAACCGAACGAGAGATGGCGGGCGACATCCGCAACGACCCGGCATATGCGGCCGGCGCTGAAGCAACAATCGCTCTGATCCGTGACACGCTCGACAAGGCCCTACACGACAATGTCGCCGAGATTACGCGCACGGTGTTGCAGGTCGCGTTTGCAAGAGGGAGCGTGGCGGAACGTGCGGCCCGCTCCCGCCCATCCGTCGCGAAGCAACTGGCGGAGGCGCTAGAAGTTGCGATGCAGGGGTGGAGCCCCGATGCGATTACGCACGGCATGAAATTCTGGGTGCAAATGAGTGAAGCTCTCGCCGCCTACCGCAAGGAGACCGACAATGAAGCTTGAGACGACTGCCGAAGAACGGGCGGAGTGGAAGACCCTCGCTGAAGGCATGGCGCAATTCGGTCCAGTTGCGCTGAGCGGCCCGTCGTTCTTTCGCCTCCTCCGCGACATCGACCGCCTCCTCGCCGAGCGGGTGGCACCGCTGCCGGCGGAAGTGAGGGAAGCGCGAACGAACTTGCTGGCGATGGCCAAGTGGGACGGCTACAGCGATAACTCGTTCCCGGCTTCCTTGCGCGACGCCGCTTCCCTCCTCTCCCGCTGGCCGAAGGAAGCCGGCTGGCAGCCGATCGAGACCGCGCCAAAGGATGGGACCATCGTTTGGTTGCGGTGGGGAGAGAAGGCAATCATTTCGACGTTCAAGACATGGCCGGCGTCGGGCTTTGGGCCTGCTGGCGGCACATGGCTCCCGCTCGGCAGAGACGCCATACCAATCACTCACAAGCCTGACGGCTGGTTTCACGTTCCCCTTCCCCCCGCCCCGAAAGAGGGGGAGTAGATGACGATCTGGTTGGTCGCACTGAATACCATCGGCTTGGTTGTGATCGCTGGGTTGAGCCTGTTCATTTTGTCCAGGGGATTCGGGCGGGGGCATGAATATGACGGGTATGACGATGAATGATCTCCCCACCCTCCTCGACCGTGTTCGCAAGGCAGACGGGCCGGACCGCGAACTTGACGCTGCGCTGGCGCTCGCCATTGGCGGCTGGAAAATGTGGAAAAGCAAGCACGGCTACTGGGAGCTGGCGAACCTCCCTGAGTTGACTGCATGCATCGACGCCGCCTTGGCGCTGGTCGAGCAGGTTCTGCCGGGGTGCGCGTTCACGATTCAGCGGGATTGGGGCGATCTCAACCGCTGCTCTATCTCAACTGACGACATCACCCCAACTCCACCTTACGTGGAAGATGGTCAAACGCTCCCCCTTGCCATCCTCGCCGCCTTGCTTTCCGCCATCATCGCCCGCCAGGAGACCGACAATGGATGACGCCCCGAAAGGCCCTGTGATCCTCTGGCTCGACTACGGTTCCGAGGGATGGGTGCCGTTTGATTTCCCGACCGTCAAGGATGCGCTGGAAGCGCCCGAGCGCGGCTGGTGCACGAACTGGATTATCACCCGGCCTGTGGCCTACGATATTGTCGAGCACCCGGAGCCCGACAAGGAATGACCCCATGGGTTCGCGGGGATCTCCTGCCTCCCTCGCAACAGGCAGTCGCCCTCCGCCATTTCCATCGCCGCTTCACGCGCGACCATCGCCCGCAGTGGGTGCGCGAGATGAACCGGATGGGGGAGTACCCGAAGGCGGAGATCAGCGATCGCGAGTGGCTCGCGCGGGTGTGGGTACGACGCACGGCGGACGGTAAGGTCGACTTGCGGTGCAGGAAGTGGAGAGAAGCGCGATGAAGTTCCGAAAGCTCGACGCACGTGACTGCGGGCTACCCTTCCTGGGCAACGCTGAGATTTACAGTGCCCAAACCACCAGCCATACCTACAGCATCGTCCATCTTCCGGGTATGGAGCTGGGATATTCCGCGACATGGCGTTCGAAGATACCTGACGCGCGCGGACACCTGGTAACGCAAAAGTTCACCCCCGAGTTCGTGGATACATTCACAGCGGCGGAAAAGCAGTGCCGCGACCACAGCCGGGGAAGGCGCGACGCGTGAACATCGTCACCCTCGACTTCGAGACCTACTTCGACGCCGACTACTCGCTGTCGAAGATGACGACGGAAGCCTACGTGCGCGACCCGCGGTTCGAGGTGCATGGGCTCGGAGTGCGGTTGCCGACGAAAGTTTCGTCTCTGGTCCCACAGACATTTTGGCTCACCGGGCATCAGATCGCGGGCCAACTGAAAGCCATCGATTGGTCGAATACCGCCGTCCTCTGCCACCATTCCCAATTCGACGGGCTGATCCTCTCCCACCATTTCGGCATCCGTCCGAAGGCGTGGCTCGACACGCTGTCAATGGCGCGTCTGATCCTAGGGAACCACCTGTCGGCGAGCCTCGCCAGTCTCGCGGAGCACTTCCGCCTACCCGCCAAGAACGTGCCCTACAACCTGTTCAAGGGGAAGCACTGGCACGAGCTTGACGAAGCGACGCAACAGGCGGTCGCTGTCGGCTGCCTGCATGACGTCGAGCTCACCTGGCAGCTGTTCAACATGCTTGCCGCGGACTTCCCCGCGGAGGAGTATCGCATTGTCGACATGACCGTGCGCATGTTCACGGAGCCGGCGCTGGTCGGCGACGTGGAGACCCTTGCCAAGGTGTGGGTGGACGAGCAGGAGCGGAAGGCGGACCTGCTGGACGCGCTCGACGTCACCCCGGAGGATCTCCAGTCGGCCGATCGCTTCGCCGCGCTGCTGCGCGAGGAGGGTGTCGAGCCGCCGATGAAGGACGGCAAGAACGGACCGATCTACTGCTTCGCCAAGACCGACGACTTCATGAAGGAGCTAGCCGAGGATGACAGTATCGCAGGAGACCTCGTTCGAGCACGTCTTGGTGTTCGCTCGACCATCGACCAGACTCGTGCTGAACGCCTTGGCTGGATGGCTCGAAGAGGACCCCTTCCCGTCTACCTTAAATATTCTGGTGCGCACACAACGCGATGGTCAGGTGGCGATGGTGTTAACTGGCAGAACTTCCGACGTGGCGGCGGCATTAGACGCGCTATCAAGGCGCCTGCCGGGAGCAAGCTCGTCACCTTCGACCTGAGCCAGGTGGAGGCGCGGCTGCTCAATGCCCTCGCCGGGCAGTGGGACGTCGTCGAGCAGTTTCGCGCGGGCATCGACATATACTCGATCCGCGCCAGCGAGTTCTACGGCTACCCGGTGACCAAGGCGCTGCCGAAGGAGCGCGGCATGGGCAAGCAGATCGAGCTCTCCTGCGGCTACGGTGCCGGCGGTGAGTCGATCCGGTCGACGGCGAAGAAGGGAAGCTACGGTCCGCCGGTGCTGCTCACGCTCGATGAAGCCGTTCGCGCCCGCGACGTCTATCGCAGCACGCATCCGCGCGTCGTCGACCGGTGGGGCGAGTCCGGCCGGATGCTCGCGCGCATCGCCAGCGACTTCTCCGAGCCAACGCCCTGGGGGCCGCTGACCGTCCGCAACAAGCGGGTCTACCTGCCCAACGGCGCGTGGCTCAATTACGACACGCTTGAGTTCTGCGAGGAGTGGAACGCCTGGCGCTACAAGACGCGCAAGGGCTGGAAGAAGATCTATGGCTCGGCGCTGACGGCGGAGACCACGCAGGCGCTTGCCCGAGTCATCGCCAGCCAGGCCATGCTCCGCCTCCAGGCGCTCGGCTACCGAATCGTGTGGTGCACACACGATGATATGGTTATAATTGTTGACAGTGACGGAAACGAGGAGTACCATGCCGACGTGATTCATCGCGAGATCGAGAAGTCGCCCGCGTGGCTGCCGGAGCTGCCGCTGAAGGTCGAGGGCGGCGTGAGCGAGAGGTACGAGAAATGACCCGAGACGAGATGATCGAGAAGGCGGCGATTGCGATTTATGATCAGCGCCGCCTTACAGTATGGCGGGATTGGGCGACTGAACCAGCGGAAATCATGGCGAGATACCGCAAGGACGCGGAAGCCGCCCTCACCGCCGTCATCCCCGGCATCATGGCGGGGACGCATGTCGAAGCCCCCAGGGGGGAGCCACCCGCTTGACAACCGCGCGCGCCTCGAATAAGGAAATTGGCCCAAGTGGTGAATTGCGCCCGGCCGGAGAGATTCGCGCCGGGTTTTTTGTGCCCCGAAGTCTGAATAGACATTCAATCGGAAATCAAACAATCAAATGCGCGGTGGGAGGAGACCGGGGGCAGGCCGCAAGCCGGGCACTGGCCGTGGCAGGAGACTCAACGCCCCCACCATCCGCAAGGCCGAAGCCACCGGCATCATGCCTGCCCAGGTCATGCTGGTCGAGATGCGCTGGCACTACGCCGAGTTCGAGCGGCTCGCATCCGTCCCGGAGCCGGAGGACGCGGCCGAGCGCCTCGCCCATCGTGCCATTGTCGGCTCCGCTCTCAAAGCTGCCAGGGAGGCGGCCAAGGATGCAGCGCCATTCTTCCACGCCCGTCTCTCGGCTCACAAGGTCTCGGGCGATCCGAACATGCCGCTCGGCATCCGGGTCGAAGATCTCAACACGCAGCAACTGAATGTCCTCATTAGCCGAATCGAGGCCGCCCTCGGATTTGCGACGGCTGTTGGCGGCTTTGAGGGAGGAGAAGGCGAGGCGTCGAGCCGAGGAGACGAGACGCTTCAGTAAATGGGCCGGAGATCCGGCCGGCTTCATCGAAAACGAACTGTTCGGCTTCCTCTGGTCCAAGCAGCGGGAAATCTGCCGATCTGTCGTCGAGCACCGGTTCACTGCGGTCAAATCCTGCCATGGTGTCGGCAAAACGGCGATCGCGGCGCGCATCGGC
>OFRG01000386.1_pt1 | contig 17852 bp, 14 predicted proteins | sample 1543071 | NCBI WGS metagenome assembly OFRG01 (sample SAMN07774222, study PRJEB24372) | wastewater metagenome | isolation source: WWTP Verbania (Effluent) | place: Italy: Verbania | collected 2015-12
GGCAAGTATGCACTCGGCCCGTTCGGCTTCTTCTATAATCTTTTCCTGCTCGGAATGGTGCTGGCGGTCTCGGCGAATCATGGCCTGTTCTTCCTTTTTGCTTGGGAGCTCATGTCGATCGCCTCATATTTCCTCGTTATCTTCGATCGGAAAGAGAGCCGCAATATCCGGGCTGGATTCCTGTATCTGCTCATGACGCAGCTCGGGACGATCTTCGTCGCGCTGGCGCTTTTCCTGGCATACCAGTCGACCGGTTCTTTTGATTTCGATATGTGGCGTGCGGAGGGGATGACGCTCTCAGTCTTCTGGCAGAGCATCATGTATGCTGCGGTACTCATCGGTTTCGGGACCAAGGCGGGCATCATTCCGCTGCACATCTGGTTGCCGGAAGCGCATCCAGCGGCGCCGTCGCATGTCTCGGCGCTCATGTCGGGCGTCATGATCAAGACGGCGATCTTTATGATCATCCGCTTTTTCTTCGATTTCTTCCCGGGTGCGCCACTCGAGTGGGGACTAGTCATACTCGCACTCGGCGCCATTTCGTCGCTCCTGGGGGTGCTCTACGCGCTTTCTGAACATGACATCAAGCGTCTGCTCGCGTACCACAGCGTCGAGAATATCGGTATTATCCTACTCGGTATTGGTTCCGCGCTCGTCTTCATGAATTACGGCCTGCAGGATTTCTTCGTCTTTGCTCTGGCAGCCGCGCTCTTCCATACCGCCAATCATTCGATTTTCAAGTCATTACTCTTCTTGGCGGCCGGATCAGTCGTTTCAGCGACCGGCACGCGTAACATGGAAGCCTATGGTGGACTCATCCGTGTTCTCCCGTACTCAGCTTTCTTCTTCCTGATCGGTTCGATGGCTATCTCGGCCTTCCCGCCGTTCAATGGTTTCGCGAGCGAATGGCTCATCTTCCAGTCGCTGTTCGTCGGTATCGCTGCTTCCAGTCTGCTCGTGAAGTTGACCTTCCTCGCGAGCATCGCCAGCCTGTCATTCACTGGCGGATTGGCTATGGCGTGTTTCGCCAAGGCTTTCGGTGTGACGTTCCTCGGCCGATCGAGAGAGCTCGAGGCGGAAGTCATGGCACACCGGGAGAAGAAGTCCTGGCTGACGCATCTGCCGATGGCGGTACTGGCTCTCTTGACCATCGTGCTCGGCATCGGCGCGCCGCTCGTCGTTTCGTTCCTCGTCGGCATCATTGCGAGCCTGGTCTTCGGTGGCGGCACTGATCTGGTCTTCCCGTATCTCCGTTTCATGGGTATGAGCGAGAATTTCTCGGGCATCCTGCCGGTGCACGGGACCGCGATCGCGCTTCTTGTTTTCGTCGCGGTGCTCGGAGCGGTCGTCGGTTGGCTGACCCGCAAACGCGCAGTTGTTATCGCGCCGACCTGGGATTGCGGCATGCCGCTGTCCGGGAAAATGCAGATCACAGCTACGAGCTTCTCTCGCTCGCTTACGACGATTTTCAGTGGTATCCTGCGTCCGACAAAGCAGACCTCTATCGAGTACAGCGATGCCGAGACGCGGTACTTCACCTCGATGCACAGCGTTAAGACGGATTTCTTTGATGTCTACCGTCACTATGTCTTTCAGCCGGTGGCTCGGACTCTCGGGTTCCTGTCTGACCGCGCGAAGCTGGTGCAGAGCGGCAACGTGAATGTCTACATGCTCTACGTCTTTGTGACGCTCGTGGTGCTGCTTATCCTTACGACGCGCTAACCGTATGAATACACTTTTCTTCCTCCTCCAGCTCATAGCGGTTCCGGCGCTCTCACCACTCCTCATCGGTGTGATCCGTAAGTTCAAGGCGGTCTTGCAGAACCGGGTCGGCGCGGATGTGTGGCAGCCGTACCGGGATCTCTGGAAGCTCTTCCAGAAAGATGAGGTGATTTCGAGCGAGGCTTCATGGGTGACTCGGTACTTCCCGATCGTTATCTTCTCGATCACTGCGCTGATCGGAGCTGCTGTACCGCTTGTCACTTCGCTTCCAGCGGAGATTGTACTCGGGGAAACCTGGATTTTCACGCTGGCACCAGTTTCTGATTTCATCGTCATTGTCTATCTCTTCGCTCTCTCGACCTTCCTGCTCGTGCTGATCGGCATGGATCAGGGGAGCGCATTCGGCGGATTTGGATCGAGCCGCGAGATGGTGGTCTCAGCGCTCGCTGAAGGAGGATTGTTCTTCTCGCTCTTGACCGTATCGATCGCGGCACAGACGGGGAGTGTGACCGAGATGGTCGCGGGGCTCGGCGCGCTGCCGTTGCCGGTGCTTCTGCCGCTCCTGATCGCGTTCATCGGGTTCTTCTTGGTGCTCCTCGCTGAGAATGCCCGCTTCCCATTCGACAACCCGGCGACGCACCTCGAGCTCACTATGATCCACGAGGCGATGATTCTCGATCTGTCCGGCAAGCGTCTCGCACTCATGGAGTGGGCCGCGGCGAACAAACTCCTCATCTTCATCGCGCTCGGGGCGAATCTCTTCTTCCCATGGGGCACCGTCGCGGAACTCGATATGAACCAGCTCTTGCTCGTAGCGCTCCCGGTCTTCCTGGCCAAGGCGACGCTCTTCGCTCTCGCTATCGCCTGTATCGAATCGCTCATGGCGAAGTTCCGTCTCTTCCGACTCCCGGACGTCCTGTTCACTTCATTCATCCTGTCGGTCATCGCTATCGGCATTTATGTTGGCGCCTATGTCTGAAAACTTTTTTGAGATTTTTTTCCTCCTAGATATCGTTGCGTTCCTCGCGGCAGTGTTCATGCATCTCGTGAAGCGTTCCCGTTCGCTGGTCCGCCTGTACGCGCTGCAGTCGTTTGCGGTCGCCGGAACCCTGTTCTTCCTGGGCTTCGTCGAGGATGAACGGAGCCTCATGGTTGTCGGAGCGATTACGCTCTTCGTGAAGGCAATCATCGCGCCGATCTTCTTCAACAAAGTGATCCGCAATCTCGCCGGCGTTTCCAGCGCGACGAATTATCTGAATACGCCACTGACCCTCTTCGTGCTGACCGGGCTCGTCATGTTCTCTTTTTCCAAGGTCTTCCTGCCGCTCTCTTCGCTTTATCCGCAGGCCTTTGTCTCCGTCGCGCTCAATATCGCGCTCGTCTTCATCTCGATCTTCCTGCTCATCAATCGGCGCGGTGTCTTCACGCAGATGGTCGGCATGCTCTCGCTTGAGAACAGCATTGTGTTGTTTGCGGCTTTCTTCGGGCTGCGCCATCCGTTGCCGCTTGAGATTGGATCGATCTTCGATATCGTCATCTGGATGGTGATTGCTTCGGCCTTCATGAGTATGATCTATCGCCAGTTCGGCACGCTTTCGACCGCCGATATGAAACGCCTTACTGAATAACGACCGACCCTATGCTGCTTGTCTATCTCATCGCTACGCCGCTTCTGGCTGCTATCATCCTCTTTTCGCTCAAGCCGTCCCAGACGCGTCTTATCGAGCGGGTGGTCCAGGTGGCGGCCGTCATCGGCGCCTTGCTCTGTATCGATCTGCTCATGACCTTTGAGTCGGGTATGACGATATCGGCGGGGAAATATCTTTCGCTTGATTCACTTTCCGCGCTGCTTTCCCTGATTATCTCGATTGTGGGGCTCTTCGTATCGTTCTATGCTGTCGGCTATCTCCGGCACGAGGTAACGAAAGAGATCATCGGGCCGCGCCGTGTGAAGCAGTTCTTCATCCTGTTCGAGCTGTTCCTCTTCGCGATGCTGCTCGCATCAAGCGCCGCCAACCCGGTGCTTATGTGGATCGCTATCGAGGCGACGACGCTTTCGACCGCTTTCTTGATCAGCTTCTACAACAAGGCGACCGCGACCGAAGCCGCCTGGAAGTATCTCATCATCAACTCGCTCGGTCTCTTGATCGGTTTCCTCGGCACACTGCTTTTCCTCTCGCTACCGAATGAGTTTGTCGAGGGGAGCATCATGACCTGGGCGGATCTCCGTGCCGCAGCTCCGGATTTTAATCCGATGGTTGCCAAGGTCGCTTTCCTGTTCGTACTGGTCGGCTATGGGACGAAAGTCGGCTTGGTGCCGATGCATACCTGGCTGCCGGACGCGCACGGCAAGGCTCCGTCTCCGATTTCCGCGCTGCTTTCGGGCGTGCTTCTGAACGTCGCTCTCATCTCGCTCCTGCGCTTCAAGGGCCTGGTGGACCTCTCGGTCGGCACGACGGAATTCACGTCGCAACTGTTCATGTATTTCGGTCTCGCGTCTATCGCGTTGGCATCGCTCATCATCTTCACTCAGCGTAATTACAAGCGTCTACTTGCCTATTCGAGCATCGAGCACATGGGTGTGATTGCGCTTGGCATCGGCTTCGGCGGTATCGCCACGCTGGCCGCCTTCTTCCACGTGCTCTATCACGCGCTGACGAAGGTCTTCCTCTTCCTCGCGGCGGGCAATATTCTGCTCCGTTTTAGCTCGACGAAATTCGAGTATGTCTCGGGTGTTATCCGGGCGCTGCCGGTGACCGGCGTTCTGTTCCTCGGAGGATTCCTCGCGATTTCCGGACTGCCACCGTTCGGCATGTTCTTCTCGAAGTTCCTCATCCTCTCGGGAGGAATCGAAGCGCATCTTCCTATCGTGATCGTCGCGCTGGTCGCTCTCTCGCTGGCTTTCTATGGATTTTTCCGTCATGTCTCTCCGATGCTGTTCGGTCCGTTGTCCGAGGGAGTCGAGCGGGGCGAGGCGAACCGGCTGACACTGCTGCCGCTGCTCGCACTGGCTCTGGTCTATCTTTTCCTGAGCTTCTCCGTGCCGGAACCGATCATGGCTATTCTGACCGGTGCCGCCGATATGGTGAATCTCCAATAATCCTTTCGCATCTCGATCCTATGCAAGCACTGCTTTCCCGTTTCGGCCTCGAGCGTTTCCCGTCGAAGCAAGAATCCGATCTTCTCGTGGTAACCGTTCCGCAGGAAGTCCTGCTCGGCACGGCCAAAAGCCTCCTCGCCGATCATGGCTTCGATCTGAAGACGGTTGTCGCAACCGATGAACGGCAGGCGGGACGGGATTTCGTCATCCGCTATATCTTCGGTCTTCCGAAGGAGCCGGTCCTGGTAGCGATCGAGATCGACGTTGACCGCTATGCGCTTTCGTTCCCATCACTCGTTTTTGTGAGTCAGAGCTTCTCGCTCTACGAGCAGGAGATCAAGAGCTTGTTCGGCCTCGAGCCGGTCGGTCATCCGGCCCCGGACCGCATCATCCTTCATCGGCATTATCCGAAAGATTTCTATCCGCTCCGCAAAGATACCCCGTGGAATACATCGTTCCCGCTGCCGACCGAAGATACGATCACGACGGTGCAGGGGGTCGAAGGCGAAGGGATTTACCAGATTCCGGTCGGACCGGTGCACGCCGGCATCATCGAGCCGGGACATTTCCGTTTCAGCGCGCTCGGCGAGGAGATCGTGAAGTTCGAGGCGGAGCTCGGCTACGTGCACAAGGGAACTGAGAAGCTCTTCGAAACGCTGCCGCTCGAGAAGACGCTGTCATTGGCCGAGCATATCTCGGGCGACAGCTCGATCCATCACTCGCTCGCCTATGCCCAGGCGATCGAGAAGCTCACGGGTACGGAGGTGTCCGAACGAGCGAAGCTCATCCGCATGGTTTGCGCCGAGCTGGAGCGCCTCGCCAATCATTTCAACGACCTCGGGTTCATCATGCTCGATACGGGCTTCTCGTTTGGCGGGAGTCATGGCGCCCGGCTGCGCGAGCGCATCATGCAGTGGAATGAACGCATCTCGGGGAGCCGGTTCTATCGGGGGATGATCGTGTTCGGCGGTGTCAGCCGGGATATGGAGGAATCGCTCGTCGATGAACTCTCGGATGATCTGGCACTGCTTGAGGCGGATTTCAAAGAAGTGATCGAGATCGCCAAGGATTCTGATTCGCTCCTGAACCGTCTTAAGGAGACCGGCCGGCTCGATAAGGAAATCGCGGATGACTACGGCGTCATCGGTGTCGGCGCCCGCGCGCTCGGCAAGGAGATGGATGCCCGTGTCGATTATCCGTACGCGGCCTATGAGGCGGTGCAGTTCTCGGTCGCGACCGAATCGTATGGCGATGTGCATGCGCGCTTCCAGGTCCGCATCAAGGAGGTTTACCAGTCATTCCGCATCCTGAATCAGGTCTTGGCGCTGTTGCCGTTTGAGATATCTCCGATCAAGGGAGAGGTCTCAGCGCTGCCCGCGAATCGCATGGCCGTTGGCATCGTCGAAGGATGGCGCGGCGATATCGTGACTTTCGTGATGACCGATGCTGCTGGAAAGATTTTCCGGGTCAAGGTCCGGGATACGTCCTTCGTCAACTGGCAGATTTTCTCCCATGTCCTCTTGCGCGATATCGTGCCGGACTTCCCGCTCATCAATAAGAGTTTCGATCTCTCTTACTCGGGGAATGACCTCTAAAAGAGAGCTTGTTTCCAAGGAAAAAAGAGTCCTGCCGTATTGACAGGACTCTTTTTTTGGAGTATAATAGCGATAGTTCAACAAGGGCAAGAAAGGGGAAAATCATGAAGGCCCGTGTCTTTTATCCGACGTCTGTCGTTCCTTTGTTTCCACCAGTCTGGTGGTATGTCTACGCTATCGGCCTCTATGTGGCCCATGCGGATCGTTTGGTTCAGCACGCTGAAGCCAACCGATGAAAGCTCATTCCCTCTCCGGCAACTGCCAGGGAGGGTTTTCTTTTGTGCACCGATAGATGTTGTAAAAAAAGTGCCCCGGATCAATCGAAGTTGAAACGGGGCGGGGAGGTATCGGCGCATCATAGTACGATGCGATGCGGTACGAATTCATAGGATTTCCCATCTTTTCCGGTCCGTTGCTTGATGCTGCCGGAAAGGCGCGGAAAGTGTTCAGCACCGAATTTCCGGTCGAGCTTCTTCTCGAGATAATCTCGGCGAGTCGATGCGAAGGCTTCGAGACCGTGTGCTTCGAGGTACTGGCGTACCATGAGGTGGAGGGCATCGAAGACGAGTCGGCTACCGGAGCTGTTGATCATCCGACTGATTTCGACGGCAGTCCGAGGATCGACCATCATCCGGCCGTCGGCATCGAGCGTCTCTTCCAGGGGAAGGGGGCTACAGAGGAGCGAGCGGTGGATGATGCGGCAGCCAGCGACGACGCGATTGTCATGGATGACGACGATGAATTTCGCGGCACGATCATAGCGATCACGTTCAAGACCTTGCGGCTCTTCCCATTCGTACTTCTCTGCGAAAATCTGATCGCGGAGGCGGTAGAAGCTTGTCGCCAGGGCGGCATGCAGCGGGAGGGTCGGGTCGACGACCTGGAGTCGATATCCGCACAAGCGAAGCGTGGCGGACAGGAGCGCGAGAGTGATTGCCGGATGGCGGAGCGCGAAGGCGCGGCAGGTGGAGGGGATGTTCATAGGAGTTCTCCTGTCAGTGTTGCCTCGAAAGAACGAGGCATCAGTGCGAAGGCACATGACAGAAAAAACACTTATTACCCCCCGAGGGGGAATCCTTATCAAGGAACTTAACGATATATTATACACCTAAATATGTTTTATGTCAAACAAAGAGTGGGATTGTCCAGGGTGTCGCCAGAGAGGGTTGCTTCTTCCGGTTTTTCGTGTCAGAATGTTCTCTGATGCCGGATAACGGCTTTTTTGTTTGATAGAGCATCTTCATCTATGGCCAAAGATAATGTCGTTCTCAGATTTGAAAAAGTGTCCTTTGAATACGGGCACAAGAAGCCGATTCTCGAGGAGGTGAGCTTCGCTGTCCGCAATGGATCGAAGCTGACGCTCATGGGGCAGAACGGAGCCGGCAAGAGCTCGCTTTTCAAACTCATCATGGGAGAGCTCACGCCGCAGAACGGTCGGGTATCTGTCGATCACCATGGGACGGTGGCTATCGGCCGCCAGACGATACCGCGCGATCAGCTCGGCTTTACCGTGGAAGAATTCTTCGCGCAATTTTTCGCTGAGAAGCAGTGGAATCTTCCGAAACTGATCGCCGAGGTGCTCGATGCGGTCAACCTGGCTATGCCGCCGCTCGATAAGAAGATGAGTGAGTTTTCCGGCGGACAGCAAGCAAGGCTCCTTCTCGCTTCAGCTCTGATTCAGAATCCGGATATTCTGCTCCTCGATGAGCCGACGAACAATCTCGATTATGAAGGGATTGCCCATCTGACGAGCTTCCTGATCAATTACGAGAAGACGGTGCTGGTCATATCGCACGATGCGGACTTCTTGAATGCTTTTACGCACGGCGTACTCTACCTCGATATCCATACGCATACGATCGAGCAGTATACGGGTGACTATTACGATGTGGTTGAGGAGATCAAGCGGCGCATCGAGAAAGAGCAGAGCGAGAACGTGCGGCTTGAGCGGACGATACGCGAGAAGAAGGATCAGGCGAATGTGTTTGCCAATAAGGGTGGCAAGCTGCGTGCGGTTGCTAAGCGCATGCGTGATCTGGCTGAAGAGCTTGAAGAGAACAAAGTCGATATCCGGCGCGAGGATAAGACATTGCCGGAGTTTCAGATCCCGTTCCCAGACGTCGTCGGACCGATCGTTCATCTGAAGACGGTCTCTCTCGTAGGCGAATTTGGGGCCAATGTGAAGGGGATAGACCTGACGCTCAAGAAAAAGATGCATCTCCTCGTCTCAGGACCGAATGGTATCGGCAAGAGCACCTTTCTCGAGGAGCTGGCTTCAGGCAATGCTGACCGGGCTGATATCACTCCCGGAGTGAAAGTCGGCTACTATCGGCAGGATTTCTCGACATTGGATTTTGACCGGACCGGCTTCGAGGCGCTCGAAGAAGTGATGGAGCAGGGGACGCGGGAGGATATCTATCGTATCGCCGGCAATTTCCTCATCTCGGCCGAGCTTTTGAACAACAAGGTAGCGAGTTTCTCAGAGGGACAGAAAGGATTGCTCCTCTTCGCCCGGTTGGTTATCGAGCGGCCGCAGCTCCTGATTCTCGATGAGCCGACCAATCATATCAATTTCCGTCATTTGCCGGTGATCGCGCGAGCGCTCGATGCGTATGAAGGCGCGATGATCCTCGTATCGCACGTGCCGGATTTCGTCGCGCAGATCCGTATTGATGAAGAGCTCGATCTGGCGAAGCTCAAATAGACGCTGAAGCGTAGTACTGAAAAGACTCCTCTCCGGGAGTCTTTTTTATGGGAAAAGAAAAAGCGCGGACTGCTCATTGAGCGATCCGCGCGGGGTGGAAAGGAAAACATCAGGCCTTGCAAGCAGGAAGGGTCAGGCGCAGGACAGGTCCTTGTTGTCTTTGCCGAGCACGCGACAACCCTTGGCCTGGAGCCATTGGATGGCGAAAGCATTGATTTCTGCATCAGTGGCTGCGAGGGCGACGCCGCTGCCGAGCGAGTTCTTGGTGCCGATGCCAATCTGGCCATCCATGTCGAACGTTTGGAACGAATGGACGGGGCGTTTTGTCAGCGGATCATGGCCGTGATAGGAAGTGAGCTTCAGGTGTTTGCGGTCCACCTTCAGGTTCCGGCCGTTGGTATCGGTCACCACGATTTCGATCTTGGAATGGCCTTGCTGCTTCTGCATGGGATTTCTCCTTGGTTTGTCAAAGAAAATATCGGTTAGAGAACCGACTTTGATACTCTACGGAAGTAACGGAAGATTGTCAACAGCTTCACCCGGTAGATTATTTGTGTGATTTTTGGCGAGTCAGTCTATTCTTCGGCCGATCACGTAGCCGCAGTAGATGCCGGTGAATCCGCCGATACCGCTGCAGAATATGGAAGCAAACGAAAAGACGCTGCCGCCCCAGAGAATCGGGAGATAGCCGCCGAGAGTGGAGCCGATGAAGAGGAAGATAAGGATGAGTTTCTTGGTCATGGGAGAGTGTATTAGATATGTGAGGGGAATCGGTCGAGGAGCTCATTCGGCTGATCGGCGGTCGGAGCCCCGGCGGCCTGGAGCGCTTCTTGACTATTGAGTCCCCAGGTGACAGCGATTACGTCGATACCGCACTGCTGGCAGGCTTCGACATCGCGGACCTCATCTCCGATGTAGGCGACGCGGCTGGTCTCCAGGCCTTCTGCTCGGAGGGCTTTCTTGATGGCGCGCGCTTTGCCGAAGAGCGTGCTCTCATAGATGAAATCGACGGTGATGCCGGTGCGGCTCAAGATGCTCCGTATGGTCTCTCCGCGGCTTGAGGAAAGGATGCCGATCCGATAGCCGCGTTGGTGGAGCTCATCGATGACGGCGGGCATGCCTTCGAAAAGAGTGACGTCGTCTGCGAGCTGGTGGTAAGCCTGTCGACCACGGCGGAGGATCCAAGGGATACGCCAGAAGGAGATCTTGAGTTTGGTCCGGATGAAATCCCGGGCGCTCAATCGCTTCAGGGCCGGGATCTCATCGGCCACGATGGGCTCGAAGCGGAATTTCAGAGCGAGCGTATTGTAGATCTTGATAAAGAGCGGTTCGACATCGGCGAGTGTCCCGTCGAAATCGAAAATGAGCGTGTCTTTCTGCATGGGAGTGAGTGATAATCGATATGTTCGCAGTATAGCGTGTCTGTCTGAAAAGAGAAAAATATTGACGGTCGAGGTCAGGTATGCGATGCTTCCGGGTCTTGATACAATGGAATCATCGATATGATATATGACGTGGCAATCATCGGAGGAGGGCCGGCTGGAATGATGGCGGCGGGACGGGCGGCAGAATGCGGCGCGCGCGTCATCCTGCTTGAGAAGAACCCTTCGCTCGGTACGAAGCTGCTCATCACCGGAGGCGGGCGTTCCAATGTGACGAATGCGGAATTCGATCCGCATCTTTTCTTGTCGAAATTCGGCCGGGCTGGGAAATTCCTCTTCTCACCGCTTTCTCAGTTCGGGGTACAGGATGCGATCGATTTCTTTCATGCGCATGGCATGCCGACGAAAGTCGAGGCTGAGAAACGCGTTTTCCCGGCGAGCGATAGCGCACAGTCGGTCTGGGACATGCTGGTCGGATATATGCGCTCCGGTGGCGTTACCGTGCTGCCAGGGGCCGAGGTCGCTGGTATCGACGCGGCTGACGGCCGTATTGCTGGAGTGCGCCTCAAGAATGGCGATCAGGTCGAGGCTCGGGCATATGTCCTGGCGACTGGAGGCAAATCGCATCCGGAGACCGGGTCGACCGGCGATGGCTTCCGTTGGCTGGAGAAGATCGGTCATGCAATCAGTGCTCCGCGGCCGGCGCTCGTGCCGCTTCGAGTCCGCGAACCATGGATTGCCGAGCTGTCCGGAGCCAGCTTCGAGGGAGTGAAACTCTCGGTGTTTCAGCAGTATACAAAGCGGTATGCGAAAACCGGTAAGCTCCTCTTCACGCATTTCGGCCTCAGCGGACCGCTCGCGCTCAATATGAGCCGGGATATCGATGAACTCCTCAAGACGGGGGAGGTGAGCGTCTCGGTTGATCTCCAGCCGAGTATGAATGTCGGAGAGATCGATACGGAGCTCCTCGGTATCTTTGAACTTCAGAAGAATCGGCAGCTCAAGAACGGTTTGGAGAAATTCACGAAGCCGCTCCTTGTCCCAGTACTGCTCCGCTTGGCCCGGATCGATGGAGAGAAGCCGGTGCACAGCGTGACGCGGGCCGAACGCCTCGAGCTCGCCCGTGTGATCAAAGATATCCGCCTGACTATCGCCGGTCTGCTCGGAGCGGAGCACGCGATCGTGACGAGCGGCGGAGTTGAGCTCGAAGAAGTGGACTGCCGGCACATGCGTTCACGCCTCTATCCGAATCTGTATCTCGTCGGTGATATCCTGAATATCGACCGTCCTTCCGGAGGCTATAGTCTCCAGCTCTGCTGGACCACCGGCTTCGTCGCCGGCACGGCTGCTGCAGAATACTCAAAAGAAAATTGATGTTGGGGCGGAGTTGAAGGAAAAAAGATAATGTGATAGGGTGGTTGCGGATAGGTTCTCTAGGACCATAGTGATTGAGTATCTTGGTCTCCTTGCGAGATAAACGCTGTGTTTTGGTTGCATCGCCAGATGTGACGCTCGAAAGGCTTCAGGCCTGCATGGCACGGTAGTGAAATCCAAGATTCTTAAGATTGTTGAGCTAAGGGTGTCGGAATACCTGAAGCAGTGCTCGTAAGAGACAACTCTCCATTGAGAAACCTATCCCCTTATATTCCTAGCACTGTGTGAAACCACGGAGTGCTTTTTCTTTGCTGAAGCTCTGTAAGGAGAAATTGGAACTATTTTAGCCAGTCAGGCTTCTTCTCGAGTGTCGCTATCGCAGTATCAAATTCGTGATAATTATTGGTGAATTCTTCACCGGCTTTGATATCTCTATTTGCTACAAAATACGGTTCAGATGAAATGCCTTTGTCTATGACTACGGATAGATTGTGATGTTTTTGACTATGATTGGTATAGAGGGCCGGATCATTTTCAGGTGGAAAAATATACTGTCTTGATGTCGCTGAGAGATAAGCGACTTTTTCAATTTGCTTTTTCCCTGCATCATCGAGTCTGTCGTACTCCTCAAGTGACAGCGCTTTGTCATGCCCCAGAGTATATTTCCAAGCGATTTCACCTTTTTTAACATCGCACAACACAAAAACACCATTTCCTTCAACGGTTGATGGCCTTACTTCGACTGGAAAGAGATACATAAATTTTCGTGCTGGGGAGGATGGGATCGAACCATCGCATGGAGGCTTCAAAGGCCCCTGCCGTACCACTTGGCTACTCCCCAATATTTTTTAGAGTATAAACATAAGCCGTTCTACCACTTGCCTGCCCGCGGCTGCGCCTCGTGCGCGGCCAGGGGCTACTCCCCAGTATTTTTAATTATCTTGCGCGAGCTTGCCGCCGAGCATCTCGATTGCCTGGGAGACGAGAGAATGATCGGTTTCTGGAGCGGCGGATTGGCTCGGGCCAGAACCCTCGATAACGACTCGGAATTGCGGCTCGAACGAAAGAATCCTACCAAAGGCATCGGCGAGCGTCAATCGGCTCTGCGGATCGTCGAGGCGCTCCTTGTGGAAATTGTGCCGGGTGCGGAGTACGAGGATATTGCCGCGGACTTCGATCGGCTTGGTCTGGACGAGCGCGACCGCGAGGGAAGCGTTGAGTATTTTGGTCTGTTCGAGGATGCTCGCCCAGGCGGCGATGATCTCGTCGAGTGAGAAAGCAGCTGGCTCACTAGTCTCTGGTATGCCCGGATTGATAGGTGCTGGTGTGACTGGCTGTTGTGGGGCGACCGGCTTGGCGACGGGTATCACCGGGGCTGGAGTCGTCGGAATCGCCTTAGGCGGAAGGGATGGAGCCGGGGCAGTGCGGATCGGCGTACCAGCGATAAGTCGCTTTGGTGGGATGGCAGTTGCTTCGACTGGATCAAGCGTCTTCACGATGGCGATCTCAAGCGGGAGCTCGGGCGTCGCAGTATTTTTGGCGTCGCGCTTGGCGGCCTGGAAGAGTTCGAGCATGCGGACGACATCACGGGGAGCGAAGCGGGCTCCAAGATCGGCGATAGCCTGGCGTTCGGTTTCGGAGAGGTCGGTGAAGAGAGCGGCGGCTTCTTTGGGTGCGGCGCTCGAGAGAAGAATCTTGCGGAGGAAATTCAAGAATGATCCGGCGAAGACTGAGAGATCTCGGCCATCTTCGGAAAGTGTGCCGACCATACGAAGCGCAGCAAACATATCCTTATCGGCCAGATGGGTAGCGAGCGCGATCAGACTCTCCGTCTGCGAGGAGCCGAACATGGAGGCGACGGTCTCATCGCTGATAGCTCCGTCAGCGAGGCTTGCGACCTGGGTGAGTATGGATTCAGCATCGCGCATGCCACCTTCGGCGATCTCGGCGATCATACGGAGCGCGCTCGGACTGGCTTTGATCTTCTCAGCTTTGGCGATGAGTGCGAGCTTCTCCTCGATGCTTTTTACCGGGAAACGGGAGAGATCGAAGCGCTGGCAGCGGGAAAGGATGGTTTCTGGGACTTTGTGGATCTCCGTGGTGGCGAGAATGAAGATGACATGCGCTGGCGGCTCCTCCAGTGTCTTCAGGAGCGCGTTGAAGGCGCCGGTCGAGAGCATATGGACCTCATCGATGATGTAGATCTTGTGAGAACCGGTGGTCGGCAAGAGCTTCACCGTATCACGGAGTTCGCGGATATTGTCGACACCGGTGTGTGAAGCGGCATCGATCTCGATGATATCGAGCGAGCGGCCTTCCTGGGTGAGACGGCAGTGCTCGCAGGTATCGCAGGGCTCGGCGCCTTTCCGCTGGCTGCAGTTGACCGCTTTGGCGAAGAGGCGGGCGAGAGTGGTCTTGCCGGTGCCACGCGGACCGGTGAGAAGATAGGCCTGGCCGACCCGGCCGAGCTTGAGGGCGTTCTCGAGAGTGCGGACGACCGGCTGCTGTCCGATGACGTCGGAGAAGTGCTGGGGACGGTATTTGCGGTACAGGGTCGGGGTGGACATAGCGTGAAAAAAGAAAAATGAGCGATTACTCAGTGCCTGTATTGTACCTGGTTTGAAGGAAGAAAAAAAGCCTTGAATAGAGGCGGATTCTCATTGACTGAATGAGAGTTTCCTGTCATTATTATTCCGTTCATTAACAACCAAGGAGCCCATTCGTACGCTGAACCCGAAAGAAGCATCCAAGCAACACCTCTCGTGCTGTTTTTTTTGTCTTTCTTTTCCAAAAGAGGTCTCAAAATGAAAAAGTTCATCCTTATTCTCTTCTTCATCTTCTCCGGAGCGACGTATGCCTATGATGCCTGTCAGGCATATGATCCGTCCAGTAATCCGAATCCATCGCTCCCGTGCTCGTATAACGGCTATGATTACGACTCGCTCGCCGTTGAGGCGGGTGTCAACTCGCTTTTCTACAAAGGAGAAAAGTACGTTCTTACGGATTACGATTGGTGGTGGTCATTGACCTCTCCTGAATACGTAACGCAAGATGGGATTTTGTATGCCTGGGGAGGTTGGCATCCCGAATTTCATTCGCTGTCTTTTGCGAAGGATGGCGCACTCTTCTTTGGTTCAGGCGCATCATATATACCGCCTCAACTTACAGTCGTCATCGAGCCAGCCGGCGTATTGCCAGGCAGCGTAGTAAGTGTCCCCTCAGGCGTCATATCTTGCGGGGCGGATCCAGAAGTATGTTCTGCTCCGATGAGTCAGGCAGCATCGATATCGCTCGAGGCTGTTCCGAACACCGGCTGGGTCTTCGGCCACTGGGAAGAGGCGGGGAGTCCCTATGTCTTGACGTTGAACACGAGCCTAAACAAGGCAGTGACCGCCCGGTTCTATCGGACTTTTCGGAATGCGGTAGGAAATTTCTACCAAAATTCTGGCGATGGGGGAGAGTGTGTTGATTATGTAAACGCTGAATTAGGGATAGCGTTCACGGGCCATGCATGGACATGGTTTCAAGAAGCTATTGCTAAGCATTACTATGTCGATATGAATCCAACTATTGGTTCAATAGTTGTGTTTGCTCCGGTACCGAATACAGCTTTGCAGTATGGGCATGTTGGGATTGTTACCAGTGTTAATGGCAACATGATCTCTATTCGTGATTCAAACTGGTGTTCTAATAATTGTCATTCGATTGATGATCATGCTGAGAATCTTGGACCAGGTGGGTATAAAGTTTTGGGGTATATTCATTATACCCCGTAAGATTTCCTGATTAACACATTAGGAAATTAAAAAGGGTAGAACTTTGGTTCCACCCTTTTTATATTGAGAAATCCTTTGGATAAGTGAAATAGCGTCCGGAGAGGAGGTTGTTTTCTTAAAATCGCAAAGTGGTCTATTTGGTAAATACAAATGAGTTTAAAACTGTTTCGAGATTTGCTTTATTGGTTTGAGTGGAATCATCACCGAATATCCTTATGATATTTTTATTGTGATTCAGTGTTATCCAGGTGTTGCCATAATCAGTATAATTTTCGATGGAATATTTTTTTGCCGAATTTCCATCGATATTGATATTAGACAGAATGACATTGTTCTTTTGATCGGGGTTTCTTAGTTGCAATAAGTATTCGTCAAAGGCCTTGTCCATGTCGTTATTTCCGTAGATTTGAATATATATAACCCTTTGCTCCCCAAGTGGATTGTTAAGAATGATATCGCTATCTTTTGAATTCGGATCAATCGTTAAATCGCCTGGAAACTTAAAAACAAACCCATATTTTTCGCTGGTATAAACTTTGGTATTTGGTTTTGAAACAGTTGGAGTCTGTATAGTTACAGAAGACCCTTGCTTTTGTTCGTACACCCACACAAAAACCCCGATGGTAATCGCGATGATGATAAGGATGACAGCTCCGGTGCTGGTAGGAATCTTTTGATTATCCATATGGTTTTATAGTTTGTTTTCACTGAAATTATATCATGAATTCTAGTAGTGAGTCTGAGTGGGAGTCCGATGAAAAATGAAATCCCTGCCAAATTCGGCAGGGATGGGGGATTCAGAGAAGTTCTGGCGTTCTTAGGCGTCGCGCTTCTTGAAGACGAAGAACTTGTAGCCGACGAAGTTCCAGGTGAGGACGAGGACGGTCGCGATGAGGGCGCCGATATTGGCCCAGGCCTTGTCGGAGAAGCCGGCTGGTACGGTCATGACGTTGACGACGAAGCTCGTGATGCCGACGTTCATGAGGAGGCCGACGAGGCTGACTGCCAGGAAGTGAGTGAATTCTTCGCCGACGTTTTCGCTGTCTTTCTTGGCGAAAGACCAGTACTTATTCCAGATGAAGCTATTGACGATGGCCGCGAGCACCGAGAAGCTCTTGAAGACGCTCACCATGTAGCCATCCGAGACGTGGCTGAAATAGATGAAGAGATTGAAGAGACCGAGGTCGATGACGGTGTTGGTCACGCCGATGAGGCCAAACTTAGCGAGCTCAAAGAAGAATGACTTGATACGGGAGAGGAAATAGCCGACGGCAACGCCGACCGCTGAGAGGAGCGCCAGGAGGAAGACGAAGACGATTTCGGAGATCGGCAGCTTGACCGAGAGGTTGGCGAAGATGAACGGGGCGAGGATACCGATGAAAGCACCGTTGATGGCGGCGAAGACGAGATCGCGGGAAGAGAGCTTCATGATGATGCAGTCTAAGAATAAAAAGCGGAGGAGTCCGCAAAGATAATAAGAAGAAGAGGATGACTAGGCAGATGGCTCGGTGGCCCGGATTTCTTTCTCGATTTCTTCCATGTCGCGCACCCAGCTGTCGAGAAGCGACGGATCGCTGACCGGGGCTTCGGCCTTCGGAGCGGCCGGTGCTGGATCGACATCCCGGAGGTCTTCCTTCCAGGCGTTCATGGTTTCATTGGCTTCGGTCGCCTTGTGGAAATCAGTCTGCCAGTCTTTGTGGGCGCCACGCTCGATGACGTTCTCGATTGCTGCCCAGTTGCCTTCGATATCGCGGGGGAGGACAATGGCGATCTCATCGCCCGGCAGCGCCTTGAAGTAGGTGACGGATGCGAGGAGGACCCGGTACGGCTTGCCATTGGCGAGGACATAGTAATTGCCATTCTCATCCTGGGTCATGACGCCGAGAGCGTGCCGGCGCTCGACCGGACCGATCTGCTTGTAGATGAACATACCATCGTGCGTGATGGTGAGCTTGAGCATGTCGCCTTCGACGAGCTTGGATTTCGAAGCGTAGTTGGCTGGGACCGGGTATTGCTTGCCATCGGTACCGACCATAATCTGGCCATCAAAAGCGCCCTCAATAACCGTGCCTTCGGAGTCGTCAGTCTCGACCTTGCGTGGCCGGCCAGCCTTCTTCTTGCCCTCAAGCTGGAGCAGCATAGCCTTGGCTCCCTGGATGGTCTTCTCAGCGCTCTGGACCATTTCCCGTAGCGCCTGGA
>OFRG01000387.1_pt1 | contig 17789 bp, 17 predicted proteins | sample 1543071 | NCBI WGS metagenome assembly OFRG01 (sample SAMN07774222, study PRJEB24372) | wastewater metagenome | isolation source: WWTP Verbania (Effluent) | place: Italy: Verbania | collected 2015-12
GGGAGTAGCAGCCCCTCGAGAGCACGCGAAGAGTACAGCCCTGACGCACGACTATGGACTGGCGACAGTTCTCTTCCGTGCTCAAGATTACATCGTAATTGTAAGTGCGACAGAAGAACTGGCCATGGGCCACCTTGCGGATATTGCGAAGGAACTTCGCGAGAATGACGATCTGATCCGGGAATTTAAGATCAAGGGGCTGCCAACGGATTCGAAGTCCGATATTATTGTCGCTTTCCAGGACGGACACCAAGCCCGCTTTATCGCAAAAGGTGCTGGACAGAAGATGCGTGGGATGAAATGGAATGGAAAACGCCCCGGCCTTATCATCTGCGACGATCTAGAAGAGGATGAGCAAGTTGAAAACTACGATCGGCGGAAGAAATTCCGCAGGTGGTTCTACCGCGCCCTCCTTCCTTGCCGCCGTCGTGGTGGTCTGGTTCGTATGCATGGTACCATCCTGCACGAAGATGCCCTCCTTACTCGACTCCTCCGTGCGACCACTTGGTCCACGAAGCTTTTTCGCGCGCATAGAGGATTCGATGAATTTGATGAGATTCTCTGGCCAGAACAATTTCCCGAAAGCCGTCTTCGCGCGATTCGTCAGGCGTTTATCGACGATGGGGATGCGGCGGGATATAGTCAGGAATATCTGAACGATCCGTTTGATCATAGCGAGGCTTACCTGAGGAAGGCGGATTTCCTTCCGATGACGGAAGCGGATCACAAGGTCTCGAAGTTGTACAATATCGGTGTTGACTTCGCTGTGAGTAAGGCGGATCGGGCGAATCGGACGAGCTTCACGGTGGGTGGAGAGACGCTGGGCGGAACTCTCTGCATCGTAGATCAGCACGTTGGTCGCTGGGACCCGACCGAGTGGATCGACAAGATGTTCGAGCTGGATCTTCGGTGGAAGCCGGAGCAGTTTATCGTCGAGGGTGGGGTGATTTGGAAGGCGCTGGAGAATACGATCTATCAGGAAATGCGGGAGCGGAAACACTACCTGGGCTTCCTGGTGATTAATCCGGTGAAGGACAAAGCGACCCGCGGTCGTCCATATCAGAAGCAGCATCGTGCTGGCAATATCAAGTTTGATAAGGATGCTGAATGGTATCCGGCATATGAAGCAGAGAATCTGAGGTTCACCGGGACGGGAGATGCGCTGGCAGACGACCAGTTCGATTCTACCGCGATCCTGGTAAAGGGATTTGAAGTCTCCGGGGAGGTCGAGGAGGATGATTTCCTTGAAGAAGAAGAACTGATGATGCGTAGGAATGATCCGCGAGTTAACGATGGCCGTTCGGCTGTAACAGGATACTGAAAATGAACCTTGAAGCATCCCTTGATCTGAAAAAGATAGTGATTTCCGAGAACGTGGCGGGGCTTCTTTCGGAGGAAGATCGCTCGAAGATCGCTAATGAGGTCATTGATACTTATCAAATGGATCTTGGGTCTAGGTCGGAGTGGGAAGAGCGTATGAAGACCGCGCTGAATCTCGCACTTCAGGTCGCCGAAACGAAGACATTTCCCTGGCCGAACGCCGCGAACGTGAAGTTTCCTCTGATTACGGTCGCCGCTCTCCAGTTTCATGCGCGTGCATATTCCGCGATGATTCCAGGGCCAGATATTGTGAAGTGTCAGACCTTCGGGGAAGATCCAGATGGGTCGAAATCCGCTCGTGCAACCCGCGTCTCCGGGCATATGAGCTATCAGATTCTGGAAGAGGACGAGAGTTGGGAAGATAACCACGATCGGGTGCTGATTACGGTTCCAATCATCGGCTGCGCATTCAAGAAATCTTATTTCGACAGCTTTCTTGGACACAATGTCAGCGAGAACGTGCTGGCAAAGGACCTGGTGATCCCCTATTTCGCGAAAAGTCTTGAGCAGGCGAGTAGACTGACGCATAGATTAGAGGTTAGCGAGAATTATATCCTGACGAGGGAGCGGAAAGGTCTCTTTTGTGCGCCACCTTCAGTACAACCGGCCCAGTACAACGGGTTTTCATCGGAACTTGATCAAGCAGCGTCCGTTGCTCAGGGAGTAACACCACCTTACAATGATCCGAGTACGCCGCAAGAACTTTTGGAGCAGCATTGCTGGTTGGATCTGGACGGTGATGGCTTCGCAGAGCCTTATATTGTGACTGTTCGGACGGATTGTTCTCATCTTTGTCGGATCGTTGCCCGCTTCCATTCATCTGGAGTTAAGCGGAATTCGACTGGCGAAGTTTACCACATCGACGCCATTAACTACTTCACGAAGTACCCATTCATCCCATCTCCGGATGGTGGAATCTACGATCTCGGCTTCGGCATTCTGCTGGGTCCCCTGAACGAATCAATCAATACGCTTATCAATCAGCTTCTGGACGCGGGAACCCTCTCCACCACGGCTGGAGGTTTCTTGGGGCGTGGCGCGAAACTTCGTTCGGGGGAAACCAGCTTCAAACCGTTTGAATGGAAGCGGGTAGATTCGACGGGAGATGATCTCAGGAAGAATATAGTTCCGCTGGACACTAAGCCGCCAAGTCAGGTCTTGTTTGCTCTGCTGCAACTCTTGATTAACTACGGCGAGCGTGTTGGTGGTGCGACTGATCCGCAAGTCGGAGTGAATCCCGGGCAGAATACTCCAGCCGAAACTTCTCGCAATATGATCGCGGAAGGTCAAAAGGTTTTCATTGGAATCTTCAAGCGCCTTCACCGCGCTATGAAGTCCGAGTTCAGGAAACTCTACCTGCTCAACCAACTTCACCTGAATGATGTGACAACTTTCTATCCGGCCGCGGCCTCCATTCCCAGCAAGGTTCTTCGGGAAGATTATGTCCCGTCAGAGAAGAGTATCTGCCCGGCCGCTGATCCCAACATGGTGTCTGATGCGCAAAAGATTCAGCAAGCCCAATTCCTTCGTGAGGCGAGCGCAACTACGGCGGGCTATGATCGCGGAGCAGTCGAGCGGAGATTCCTTCGCGCCCTCCAGATCACGGACATCGAGACGATTTATCCTGGTCCGGACAAGGTTCCTGCACCGGTTCCGATCCAGTTGCAAGTCGCGCAACTCAAGGCACAGACTCAAGCTGCTCACGACCAGAGTACGATGAAGATGGCGGCTTACGAACTCATGGGAGAGGTCGAACTCAATCAAGCAAAGATTCAAGAACTCCGCGCAAGTGCTGCGAAGCTACTTGCCGAAGCACAGGGCGCAGAGAGTGGTCATGCTATCGCACTCCTCAACGCTCAGATAGGGGCTGCCAAAGCACACCAAGACGGTTTGCTGCGATCAGCCAAGATAATCCTTGATGGCATTAAGATGAAACAGGAGATAGGAAATGGAAGCACGAGCGAAGGTTATTCCAACCTTGGAGGAGTTCAACAGTTGGTTGACACATCCAGTTACGGTGGCGGTCCGAGCCTTCCTGGAGGAGCAGGTATCCCAGGCGCAAGTGGACTGGGTTAATGGGGTCTTCACTGGAGCTTCGATGGAAGAGACTGTTCAGTTGAATTCGGAAGCAATCGGAAAGGCGAGGGCGCTGGCGCTGATCAGCAGTCTCGAGTACGGCGATCTGGAAGGGAGCGTGTGATGTCAGCAGGTATCCGTCCGGTCGGTCACGTGGTGTTGGTTCTTCCTCTTGAGGTTGAAGAGGTCTCAGCAGGTGGAATCATTGTTTCAACCGGGTCGCAGACTCGGCGCGAGGAAATGGGGCAGACTGAAGCTACCGTTATCTCGCTCGGCAATACGGCCTATGCCGACCAGAAAGAGCCGTGGTGTCAGGCTGGTGATCGAGTGGTTTTCGCTCGGTACGCTGGAACTGAAAGAAAAGGGTCAGACGGAAAGATGTATCGTCTGATCAATGACCTTGATGTTAAAGGTGTCTTGGAAGGAGAGAAGTGATGGGCTACATGCTGAAGCGGTATCTGGAAGAAACTACGGATGGAGATCCGGGCGGCGGTGGTGCGGCTGATGAGGTTGTGCTGGCGGAAGAAAAGGAAGCTCGTGTTTTCGGGTGGCGTCCTGCGGAAGAGTTTGATGGCCCGCCGGAACGCTGGAAGTCTGCTGGTGAGTTTCTCGCAGAAGGCAAGCGCATCAATGGTTTTCTGAGAAAAGATCTGGATAAGCTCCGCAACGAGCTGACGAAGCGGGACCAAACCCTGGCTGAACTCCAGAGCACGATCGTACAGTTTGCCGAGTTTCATCGGGAGACGGAAGCTCGTGCGTATGACAGAGCGAAGAAAGAACTGCAGGACGCCCGTCGGGACGCGCTGCGAAATAACGATGGTGACATGGTAGTTGAGATTGAGGATCGCCTGAATGCCTTGGGGGACGCACCTCCGAAGCTTCCGATCAACATTCCCACACCTTCTACTACGCCCGAACCTGATCCGACCTGGATTGCCTGGGTGAACGAAAATTCGTGGTTCAAGGACAACACGAAGCTGCGCGCTATCTCAAATGGCTACGCAGATATCGTCAGGGCCGAGAGTCCGAATTTGGTTGGGCGTCCATTCCTGGACGAAGTGAAGAGACGTGTGCAGGAAGACTTTCCGGAGCATTTCCAAAGTCCTGCCCGCCGTCACCCTACTGCGGTAGGTAGTAGTGATGACAGTCGTGGACCGAGCGGATCGCGTAAGACCTACGCAGATCTTCCGGCCGAGGCAAAGCAGGCTTGCGACAAGTTCGTCAAGCAGAAGTTGATTCCCTCGCGCGAAGCATACGTTCGCGATTACTTTGGAGATGCAGCATGACCCAGACAATTACCCCCACTCCCCAGGTTCGCACCCAAGCTGACCGACCGAAGCGTGAATCTCGAGTTCCCTTCGGCGTCGCTCGGACCAAGCTTGAAGTCCCTATGACACTGGAAGGTTACCACCTTCACTGGGTCAATGACTCGGCTGGACGCATCCAGGAGGCCCAACGCGGAGGTTATACCTTCGTCGAGCCCAAGGAGGTTCAAGCTCCGGAAGACGGAAGCCAAGTAAAGCGTCTCGTCGGAAAGAATGAAGACGGGTCCGCGATGTACGCTTATCTCATGAAGATCGAGAATGAGTTCTATACCGAGGACCAACAAATGATTCAGAGTGAAGTCGACCGATTCGATTCGGCGATCAAACGCGGAACCCTTGACGAAAAAGCCGGGGACAACCGTTATTCCAAGATCAACATAACCCAATCTTAAGGAGCCAATTATGGCAAACACTTCCACTCCCTTCGGTCTGCGGCCTGTCCGTAGCCTGAATGGTGCCCCTTGGAATGGCGCAGCTACGCTGTATTACATTCCGTCGACTGATACCAACGCTTACAATGTAGGGGATGTTGTTGCTTCCCTTGCTGGTGGTGATGTCGTCTCGGGCGCTTCCTCTGTCGTTCTCGTCGGTACTCGTGGCGCAGCTACCACGTCCGGTGCCAGTCGTGGTGTCATTGTTGGCTTCGGTACGAATGCTGGCAATGCTTATGCGTCTGCTCCTCTCGGTGCTGATCCCGACGGCTTGGGTATTACCCAAATCCCGGCCACCAAGACCAAGGCCTACTTCGTATGGGTCTGCGACGATCCGACGACTGTCTTTGAAGCGCAAGCTGATACGATCGCAGCAACGGCGTTCAACAAGAACTGCCCGCTGTATGTTGGGGCAGCCCCGTCTTCTCCGATCTTCAACTCTCTCAGCTACGCTCAGGGTTCTGCCGCCAACACGACGCAAGCCTTTCCTCTCAAGATCATCGGCGCACCAAGTCGGCAGGACAACGATCTGACCACCCCCGGCACGTATGCTAAGGTCTACGTCATCTTCAACCAACACGAGCTTGGCGGTCCCAACACCGCTGGCATTTAAGGAGTAAATCATGGCTGGCGTTATCATGACAAGCAACCACCCTAAGGCACTGTGGCCGGGGGTGAAGGGTTTCTGGGGTCGTACTTATCAGGACCATATGACCGAGTACACGGATCTGTTCGACACCGATACCTCGGATAAGGCGTACGAAGAGTTCGTGCAGATCACGGGTTTTGGTCTTGCTCCGGTCAAGCCGCAAGGTAAGGCTGCTGAGTATGACTCGGAAACTCAGGGTCCAACTACCCGCTTCGTACATGTGGCATATGCCCTTGGCTACATCGTCACGCACGAAGAGCTGAAGGACAATCTCTACATGGATGTTAGCAAGACTCGTGCGTCGAGCAATGCTCGTGCCTTCCGTCAAACGAAGGAACGGGTTTGCGCGAACATCTACAATCGGGCATTCTCCGGTTCGTACCTTGGTGCCGACGGTAAGGCTCTGTGCGCGACTGATCACCCGAATACTTCGGGCGGCACGTTCTCGAACAAGCCCGCTGTTGATGCTGATCTGAGTGAAGCAGCTCTGGAAGACATGCTGATCCAGATCATGCAGGCGACTGATGATCGTGGTCTGCTGATCAACCTGATGCCCAAGAGCTTGCACGTTGCTCCGGCAAATTGGTTTAATGCCAATCGTATCCTGAGGTCGACCTACCAGTCTGGAAACGCCAACAACGACATCAATGTCTTGAATGCAACCAACGCCCTTCCGATGGGTGTGAAGCTGAACCACTACTTCACGGCACCACAAGCCTGGTTTGTTCGGACGAATGTCGAGACTGGCAAGGGTATGCTGTTCCTTGAGCGCGAAGGTATCTCGTTCGAGCAGGATAACGACTTCAGCACGAAGAATGCAATGGCTTTGGGCTATGAGCGTTATTCAGCAGGTGCTGTTGATCCGCGTGCAGTGTATGGCTCTAATGGTCCGTAAGGACTAGTAGGGTGGGTGGGGTAGCGTGATCGCGTTACCCCATCGTAATATGTTCATCAACCAATCCAAGGAGAATCAAATGGTCGCAAAGAAGAAAACCCCTGCACGTCCGGCTCCGGCCCGCCATCCTGGTAAGTGCTGAAATCAGCAACAACCTTACGAGTCTCGGCTCGTTAATCCAATAACGTAAGGAGTTTTATCATGGGAAATCCCACTCGTTTCAAGAATGGTGTCACGAATAACGGCATCAATTCGCCTACCGGAAACCTGACTGTTCCGGATCGCAACAATCTGTGTGTTTACCAGAATGATTTCCTGCAGTACGCTGCTGGTGATTGGACTGTTGTAGCTGGTGGCGCCGGTTCGAGCACCGCCCTGTCGACCACGATCGCAGGTGGCGCACTGGCCCTCACCTGGGGCACTTCAGGCACTCAGTCCAATACCTTGACTGGCGGCGCATTCAACTTCAACCCGGCAACCTCCAGTGGCAACGGTCTTCAGTTCTGGTTTGAAGCCGGCTTGGTCCTTCCAGCAGATACCTCCGCCCCGAACTATGTGATCGGAGCAATCAAGGGTGCGCCGACCTCCCCGACCGACGGTGTTTATTTCACGAAGGCCGCCGCAGGCACCGCATGGCAGATCGTGATTAAGGCTGCCGCAGCCAGCACCACGACGGTCACTCTTCCCTCCCCGGCGGTCGCTGTCAATTCCGCTCGCACGTCTGTCGGTTTCTACTACGATGGTCGCGGCAATCCGACGCTTTATATCTACTATGGTGGAATCTGCGTTGGTTCGTTTGGAGCCAACGGGACGCTTGGAACCCTGGCGAATCTTCCCGCCAACACCATTCTCCTCAATCCGACGATGGCGATTGGGACGGCAGCTGGCCCTCTCAATGTCGACTACCTGACTTGCGCTTGCGAAATTTCCGGGCGCGTGTAATGAACTAGGGGGCTTCGGCCCCCGTTGCTGATATTGAGGAGATTGACATGAGTGGAAAATATTCAACTGCAGATGCAACGGCTCCTGCCCATGGCGCGCAAGCTGTTACGGCGAGTGACGCAACGGTATTGCCAGGGACCCGTGCTCTTTGGGTAGGCGGTGCAGGGAACGTGGCGGTGAAAATGTCTGGGAATGACGCAATCGTGACGTTTGTTGGTGTGGCTGCTGGGACGATCCTCCCGATCCAAGTAACAAAGGTCATGGCAACAAATACGACAGCAACCAGTATCGTTGCTCTTTGGTGAGAGACTATGCACCTGAGTAAAATCAGTTTAGCCTTAAGGCAGTGGGGGATTGGGCAGGCTGCATTCTCTCCGCTTTCTCTATTCGCCTTCGATGAGCAAGGCGCATGGTACGACCCGAGCGACCTGACGACGATATTTCAGGATCGTGCAGGGACCACGCCGGTAACTGCGGATGGGCAGACGGTCGGCAAGATACTCGACAAGTCAGGACGCGGCAACCACGCCGTCGCGCCAAACGACTCATCCCGCCCGCTCTACAAGACCGATGGAACATATCACTGGCTACAGTACGACGGAGTGGATGACAAGCTATTAACCAACAGCATTTCGTTCGGCTCGGTACTTGGAACAAGTTTTGCCGGAACTAAACATGCAACAGGATCGACGTTTTGGGTAGATTATTGTTTTCCTGCTGATACTGGGACTGGATTTTGGGCGTGTGGTCAATCTGGTGGAACTGGTAACTACCCTGATGCAATGGCCTCAGATGTTATTTACGAAGTAATGGGGTCAAGACTAAATCCGGCCACAAGAGACCAGCTTTATATCGAGTCAACCAATAAAAACGTTGTAACTACCTCAGAGGTGGTAACCCTTCAGACTGGCTATATCGGGCTGTCTGGATACGCCGGATTGCTGTTCACTGGAAATATGTATGGGTTTATTCTCCTAAACCGCGCTGTTTCTGTTTATGAGAAGCACTGTTCTGGTGAATGGATGGCTGCAAAATCAAACACAAGTATTTATCCGTTAATCGGAGATATTGGAAATAGCGTAATTTCACAGTATGGAATATATTCTGCTGTAGTTGATCTTATGGCTGGTGTAAGTGGTGGATATATTGCTTATCCTGGAGATACAATAGATCAGCAGTCTGCAAAATGGACGGCTCAAACTCCATGCCTAAAATCAATCTACGATGCCGTTGTTATCAATGCCGGAATAAATGATATTGCTCCGGTGTCTGCTGCTACAATAATCGGAAAGTTGCAGACTCTTGTAAATCTGGTTTCTGCTGATACGAACGCAACTTGCAAGGTTGTAATATCAACAATAACACCAGCAAGGTCAAGATTCATTTCGCTATTTGGCGCAGTTGATGGAGAGGCAGCATATCAGGAATGGCTACTCGTTAATCAGGCGATTTCTGGCGCTGGAGCCACACCAATTACAGGCGTTGATGGAAGGGTAACATCTCACACCACAACCCTTAATGATGGTTCTGGAAGTCTTGCAGGCGCTTATGCAGTAGATGATATTCATCCAAATGAGGCTGGAAGGCAGGTAATTGCAGATGCTTGGCGGGCCGTACTTGTAACGCTTGGAGTCGTCACATGAGCAACTTTAGCGCATCCATTCACGCCGCCAACATGCAAGCGGCCAATGCCGAACTTGAGGAACTTGGACATGGCCCGAACAACTTTTCAGTTCCCGCCTATGCTGGCCCGTCACCTACCGTTGCCCTACTTCATGCATGGGGTGATCCAGTCTTTGAGGCGGCAGTATCGGCGATTGCAGGTGTCACTATCACGCAGGGGACAGACCCCGTAGTGATGACCAAGGCGGCAGCAACCGCCAAGTCAGCGACATGGGGGCAGGATGCCAAGCCGCTTACTGGAACCGTCACGCCGGGACTGTACAAGGATGCTAGCAATGTCCTTTGGTGGGTGATTCAAGGATACAACACGACCACCTACCCGAACCCGGAGGTCATTCCTGCCCTGATCCGCAAAGCCCGCGTTCCCGGCGAAGCTCTGCCTTGGGTGCAGCCGATTGACCAGTACGACGCCTACAAGCTGAAAAACCCCTTCACCGGCAAGCCGGATACCTGCACTTATGGCGGCTTCACATGGAAGGTCACGCAGGCCGATGGGGCTGGTAATAACGTCTGGGAGCCTGGAGTATTCGGCTGGACGAAGGTTTAATAGGAGAAGTTAGTATGCCATATGTTCCTGGTGATAACAAAGTAGTATGTGATTTCTGTGGACGCGATGTCCTGGCTTCGCAAGTAAAAAAGACGTGGGATGGCTTTTATGTTCATGCTGAACACTGGGAACCCCGGCACCCCCAAGACTTTGTACGGGCTGTAAAGGATGATCAGACAGTCAAGATCAATCGTCCGGGTACCGAACCAACCTTTGTAGCGGGAGCGGAAGTTCTCCCACTGCCTCCAAATCCTTTAGGAGTTTAGCATGGCATTGTCTGGTGTAACAACCTTTACCATGACGCGGAATGATTGTATTAAAGCGTCATTGCGAGTTTTGCGGGAGTTGGGAGCTGGCGGAGTTCCAACGATTGAGGACTATGTGAACTGCAATCAGGCTCTCAATATAGTGTTGAAATCCTGGCAGATGCGTGGAATTCCGCTGTGGAAGCTGGTGGAAATTAGTTTTCCACTGATTCCGGATATGGCGACTTATCCACTTGGATTGGCGGGAGGTTACCTTGTCGACGAAGGGATTACGATTGTTGATTCTGGTAGTGGTGGGGTAAATGGAACGTGGACGGAGTCTGTTTTGGACGGTGGTTCTGGTGTTGATGGGGAAGTTGAATACGTAATCACTGGTGGACTTATCACTTCCGTCGTGGTCACTGTGGCAGGATCTGGGTATAGTTCCCCCTCCGCAACTTTTACTAACGCGGCAGGTACTTTTGAGGTAACCTTCGCTCAATTAGGTCTAGGTGGTGATCGTCCGATTAAGTTTCGTGATGCCTGGATTCGTGATGATGCGACTGGACAAGATACTCCGCAAATACAGGTTGCTCGGCAAGATTATAATCAGTTTGGATATAAAGCTCAAACTGGCGTTCCAAATCAATACTGGTATGATCCTCAACTGGATACGGGAATTGTAACTGTATATCCCGTACCGACAGTTCTTGGTGGGACCTTCCACGGCATAGTGCAGATGCCGATTCAGGATATGGTTACGGCAACGGATAACTTCGACCTTCCCCAAGAATGGCTTCAAGCAATCAAGTGGGGACTCGCGGATGAACTGTCATTAGAGTACGGATGTCCTGCTGATATTCGTGGGGAAGTTGCAGCGAAGGCTGCGAAGTTCGTGGATGATTGCTTTAGCTACTCGATGGAAGAGTCGAGTGTGTATTTTACTGTTGATCCGACGGGACACTGAACATGAGACTCCCTTTGGCAGTTGGCTATGGACCGCGAGATTCCGGGGGGCTGAAGGATGAAGTCAGCCTTAACGCGTTTGCAGAGAGTGGGGTTTCTGGACAGACGTTCGTGGTTAAAAGGCCGGGGACAGGAATCGTGCAGTTTTATCCGCCGAATCCCACGAGTTACACAAATATCACTGTTCCCACAGCTACAGCTCAGGGGATTTATCAGCTTGGAGAAGATATTTACTTTATCTCCGGCGGGGTTTTGTATTACTGCTATGCCAGTAATCATGGGTATGGGTCAGCGGGACAGGCGGCGAAATGCACTCTAACTGGTGGACCATCTACAGGACATTATTTCTTTGTTCAGATTCCAGATAGCAATAACGCCAAGAGTTTCTTCCTGAAATCCACAACAAAAGCTTTCCGTGTGTATGATATGTCGGCTACGGCAGTATCCGATGTCGACTATCCTGCAACGACAGTCCCCGGAGCAGCTTATCTGGACGGAACATACTACGTGATGACTCCGAATGGTCAGATCTATGGGTCGGAGTTGGAAGATCCGTTAACCTGGTCTGGTCTCAATGTGATCAAAGCAGGGTCGATGCCTGACTCTGGAGTGGCCTTGAGGCGTATGATTAACTACGTGGTGGCTTTTGGAACCTATACGACAGAGTTTTTCTATGATGCAGGAAATCCGGTAGGGTCTCCTCTTCTTCCGGTCACGAACGCGATTGCGCTGGTGGGTTGTTGTCAAGCAGACTCGATCGCGGATACGGAGAACACTTTGTACTTTATGGGGGTGACGAGACAACAAGGGCGTTCTATTTATCGCTTCAATGGGACTGTTCCAGAAAAGATTTCTACCCCCTTTGTTGATCGAGTTATCTCTGCTGATGGGTTGAGTGAGGTTTGGGCCTACTTCGTTAAGATCAACGGTCATCCGATGTATGTACTGACATTGAAGGATTCTGCAATAACTCTGGTGTTTGATACGGCAATGAATACTTGGCATAAGTGGAGTAGTTTCGAGCCGGGTACGTGGCGTTCAGAAGGAGGACCTCTCTGATGGCTGCAAATATAAGATACCAGGAGCAGTATGCGTTCGTGAAGTTTACGGGACATGGACTATCTGATGGGGATGTGGTTGACGTTCGACGAGCTACAAACTCAGTCTATAATGGAAGATTCTTTTCTCTGTATATCGACAATAATAATTTTTCCTATTATATCGGAGAACAAGTAATTGATCCTACGGAACTAGACGATGGAGATCCGGGAACCCCAATCCAAATTCGTAAATATTCTTCAACCTATTTCACGGGTGTTTTTTACTCTGGCATTGGCTTGCTTGATCTGGTTCAGGATTATAAAACTGGGTATCCGCTCACTCTGGCTATGAGTAATACTTACGACGTAATTCCTGATGCAGTTATTGAGGAGGAATAATGGCTATTACATTTACAACTACGCCCATCAGTGTGGATATTCGGACAGCGCAGATTGATGGACAGGTTCCTGATACGAAGTTCTTTCCGGAGACTACATTGATCTGCGGGAAAGAAGATGCAACTGCGTGGTTGCGCTATTCAGATGATGACTATGAAACGTGGTCCGCGTTTCTTCCACTGCATATGTGGCTTACGGCTCCGCGAGTTCGGCGTCTAGGCTCAGGTTATCGGAGAGCCTTTGAACTCCGCCATATTGATGAAACGGCTTTTCGTTCCGAAGGGTTCGATCTACTAGTTGAGAAGGGAGTACAATAATGTCTGCTGCACCTGGAGCAAGTCATATTTCAAGTAAAGCACCCAACGCTGATCCTCGCTATAATGCAGCAGGATATTGGGACCCCTTCCACACGTCTGGAGCTGGAGGAGGTCCGCGTCCTGCAGGACAAAATGCAATTAACCCCACAGCAGGCGTACCTTCCGGGATAACTAATTCGGGAGGCTCAACAGCTGCAGCTCCGGTTGCGCGGACGCCGACCCCACAGGAAACGGCAAACACTAAGTACATGCCGCAGTTAGATGCGCAGATGGCGAAAGACCCAAGTAGTGGGTATGCGGATCAGTTGAAGACTCTGATGACAGGACAATTCTCTCCGAACGATCCGAGCTATGCCTGGAGATTTCAGCAAGGGCAACAGGCAGTTGAGCGGAGTGCGGCTGCGAAAGGATTGCTTCAGTCTGGGAATGCCGCGATTGAGTTGCAACAGTATGGGCAAGGGATGGCAAGCCAGGAATATGGTGCCCAATTCAACCGAACGCTGAGTGCGATGGGAGCCTCTGAGAGTGCGTTTCAAGCGAGCTATAATCGGCTGGCAGAATTGGCTGGAATGACGACTGGAATGCAAGCGAATTCGCAGAACACGAATTACAACTATGCGAATCTTGCGGAACGTGCACAGAATAATCAGCAGCAGATCGGGCTTGGTTATGCGGGGCTTGCCGCAAAAACACAGGATAATCAGGGACAGTTGGCTGTTCAGCAAGGACAACTCCTGAATCAGGGTCGAGCCTTGAATCTGAATGAGCAACAATACCGTGATCAACAAAGAACAGCCGAGAATAAAGATCAAGCTTTCCAGTCAATGTTGACTAGTCGCGGCGTGGGTTCAAATGGCTATGATCAGTGGGGAAATCCTGTGAACCCATTTGTCTCTGTTGGAACGACAGAGCCAGGAGCTGACGCCTCCATCTATGGCAGCATGTCTGGTTACTATTAAGGAGAATGATATGGCTGGATTTATGGAAGGATACCTCGGGGGACTGCAATATCTGTCTGGTCTGCAAGATATGGACCAGAAGAAGCAAGCGTTCGATCTGGATTATCAGCAGCGAGTTGATGCTGCCAACGAAAATCGTCAGTCGAAAGACATTCTGGCGCAGGTGTTTAAGACGAGCGCAGCGGATCTGAGTATTACGGATTCACTGACTTCGCAGAGTAGGTTGGCGGATAAGTTTCAAGAGGCGGGGACACAAGTTCTTTCCTCGAATCCGAGGAGCGGAATGGAGCTGATTAAGCAGGCGAGTGATCTTCGATCGCGGGTTCAGAACGCTGCTATTGAGCAAGCGCAGGCAGGTGTGCTGCAGGATAAACTTTTGGCTGGTCGGGCTGCACAGGTGTATGACCAAGAGTCACTGGATGGGTATGTGAAAGATCTTGCGAAAGCTGGTCGCGTGATTCCGCAGAAGTATCAGGTCTGGAGCCCGGAGACTGAGAGTTGGATGAAGCGGCAGGAGATGCTTGGCGTCACGGCGTATCAGCAGAAGCAGTTGGAACTTAGTACTGCGCGGGAGAAGAATCAGGAGAGACTGGCTGATATTCGGTCGGAGGCGGAGAAGCAAAAAACGATCTATGAGAATAGTAAAGAAGCGAGACTTCGAGATCGTCAAGTTTCTCAAGAACGGATTGCGGGAATTAAGTCTGCGAACGTGTTCAAGCTTCGTGGGGAGAAGGATCGGGCAACGGAAGTTGGTGCGCTGGAGTCGATGGATACAGAGGGATTGTTTAAGAAGGCTGATCCGGGGATTAAGAACTCCGCTGCAGATGATGTGAGATTCCGGGCGACGAAGATCTATGCGGATAGCCTGACGAATCTTGATCCGGATAATCAACTTTCTCAGGAGGATGCACTGAGGGTTGCTCGGGAGTCGGTGCTTGGGGAGATGAAGCGAGATGGTTCGGCTTGGAATCCGTTTGCAGGAGTTACACGGGACGCCGGTTCGAAGGAACCCAAAGCTCCCGTTGGAAGAAGGGCGCAGGCAGGGGAGGCTCCCTCGGAGGCGGTGACCGGGAAACCCGCAGGGAAATCCGAAATCCAAGGTTTTAACAAGGTTCTCTCAGATGATGACTATAACGCACTACCTAGTGGGACTAAGTTTAAAGGTCCCGATGGAGTTCTTCGGAGGAAGCCATAATGGGCTGGCAAGATGCACCGGTAGTTGAAGAAGGTGGAGAGGTTGGACAACCCGCTTGGATGTCTGCGCCACCTGTTGATTCAGCTGAAGAGACTTCCGTGCAACCGACTGCGAAGGCGTCTCCGAGCGAGAAATCAGACTGGGAGGGTGCGAAGGAGAGTCTTTCTGCGATGGTAAAACCAACCCCAGGAACAACTCCCGGAACATGGGATTATGTGCGGGGACTGGGTCGTGAAGCTTTTCTTGAAGGTAATCCACTTGTTAACGTAGGTGCGTGGGCTGTCAAGAAAGTTACCGGACAGGAAACGGAAGGAGATCTGCAGAAGCATCCAGCACAACCGGAGCCCGGATTTCTTGAAAGCGTTAAGTCTGGTGTAGAGTTCATGAAGGACAGACCACTGACGGCTGCTGCTGAAATGTTTAAGGGATTGATTTATTCCCCTGAATTGATGGCGCTATCTTTGGCAAAAGGTCCAGAGTACGCAAACAAAATGGCGGAAATGGCAAAGCTTGGTGCGACTGCGCGGGCTGTTGCCGTGACTGGAGCTTCGGCCATAGAAGGTGGAATTGCCACAGGTGGGATTACTCTGGCTCAACAGCTTGGACAAAAAGAATCAGTTAATATGGGGGAAGTTGGTGCCTCTGCAGTAATTGGCGCCGCAATGGTTCCTGCAATTCGTGGGATTTCGGCGGGGTATAAAGGTATTGGTCGCTGGGCGGAGGGCAGAGGGAAGGCGGAACCGAAGGCAGAAGCTGAACCCATGCCGGATAGGTTTCAAGATTGGGTAGAGCCGAATGGGGAGGTGAGAAGTCCTGGGGAGGCGGCGTATCGACAGCCGAATGTGTTCCAGGATCTTCCGGGGGATGTGGAGCTGAATGCCGCGAGCAAGGCTCAGAATATGATGCAGGCGGGAGTTGGTAAGAAAGCTGCGGATATTGCGACAGCGAAGAATGCACCGCTAGCTTCAGCGATGGAAGCGATTCGGGCGAAGCGGGCGGATGCGAAGGAGAGCTTCGGGCGTGGTGTGCAGCAGGGAGAGTGGCTTGGTCCGGAGGAGCCGCAACCGCTGAGACAGGTTACGGGGGAAGCAGCAGCGGAACTTGAGAAGGTAGCGGAGCAACGGAATACGCAGAGACGAATTGAGTCGGGGGAAGCTGATCCACGGTTGCTTGCGGCGCTTGGGCTTACGGCTGGAGCGGCGGCTGTTGCTGGAGTGTATCCGGAGGAAGCAAAGAAGATTGCGGGTGGGTTAGCACTTGGTGGTGCATTGCTGACGACGGCCGGAAAGATTCCTGACTTCGGTCCGGTGAGGACACTGGGAGGGGAGCTTGCGCGCGGGAAATATACGCTGAAGACACTGGAGCGACTCCCGCAAAATCGGACTGAGATTCCGAAGCGGCTGATCGAGCAGGAGATGCGGAGGGCGGATGTTCCGAAGGCTGAGAAGGATGTGCTGACGGAGGTGCTGACGGGGAAAGGTGAACAAGTTAGTGCGGGGGAACTTGTTCGTGATTTCCGTTTGGCTACGGGAGATCATACGCTGGAAGCGAAGGCGACGGGGGACTATGCGGATTATGGGCTGGAGAGGATTGGAAGGGATCAAATTTCCCCTAACTTCAGAAATAATATAACGGCACCATTGGTTCCTGAGCCAACTCCTATCCACCCCACCACCACCCTCTATCGTCTCCCCGAACACATGGAGATTTCTGACGCGAACCATTTTCAGGATCCGAGACTATTTGGTTGGACTCGGAGCTTCGAAGAGGGTGGGGTAAAGCATGTGGTGGAAGTGCAGAGCGATCTGGCGCAACATGCGGGGAAAGTATTAAAAGAAAACGAGCGTACGCAACTAATAAAGGATCTTGAGGCTGTGAACGCCCAAGACGTTATACTTGGGGATTACAGAGCTTTAATAAATTCTAGGGATCCGGTTCGTGTAGAATCTGTAATAGCTGAACTTGATAAAGTTAATCCAGATGCCTCGTTAAAGTTAGCTACTGATGTAGATATTTGGCTTCGCGGTGGATCTGAGTTATCCAAACATGATGCTGGCAATAATCCAGAATTATTTCTAAAGGATATAATCAAACTCGCCACTAACCCAGATCACGCGGATTTTATGGATGCTAATACAGCTCTGTTTCAGGGGCTGACTAAAATGTCTCAGCAACTTATGGTTTTAGGCTCAGAGCATAGAGCCAAACTCGGCGAGCAAGCAATCACTACCCAAGTCGGCCCCATGCTCAAGCACTGGCCGCGGAGACTGATTCGGGAGGAGATGGCGAGGACTGCACAGGAAGGTGGGGATGTGGTTCGGTTTGCTGATGCTGATACCGTGGCGAAGGTGGAGGGGTGGCCGACGAGACTTGTAGAGTCTAAGAGTTCTGATGGACAACTTTCCATGCGAGAGGGTTTTGCCGAACCTGGTCACCAATCCATCTACGATCGTTATAAAGGCGACATCGAACCTTACCTCAAGTCCCTCGATGGCAAGCACATCACGGACTCCGCCGGGTACGGCTGGTATGAAGTTCCCACGAAGAGTCAAGCTGGCCGAATCAATCAGTATGGAAAGGCCGACCCGAAGTTGCTTGCAACTATAGGTTTGGTTGGTGCGGGGATTGCAGCTGGTTCTCTCCTCGCGGGAGACTCGAAGGTAGCGGGAGCTGTCCTTGGCGGAATTGCTGGAGTTGGCCTAATGCGCCTCCCAGGAACCCTCGCGGGACTCGGGAAGAC
>OFRG01000388.1_pt1 | contig 17736 bp, 23 predicted proteins | sample 1543071 | NCBI WGS metagenome assembly OFRG01 (sample SAMN07774222, study PRJEB24372) | wastewater metagenome | isolation source: WWTP Verbania (Effluent) | place: Italy: Verbania | collected 2015-12
CGCACGCGCGAAGACCGCCGAGGGGAAACAAGCCAAGGACTTCACGTGGTCTATCGACTACGACCAAGGTAGCGATCCCCCGGTGGTCTCCGATGAAGAAAGCTTCGTCGAGCATCTTCAGCGAAGTTCCCAGGTCTATCTGGTGGCTCGCGGTCACCACTGGAAAGGCTGGGCGGTGTTGGAGGAAACGCCGCAAATGGTCCGCGTCAAGTTCGAGGAACGTGCCCGACTGGTCTGCGGGATGCGCAACAAAGAATCGGATGACCTGGACGGTTACGATACGCTGCTTTCTCACAAGCCCGCCGAAACGACCAACCAGGACTTGATGGACGTCTTTAATGACTGGATGAAGACCCGGCCTTATGCCGATAAGCATCTGGTCCGCATCATCGAGGTGGGACTGAACGAACTGTTCGAATCCTACCGTAAATCAGGACTAGTGTCAGCGACGATAGTCCCCATCAAGAACTAATTTCTACCACCCCCGCTACCAATGGCAACGTCGAATAAGTACAATCACCAGCGTAGGAGTTCGCTGAATATGACCGAGAAAACGTTCGACACTGCCGAAGCCGCTGCCCGCCTGGGGTGCTCCCCTTGCCGGGCAAGGCAACTCGTCGCCGACAAGCGGCTGGTCCCGTTCCGGGGTCCGCCCTATCTCTTCACGATGGCTGCCATCATCGAATGCCTCAAGGTTTGGCCCAACAAGAGGGGTCCGAAAGCCAGGGCGAAGCCAGCAGCCTGATAATTTTCCAGAATTCTGGAATTAGCCCCGTGTACAATTCCTAGCGGGGTTGCTATACTATGAGGAGGCGAGCAGGGTGCTCGCCAGCAACGAAAGGACTTTTCAGATGCCAGCCGCCACCATCTGCCCCCGCACCGAAACCTACCGCGACGTCGAAAAGCTGCTGTGGAAGATCGTCCACGACTTCCGCCGCCGCAACGGAGGAGACCTCGAAGAGCTGTTCTCGGTCGCCAACGAAGCCTACTGCATCGCCTACCAAAACTACGACCCCGGCAAGGGTGCATCCTTCGCCACCTGGGTGTACTGGCAGGTGTTCGGCTGGCTCCGTACCACAGCCCGGAAGGAACGCTACCACAGCGTCGAGAAAACCTTTGGCGACAACGCCTACGATTGGGAGGATACGATGCACGAGTTCAACCCGGACATGATCGCGGAATCGCTTAGCGACGACGCTGCCTACGTCTTCCGGCTCGCCACCCGGCCCCCAACCGACCTCGCTTCGGCGGCTACCGCCAAGGGTGGGTCGGGGGTGAACTGGCGGACGACCCTGCGAAGCTACCTGAAGAACCTCGGCTGGGCGAAGAACCGCATCGTCGAATCCTTCGACGAGATCGCGGTCGCCCTCGAAGATTGGGAGGACTAGCCATGAGCTCGTCGCGACCGCCCCTGCCCTTTTTCCTGACTAGAGTACTTGGTGACACGATGTGAGCGTAGCTCCTGGGGATCGAAAGTGAAAGGGAGCGAAAAGCATCGGGCGGGTTCAATTCCCGCAGTCAGGCTTTGGAGATTGATTGCATGATGAAAACCGTCCTACTCCCGGCCAAGCCTCGCATCTTTGAAGTTTGCGAGGACAACTGCCCGGTCGAACAAATCACCGCCAACGACTACATCGCGGCGTTCTGCCGGTGGTATCGGTTGGAAATCGGTGACCCCAAGGGACTCGAAGTCGAGTTCACGGCGGGAACGGCGGGGTCGATGTACATCTGGGTTGGGGACCGGATGTTCAAGGTGCGGGACGTCACGCAATACGAGGAATCAGACTAATGCCAGCGAGGGGAGCACATCAACGACGAAACCGGCGGCGGAAGATTGCCAAGTGGGACCGGCCTATAACGGTGAGTAAATCTTATCTTCGCCCTCCGTACTCCTTTGATCGTGATAGCATCGACCAACTGCTAGAACAGACGCGGTATCATATGTGGCTATGGTCGCGACGGACCCTTCACGACGGTCGCCGGTGGGATGACGACGACGGAGTTACAATGGTCATATTAGACTCTTGTGCCGGGATGGAAGATGCCTAAGACCAGCCTGCTCCCGTACCAGCGACGCGCCGTCCGCGAAGTCGAAGGATTCGACATGCGGGCGTTGATTTGTATGGACCCCGGCCTGGGGAAAACCATCGTCTCGTTATCGTCGCTGGCTCGCAACCGCGAAATCGCGATGCCTGCCGTGGTCGTCTGCCCGGCAGTGGCGAAGTACGTGTGGGAATCGGAAGCCAAGCAGCATTGCGGTTGGCCTGTCACAATTTGCGAGGGGATGGAACCGCCGAAGCAAGGACTCCAAGATACCAGCGGTCTCGTGGTCATCAACTACGACATCCTCAAGGGCTGGGTGCGGTATCTACGCGACCTGAACCCGCAAACGATCATCTTCGACGAGTGCCAAAACCTCGTGAACCGGCAGCGGCAGCGGACCCGCGCAGCCCGCGCCCTGGCCGCGACGGTGCCCTGTGTGTTCGCTTTGAGCGGAACCCCGCTCATGAACCGCCCGGCGGAACTGTGGCCCGTATTGAATATCCTGCGGCCCGATTTGTACCCAGCGTTCTGGCCTTTCGCCCACCGCTACTGCGCCCCCAAGCGGCGACCGTGGGGCTGGGAATATAAGGGTGCCGCCCGTCTCGACGAGCTAAACGCCGAGCTACGCCAAAACCTGATGCTTCGCTATCGAAAGTCGGAGGTACTCAAAGAGCTGCCGCCAAAGTTTCGGGCGACCGTGGCCTGCCCGTTGACGGGAGACGCTCGTGCTGAGTATCGGAAGGCGAGCACCGATTTCATGTCCTGGCTCCGCCAGCAGGATGCCATCGCGGCTGCGGGAGCCTCCCGCGCCCCGGCCATGACCATGATCGGTCACCTGCTCCAACTCGTGGCCCGGCTGAAGTTTCCGCTGGTCGTCAACTGGGCGAACCAGTTCTTGATCGACAAGCCGGGGGAGAAGCTGATTCTGTTCGGCTACCATCGTAAGATGATCGAAGCCCTGCAACGGCGGGTCAAAGCAAAGTCCGTGGTCATCTACGGAGGAGTGACCGGGCGAGCCCGACAAGCGGCTATCCAACAATTCCAGACCGATAAGCGGACGCGGGTTGCCATCAACCAACTCCAGGCTGGCGGTGTGGCGGCAACGATGACCGCCGCTACCAACGTCGCGTTCACGCAGCTTTGGTGGCGTCCCGGTGACTTCGTCCAAGCCGGGGACCGCATCCACCGCATCGGTCAGACGCAGACGACCTATGAGCACTGGCTCATCTGCCCCGGCACCATCGAGGAAAAGCTCTGCAAGGTGCTCGAAGAAAAGCAGGCGGTGCTTTCCGCCGTGCTTGATGGAGGCAGCCAGGATACGGACCTGGACGTCTACACCCGCCTGATGCTTAAAATTCGCGACGAAGGATTGTGATGGACGCTGACACTCTGAAGATTATCGAGAAGCTGCGGTGCGTTACAGATGTGGATGGTGATCCACTTACTGAACTCCCGGCAAAGCCGGATGTTGATGATATACTCACCTCCATCGACGAAATCGTCAGCAAGCTGTGCTCGTTCCAGAGCGAACTTTACGGATACGATTTGTAAAGGATTGTGATGCGGACTGCTATAATGGAGGCGTCCAACCCAATCCTCTAACCTCTAAAAGCCTCCATGAACATTCGTGTCCCGAAGTTGGTTTTCGAAGATTCCAAGTTGTTCGACACCGCTCCCTACCAGGGAGAAGGGGAACAGCGGCGATGGGATCGCAAAGAGTTCTCCCTCGACATCGGCGACTTCAACGACGACCAGATCGCCAAGGTCCGCGCCGCATTCGAGAAGTCGCTGAAAGCGAATCCGAACAGCGTCAAGATCAAAGCCGGGCTGCGGGACATCGACATCTGCGTCGAGACCAACCGCCAAGTCCCCGGCGACGTCGTGATCCAGAAGCTGAAGCAGCTCCCGGCCATCATGAAGAAGGTCATCCTCGCCAACAGCCAAACCTGCGGCGACCGCAAGCAGCTCTACACGCGGGAGGAACCGAACAACATCTTGCAACCTTATCTGGTCACCAGCATCACCTACACCCCGCCGCGACGAGTGGATTGGGGAATCATCCCGGAGCGGGTGGACGTCAACATGGCGTACATCGAAATGGGCGAGCTGGACACGACGTCGTTCATGATCAGCAACCACATCTGCGGGATGACGGTGCGGGAAATCCTGCACGAGTACGAGTACTATCTCGAAAACACGAAGCTCCGCGCGGAGTACGAGCGGGACTTTGCATATTACGATGAAGTTGCCACCGACCTCGGTCGACAATTCCTGGCCAGCGGATCGGCAAAAACGCTCGCAAAGAAACAATGGTGGGACCGAGGTAATTCTGCAACTCCAATGGAAGTCGAAGGCGTCAAAAGCCGTGTCGTCATCGACCTGCTGAATGACGATGGGGATAAGGATTTCAAGGAGCCGAAGGTCAGCATGACCTTCTGGTCGACCTCGGTCGAGAAAACGGGCGACGAAGAAGAGGTGGACGAGGACGATCTACCGAAGCCCAAGCGGACAAAAGCGAAGCCCGGCAAGAAGGTCCAGGAGCCGGAAGTCGAAGTGAAAGAGAAGGTCGAAATCCCGGTTTCGATGTACGTGCCGGTGTTCCACCTGGGCAAGCACTCGCGGTTCCAGATTCACATCTCGCAACTCACGCCCTACCCGTATAACAAGAACGCCCTGGACAACTTGGTACTCCCGAAGTCGCACACAGCGTTGTTGGATGCTTTACTCTCCGACGTCAAGACCAACTTCCAGGATGTGATCGAGGGGAAGCACGGAGGTGTGGTTGTTCTGCTGCAGGGGAAGCCAGGGACCGGCAAAACTCTTACTGCCGAGGTGTACGCCGAGTCGCTGGAACGGCCCTTGTACACGGTTCAGTGCTCGCAGTTGGGATTGGACGCATCGGCCCTGGAAAACGAGCTGACTCGTGTCCTGCGCCGAGGCTCGCGGTGGGGCGCGGTGATGCTCCTCGACGAAGCCGATGTCTACGTCCACGAGCGAGGTAACGATCTGCAACACAACGCCATCGTCGGCGTGTTCCTGCGAGTGCTCGAATACCAAACGGCATCCTGTTCTTCACCACGAATCGCGGCGACACGGTCGACGACGCCATCCTCAGCCGCTGCACCGCTCGCGTCGGCTACGATAAGCCCGACGAGGAATCGCTGAGGAAGATCTGGGGCATTATCTCGAAGCAGAATAAGATCGACCTGAGCCCGGAAACGATCCACGAGATTGTGACGCAAAACCCGGACGTCTCCGGTCGCGATGTGAAGAATCTGCTCAAGCTCGCTATGATGATGACCAGCAACGGAAAGCGGAAGATCGACGCCGCTTTGATCAACGACATCAAGGTCTTTAAACCGACGTGAGGTGAAGTATGACAGCGTATAGCTGCCCCGCCTGCATAGAGACAGCCGAAATTGTTGCCGATCTTCAATCCGAAAACAGCGAGCTGACGCGGAACGGCTTCGTGCTATCCAAGCAGCTTCAATTCGCGGAAGAAACACTCGCGAAGGTGCGGAAGCGGTGTGAGGCTGTGAAGGATTTTGGCAACATCTACGCGGCAACGTTAGCCCGTTCAATTCTGGCGATTTTGGATGAACGTCCTTGAATTACTAGACACGCACAACATCATCTACACCACCGGGCATCGCGACGTCCGACAGGGGTGGGTCGGCCTGCCCTGTCCGTGGTGCGGAAATCGCGGAGGCGAGTTATATCTTGCCGTTAACATCTCCAGCGGAGCCTGTACCTGCTGGCGTTGCGGGCGACACACCCTCGTCGATGTTCTGGTCGCGGTTGGGAACATTCCCCTTGCCAAGGCGATACCCGCCGCCCGCAGCGTGGAGCGGGCTGTCGCCGCTTCCCGGCCACCCGGCAAACTAACGCGACCCAACGGCGTGGAGCCCCTGGGCGGGGCACACGCGGGCTACCTGCGGGGTCGGGGCTGGGTTCCCACCGAGCTAGAAGCCCTGTGGGGATTGCAGGGAATCGGACTGGAGGCGAAGCTGCCCTGGCGAATCTACATCCCCATCTTTGACGTCAACGGCTGGGAGGTTTCCTGGACCACCCGCGCGATCGGAGCGAAAGCCGTCCCCCGGTATCGAGGAGCGGCCCCACACGAAGAAACCGTCTCAGCCAAGATACTTCTCTACGGCGAGCAATACGCTCGACCGCATTCGATCATTGTCCATGAAGGTCCAGCCGACGTCTGGGCGACCGGCCCCGGTGCGGTGGCGACCCTGGGGTTGTCGGTTTCGATCAAGCAGGTGATGCGAATTGCATCTTACTGGCGACGTGTTATAATGTTCGATGCCGAGCCAGAGGCACAACGACGCGCGGTCGCGTTGGCGGAACGCCTGCTGCCTTACCCTGGCGAGACGATTGTGGCGGCATTGGAAACGGGTAACGACGCCCCGGTCGCCGAGCACTGGGAACTGAACGAAGCTCGGCAATTTCTGGAGTGAATCATGACAACCAGTCTCGAATACGTCTTGAAGGCAGAACACCAGGAAAAGTTCCTCAACAAGATGGCCTGCTGCGAAGAGAAAGCTGAGAAGCAGATTAAATCCGAGAGAACCTCTTGACCGATTAGGTGTCCCCGGTACTATTGGAACTAGATACGTTCCTCCATCGGGAGACCTACCCATGAATGCCGTTCTTGCACCCAGCTTCTACAGCGCTAACCGCCACCCGGTCTACCACGACATCTTCGTGGTCGTTCGGACCCTCGCAGGCGAGCCGCAGTACGTCGGCGCGCACGGCGGAAGTGTCACCGATCCAGACGAAGCCCGGCAATATGAGACTGCGGAAGTCGCCAGACACGTCGCGGGAATGCTCAACCGCGTGCTATAATAAGGGTATGCGAGTTGCTAACGGAGAACGATACTCAGCGTTTCCAACGCAAAACCCCCAACGCAAGTCCGATGGTGAGGCTTGGCGGCTGTTCATCGTCGGGCTTGCGTTGATTTTTATTACGCTGAAGTTGTCGGGACATCTAACTTGGTCCTGGCTCTGGATTCTGTCGCCGCTGTGGATTCCCCCAGTGGTTCTTGCCGGGGTTTGCGTGGCCGCATTCCTCGCTGCCTGCGTCGTTGTCGTCTACAAAAAGCTGAGGAAGAAATAGATGGACCCGAACGCCAAGGTCTATTCGCCGGAAGAACTGGTTGCTCGTGCCGCCGCGAAGGAGGAACGACGGAAAGCCTATGTGGCGAAGCCGAACGCCAAGCAGCGAACGCGGGTGCGACACCCACAGCCGACTCCGGAGGAGATGGAAGTTGCTCGGCTGAAGCGAAAAGCTCGTTTCGAGAAGTTCGTCCAGCGTAAGTACGCGGTCGGTGCCCGCAACGCGGTCGGGGCGCTTTGTGCGATGGCCGACCAATGCAAGATGACGGACGCGGAGTTCCGGCTCCTTGCCGGGGTGTTCGCGGTCAAACTGCAGACGATGGATCGGTCGGTTCCGTTTGTCGACCGGGTGCTGGCGGAGGCGTTGGCGACCGCGAGTGCGAAGATCGAGGAGTTGAACAAACCAGTGGAGGCGACATGAATGACGCCAAAGTACACGCGATGTTGGATTCAATGGGTGTCCCGCGTGACGTCTGGATCGGCACGAACAGCGTGCTAGATCGCCTGGAATGGCTGAAGCGGCGGAAAGAGATGCTGGAGAAAGCGGTGAAGCGTCTTAATCGAAAGCGAACGTTAAACAACTCTTGAGGTGTATTTGCTGGCAGGTAAGCTGCCCGTTCGCGTTGCGAAGCGTAAACCGCAACATGTTGGCCTGATGAACCAACATCAACTATTGCAGAGATGACAATGCTACAAATCAATCGGTGTCTCTGCGACCGACAAAACCCCACGGGTACATCCCCGGCTGGGGTTTTGTTTATGGATTTCACAAGGTAGGGAGCACCAATGTTACCAGCAGAGCAAGCCGTCGAACTTCTCTTCACGCCCGGTGAGTGGTTCCAATTTCCAACTAGACTGCTTCGCCATATGAAGCCGACGGCGGTCATTCTCTTTGCTTATCTTGCAGGCTACAGTCGCAAGCTAGGTCGCAATGAAGGCGCAAACGATGGGTGGTTCTACCGCACTATCGACGACGTTCTCCAAGATTTGAACATGACGGAGGACACGCAATACCGAAACATCAAAGCTCTACAAGAGATTGGTGTCTTAGAGATGCGACTCACAGGAATGCCAGCCAAGCGGCACTTCCGCGTTGCCTGGAGCCGGGTAATCTCCCTGCTAAACAGCGGCGAACCACTAGAGTCCGCAGAAGTGCGGAGTCTAGTTTCCAAAGAACCAGGGTCCGCAGAAGTGCGGAGTCTAGTTTCCAAAGAACCAGGGTCCGCAGAAGTGCGGAGTCTAGAGTCCGCAGAAGTGCGGAGTCTAGAGTCCGCAGAAGTGCGGGATAAGAGAGAAGTATTAAACAAGAAGAAGAGACAGAAGGAAGTTCGCTCCCCTTCGGCCTTGCCGGGGAGGGAACCGGACGGCTTCGAACCCCGGCAGCAGCCAGCCGTCCCGGCCAAGCCCTTTCAGCAAGAAGCAGATTCGGCAGCAGCGAAGCTGCTCGCGATGTTGCAAGAGCATCGAGCCGTCATGCGTCCCCCGGCTATGCCCAAGTGGGCTGAAGCCTTCAGGATATTCTACGAGCAGTGCCCTGCCCAATCCCGGCAGAGAATCACGACGGTGCTCAACTGGTACATCAAGAACTATGGGAAACCCTACGTCCCGGACATCCGCTCGGCGAACGCCTTCTGCGAACGATTCGAGCAAATCGACAAAGCCATGAATCGGGCGGCACAAGATTCCAAACGCGGTGGCAATAATGGGTTGCCCCCCGGCGTCCGCTGCGCGAGGACGATGACGAATCGTGACCCGGACCTGCCTTGGGAACACATGGCGGTCTATCTCAATACCAACGACGACGGGGACTTCGACGAGAACTGTCGCGATACTTGGATGAGGGCGGTTTATGGGAAGCGACAAGGTATGAACATCTTCTCCCAGCAAATCTACGTCCCGGCAGACGTCGAGAAGGAACTGATCGCTGAGTTGGAGAAGATCGGCGTCTTTGCCAAGAAGAACAAGCCGTATTACGAGGCTTACGAAGAATGAAGGTCACGCGATTTGATGGTACGGATGCCCGGCGCGTGCTGACTGGGCTGATCACGGATGATAACGTGGTGCGTCGTGTTGCGTCTCGCTGGAAGGCTGAGGGGTTGTTCGGTAGTCGCTGGGAGAACATCATCGCAGGGTGGTGCGTCGACCACAGCCGCAAATACGGGAAAGCCCCCGGACGAGACATCGAGACAATCTTCCGCGCGACGACGTTGTCCAACGCGGACGAAATCGAAGCCATCGAGAAACTACTGGTCGGGTTGTCCGACAGCTATGAGGCGAACGGCTCCGCCCCGGCATCCGAATATCTTATCGACCTCGCAGGTCGGTTGTTCAAACGCACCGATCTGAAGCGGCGGGCAGAAGCAGCCCTGGCCGACCTGGAACGCGGCGACCTCGGCACCGCCGAGCAGCGGCTGACCGAGTATCGGGGAATCGAATTCGGTCCCGGCGCGATGGACGTTCCGGACGCGGACATCGACTACTGGCTCCAGGTTTTCGATGACGAGGAGGCTCAATCGCTGATTGCGATGCCCGCAGGGTTGGGAACGTTCTGGGACAACGAGCTATGCCGAGACGCCTTCGTCGCCTACATGGCTTCAGAAAAGAGAGGAAAATCTTGGTGGCTGCTGGACCTCACGGCCCGCGCCTTTCGACAGCGTCGGCGGGTGGCGTTCTTCAGCGTCGGCGATATGTCTCGCAATCAAGTCGGTCGTCGCTTGGGTCGCCGATTGTTGAATGCTCCAAAGTACAACGGGACATACAAGATTCCAGTTGCATGGCCAGACGCAAACAACGCCCCAGACATCGAAGAGCAGGAACTGGCAGCGGTCGGCCCGGCGTCGGCTTACGCGGCAGCGAATCGGATGAGCCAGGGACGCGGTAACCTGCGGGTGGTGTGCTACTCGGCAAGGACTATCGACGCGTTGGGAATCGAGGGGGTGCTTAAGGGCTGGGCGGAAGAAGGCTGGGTCGCGGACGTCGTGGTAATCGACTATGCGGACATTCTTGGTCCCCCGGCAGGCGTTGCGGACAGCCGAGAGCAAATCAACGTCAACTGGATCAACCTGCGGCGGATGTCGTCCGAGCTGCACTGCTGCGTTATCACGGCTACGCAGGCGAACGCAAAATCCTACACGGTCCCGTTGCTGGGTCCGCAGCACTTCTCGGAGGACAAGCGGAAGTACGCGCACGTCACGGCGATGGTGGGAATCAACCAGATGCCAGACGAGAAGAAGCTCGGCATCTATCGTTTGAACTGGTTGCAGCGGCGGGAAGGTATGAGCGACGTCGGCAATGCGGTCTCTGTCGCCGGAAACTTAGATGTTGGTTGCCCGGCTATGATTGTGAGAGGTATGACTTAAGGATGGACGATGGACCTCGAAGAACTGGATGCTTACTTCGACGAGGAAGAGAAGGAACTGATGCGGGATGCATCGAGTGACGCAGCTGCTATCGGGCTGGTCCGGTCGAGGCTTCCTTTTGGTATTTTGGTGGCCGACGAAATTATCTTTGAATTTGTGGAGCAGACACGTGCGAATTGTTAAACGAGTCCTTTTCGATTTGGACGGTATTCTGGCGGACTTCCACGGGCAGGTGCTGAAGTTCTTCGCCCTGGACGTCCCGGTCGCCAAGCTGAATAGCGACGACTGGATTCGCGACGTCCTGCGGATGACCGAAGAGGATTTCTGGCGAGCCATCGACGCCGAGGCGGAAAAGTTCTGGACGGGAATCGAGCCGCTGGCGGACGGCAAAGAACTGCTCCACATGGCGACCGACGCGGTCGGCATCGATAACATCGGCATCTGCTCGTCTCCGTCCCGCAACCCGGCCAGCAGCATGTACAAGATGAAGTGGGTGCGGGAGCACCACCCGTACCTGTACCGCCAGACCATCATCACGTCGGCCAAGTATCTCTGCTCCTCCCCCGGAACACTTCTGATCGACGACTGGGAAAAGAACGCCAAGTTTGCTGATCATGGTGGGATGTTCCACCTGTACCCCCGCCCCTGGAATTCGGCGGCAGCCCGGATTCCCCAGGCGAAGCAGGAACTGGCGAACGTCCTGGACGCCATCCCATCCTGAAAATTTTGAAGATTTTATCGAAGCCCGGTAGAAAACGGGAACGCGATTGCTATAATAGTCGAGCTCCCGTAAACTTTTGCACGCGGCCAGCACAAACACTTTTTTAGATGAGGGGGTTCCCATGCCCGAAGTTGTGAAGATCGAACGCGAGGATATCCGCCACCTGTTGGTCCACGTCGGGTTCCGGCTGGCCACCGGCTGGGACGACACCAAGCTGCTGAAGAACATCAACGATTTCAACAGCATCGCCGACGTCGAGACGCCGCTCGAAGACGAACGCGCGGTCAAGATTCGGGCGACGATTGTCGAGGCGCTCGCCGCCGGGGCGACCTTCGAGTTGGCTGGCGATGCGACCCCGGTCGTCGCCGCTCCCAAGGAGCCGAAGGCGAAGAAGGAAAAGACCCCCAAGGAGCCGAAAGCTCCGAAGGAGCCGAAGCCTGTCAAGGAGCCGAAGGCGAAGAAGGAAAAGCCCGTCAAGGTCGCCAAGGTCACGGCCCCGCACTTGGTCGGTCAGCTCATCGCCAAGAGCGGCATCGCAGCAGGGGTGGTCGAGTCGATGGTCACCGAGTTCGGGCTCCGCTACGGTCGCCCGAACCCGTACCGCACTTGGTTCGACTTCAAGCAGGGCTGGCACGCCATCCGGGGCTACGAAGGCAGCCAGTTGGAATCGGCCCCTGGTGTCACGGTGTCGAACACCCGGCCCTTCCTTGCGGGCAAAATCCTGAAGGAGAAGGGTCTCGAAGTCGAGATCAACGACGTCCTGGTTGCCGAGCTGGACACCCGCTACGGTAAGGCGAACGCCGACGAGTCGATGGCCATCCTTCGCATCGCCAAGGGCGCGATCCAGGGGTTCCAGGCTGGTGCCCCCACCGGCGACATCCCGGAGGCTCCCGCTCCGGAAGCCCCTGCCGAAGGAACGACCGAAGCCGAAGCTCCGGAAGCGGAAACGGCAGCGGCGAAGTAGAGTGCAACGCGGACGAGGCAGCCTGGAAACGGGCTGCCTCGTTTTGATTTTAGCGGTCGCGGGGGAAATCATGAAGATTGGGAACCACGGTCATATCTGGAACGGTAACTGCCTGGAGCTGATGAAACGTATCCCCACAGGTAAGGTGGATATGATTCTTTGCGATTTGCCTTACGGCACAACGGATTGTAAGTGGGATTCCATCATCCCGTTTGAACCGCTGTGGGCGGAATACAAGCGGGTCTGCAAGCCGAACGCTGCGATTGCCCTGACCGCCGCGCAGCCATTCACGTCGGCCCTGATCGCCAGCAACTACAAGATGTTTAAGTACTGCTGGTACTGGATCAAAAACAATAAGACCTCCTATGCGTCGGCCAAGCACCAGCCAATGCGGAACGTCGAGGAGGTGTGCATCTTCTATAAGCAGGCTCCGAAGTACAACCCGCAGGGAATCATGAAAATCCCGGCCCACTTGGTGCAGACCAAGGAGCGAATCGGGAAGGATGGAACGGTGTACGCGGGGCAAGGGATTGGCGGCAGCCTTGTCGGGAAGTACACGTCGGAGCATACGAACTATCCCCACCAAACCTTGATGTTTGCGAAGGAAAGCGGCCTGCATCCGACGCAGAAGCCGTTGGAGCTGTTCGCCTATCTCATCCGAACGTACACGGACAAAGGGCAGGTGGTTTTGGACAACACCTGCGGCAGCGGAACGACCGGCGTGGCGGCGATGGAAGCCGAGCGGAAGTTCATCTGTATCGAGATGGACGAGAAAAACTATGCGACGGCGAGGGACCGCCTGCTGAATTTCAAACGCGGGTTCGGTGTGTAGATAGCTGTTGCAGAGCTACCATAGAGGCATGAACAAATACGAAGAACGAGCGAGACGCCTTGTGGAAGAGTGGCGAAGCGTCTCGTCCGAGGATAAAGAGCATTTTCTCCTTGCCCTTCACGACGAAGATCTCGCGGTGCTAGAAGAACTGCTTGATCTTGCTGCGGGGGTTGTCACAACCTTGCGAAACGAAGGAAGTTGAATGAAAGTCAATCGGGAAGAAATCTTGCGGACCCTTTCGTCTGTTTCGGCAGGGACCGCGACCCGCGAAGTCATCGAACAATCGTCGTGCTTCTGCTTCCGTAACGGGACGGTCTTCACCTTCGACGGCGAGATCGCCATCACGGCGAAGTGCAACCTGGACTTCGAGGCTGCTGTCCCGGCCAAGCCCCTGGCCGATCTGCTGGCGAAACTCGCCGAGCCAGAAATCGACATTAGCGTCAAAGACGGCGAATTGCGGGTGCAGGGGAAGGGTCGCAAGAGCGGCATCCGCTGCGAGGAGACGGTGGTCCTTCCGGTCGATTCCGTCGCCGCCCCGGCCATCGACGACCCGGTGTGGTCGCCCCTCGACGGTGCGTTTTGCGAAGCGGTCGACTTGGTGACGACCTGCATCGCGGACGAGAACGACGTGTTCAGCCGCAAATGTATGCACATCCACCCGGACTACTTGGAAGGCTGCGACAACTATCAATGCTCGCGATTCCCGGTGACAACTCCGATAGGTGCGGAGTGCATGATACGCGGCAAGGTCGCCAAGAACATCGTCGGTTTGGGTATGTCGCACATCACAGAAACCGAAGCGTGGCTGCACTTTTGCAACCCGAATGGTTTGATTCTTAGCTGTCGCCGCTGGGTTGATAAGTATCCGTCGCTGGAGCCTATGCTCACATTCCAGGGGACAAAGGCGACCCTCCCTGGTGGGCTGGCGACGGCGGTGGCGAACGCGGAAATCTTCAGCGCGGAGAACGCCCAAGGTAACTACGTGCGGGTCGATTTGGTCACGAACCAACTGCGACTTCGCGGCCAGGGCAGCCTCGGCTGGTATGAAGAACGTCCGCCGATTGTTTACAGCGGTCCCCCGCTCAGCTTCATGATGGCTCCCAAGCTGTTGGCTTCGCTGGGTGCGAAGGGAGTGCAGGAGTGCGAAGTCACCGAGGGTCGGATGCGACTGAACCTCGGCAAGGCGACGTATGTGGCCTGCCTGCTTGCGGCGGGTGTTTAAATAGAAACGGTCGCGTTAAAGTTTCTGCCCGTTTATTTTAAGAAGGGGGACAAGTGTACGATCCAAAGAACGAACAGGTGGGGTACGCTCGGCGTGCTGAATGGGGCGAGGGACCGCCAAGTATCAGCTCCAGCTCTAGCACGGATCGCAACCCAGTCATGGGTCAGGCGATGGGGGTTATGCAAGAGCAGCTCGACAGGGCTGAAAAGTTGATCGTCGTCTTGCGGGATTTGATCAGCCCGGTACTGGGACCGGATCGTCCCAGCCCGATGAACGATAAAGCCTCTATCGAAAAGTCCCCCGTCAGTGCGTTAGCCGAGGGACTTTTCGGCATGGCGTCTCGGTTGCGGAGGCTGAATGACGCCATCGAGGAACTTCAGCAGCGGATCGAACTCTAACAAGGACGTGTCGGAGTGACGCTACAAGGATTCTTCGGCGACTATGACCAAGTCGACGCCAGCGGGAAGCCGGTGCTCAAAGCCCGGTGTAGCGACTGCGGTCTCTTCCGCACGTGCAAGACGCCTTACATGCCTTACACGGGCGAAGGGCAACGCGGAGTTCTGATCGTCGCCGAAGCCCCTGGTCAGCAGGAAGACGAGCGGGGGATACAGCTTATCGGGGAAGCGGGACAACTGCTCCGTCGCCGCCTGCGGGATATCGGTGTGGACCTGGACCGCGACTGTTGGAAAACCAACTCGTTGATTTGTCGACCTCCAGCCAACCGAACACCGACCGCCAAAGAAATCGACTTCTGCCGACCGAATCTGCTAGACACCATCAACGCGACGAATCCCAAGGTTATCATCGCGATGGGATTCCCGGCGGTGAAGTCGCTGGTTGGTCAACAGCACGCCGACGTCGGACAAATCATGCGGTGGGTCGGTCACCAAATCCCGGACCAGAAATACAACGCCTGGATTTGCCCAACATGGCACCCCAGCTACCTGCTTCGCCAAGGCGAGAACCCGGCAGGGAAATCTAGCGACGTCACTGCCCTGTGGTTCGCCCGGCATCTCAAAGCCGCTTTCGCGATTGCTGACAAGCCCTACGAAACCGCCCCGGACTACTTGGGTGAGGTGCAACGGCTGGAACCGGACGCGGCTGCGAAGGTACTGGATAGCATTCCGCGCGATCGCGGAATCATGGCGTTTGACTACGAAACGAACATGATCAAGCCCGACCGAGCCAACGCCCGCATTTATAGCGCCAGCGTGGCCTGGGGCGAGGGTCCGGAGCCGACCCGCGTAGTTGCCTACCGTTGGGTCGGGGCGGCTGTAGCGGCCCACCAGCGGCTAATGGCAGCCCCTGTGCTGAAGGTCGCCCACAACGTACAAATGGAGGACCGCTGGACCCGGAAGTTCTGCGGACATCCGCCCCGGAACTGGCGATGGTGTACCCAGCAGGGGGCGCACGTCGCCGACAACCGCGAGAATACGACATCCCTAGATTTCCAGGGTTATGTCCACCTGGGGCAGGCGGATTACGACGCGGATGTTTCGCCTTATCTTAAGGCAAACGGAACGACGCTAGTATCAAAGTCGAACGCGACCAACAGAATTCGGGAGGTGCCGATTCCCCGTCTGCTGCTATATTGTGGAGCAGATAGTGGTCTTTGTTATCGCTTAGCATGGCGGCAGGCGGCGATGTTCGGTGTCCCTTTACTCAAGGATGTTTAGGATGTTAGTTCTTTCACGTCATCGAGACGAATCGATTGTGATTGGCAGCGGAGCCAACGCGGTTATTGTGACCGTTATTGATATCCGTGGCGACAAGGTGAGGCTTGGCATCAACGCCAATCAGGACATCCCGGTCCATCGCCAAGAAGTTTATGATGCGATCCAACGGGAAAACCGCCGTCAGGAAGCTACCAAGAAGTGACAGAAACCGAGCTAATTTGGATTCGGTTCCATTTCGGTGCCGAATGTCCGCAAGATATTCGTGATGCCGTCATGTGTGGTGGCATCACGGTACGGGAATGCGTGCGCGTCGCAGCCGAAGCGTGGCTGACGAAAGCTGCCTGGGATGGCGAAGAACCAGGCAGCTTGGTTGTAGAGTCGATGGCACGTATCTTGTCTAATCTTGACGAAGCGGCTAAGTACGCTGCTGGGGCGATGGGACTCGCATGATTGCCGCTACTCCCGGTGCTATCGAACTGATGTGTCGCGGGGCGGTGGCTCTTAGTGCCGCCACCGCCCAGGGTATTCGCGTCGACGTCCCTTATCTGGATCGCACCATTGATGAGGTGGCGAAACAGATTGCGGTTATCGACGACGAACTGCGGCAGACCGACGAGTACAAAGCCCAGGAGCGGAAGTTTGGTGCGGCGACCAAGTTGACCAGCGACGATCAAATCATCTGGCTGCTGTTCGATCATCAGGGGCATGAGCCGCTGAGTCACACGCCTGGGTCAGCTACGCGAGCACCACGACCGCAACTCAACGACCCGACGCTGCGGCATATCGGTACGCCTTACTGTCTGAAGATGCTCTCCCGGCGAAAGCTAGACAAGCTGCACGGGACTTATCTGCAGGGTATCAAGCGGGAAACGGTCGATGGCTTCATCCATCCAAACTTTCCATTGCATCGCGCGGTTACTTATCGTGGGGCGTCGGCGGACCCCAATTGGACGAACATGCCGATTCGCAACAAGGTGATTGCGAAGTACCTGCGGTCGGCGTTCATTCCATCGCAACCGGATCACGTCCTACTCGAAATCGATCTGAAGCAGAACGAGGTGCGGGTTAGTGCCTGCTACAGCCAAGACGAGAAGCTGATTTACGATACGCTCCACGGTGACATGCATCGCGATATGGCGATGGAATGTTTCATGCTGGAGCAGCATCAGGTCAGCAAGGCGGTGCGCAACGAAGCTAAGGGTGACTTTGTGTTCGCGGAGTTCTACGGCTCATACTATCCAGACGTCGCTCGTAAGCTGTGGCATGAAGCCGCCAAGCTGAAGATCGAAGATGGAACACCGCTGCTAGACCATCTTGCGTCTCAGGGTATCACCGAACGCGGTGAATGCACCAAAGGGGAACGTCGCGAGACACTCCCCGGTAGCTTCGAGGCTCATATAAAGCGGGTGGAGCAGCGGTTCTGGACCGAACGATTCAAGAAGCATGATGACTGGCGGAAGCAGTGGTGGAACGATTATCTGAAGAATGGCTACTTCCAGATGCTTTCCGGCTTCGTGGTCACGTTCGGCAAGAGCGGTCCATTGGGGCGAAACGACTGCATTAACTCCCCCAGTCAGGGGGCTGCTTTCCACGCGTTATTGTGGGGCTTCATCCGGCTGGGAGACTGGCTGCGGAAGAACAAGATGCGGTCGAAGCTGGTCGGTCAGATTCACGACGCTATTACGCTCGATTGTCACAAGGATGAATGGCGGGAAGTTGCGGCCAAGGCTTACCAGTTGTTGGTTGTCGACATCCGGAAATCTTGGTCGTGGCTCGTTGTTCCTCTTGATATCGA
>OFRG01000392.1_pt1 | contig 17675 bp, 21 predicted proteins | sample 1543071 | NCBI WGS metagenome assembly OFRG01 (sample SAMN07774222, study PRJEB24372) | wastewater metagenome | isolation source: WWTP Verbania (Effluent) | place: Italy: Verbania | collected 2015-12
CCCACCAATTTACGCAGTGGGCTTTTGTAATAATTTTCCCGGAGACCCTATCCATAATTACACGGGAGCGGATACTTTCTCTGACCGTTGTTTTTCTTTGCACCAAGAGGTGACACTTTTCTCGAAGAACATGAGGATGTCTGCCCGCGGAGTTTCTGTGTTCTCTCCACTCAAGACGACATGCAAGAGCTGGGGATAGTCCTTTAGAGGGATACCGGCTTCTTCGTATGCTTCTCGAGCGGAGATTGAGTCGCCCTCTCCTCGGAGGAAGAAAAGCGGGAGGTGGAGCTTTTTGGGCACTACACGGAGAAGACTCGCCTCGTGTCTGAAGGATTGTCGTACCGCGAGCCAAATCATGCGCAGTGAGTATGCCGCCCAGTCGAGACGTGCCGCCAGTGGTTCTTCCTGTAGCTGCGAAGTCTCTGTACTCGAGAAGTGGTGGTGGAGATATTCCCGCACCGAGAGTGTCATCATGTGGATACTGTACGCTGTCCACATTCGGAGCGGGCCTTTGTAAACGAGCGGATCTCGAAGCACTCGCTCACGTTCCTCTTTCACCAGAGAAATATTTTTTTTATCTATACAGAGATTCCAGAGTGGAAGCCAGGGCAGGAGGTAGGCGAGCGCATGTGCGTGCCGTATGATCCACGGGTCCATTTCTTTGCTGACATCAATCGGCATACCAGCGCAAGCAACGCCTGCAATGCGTTTTAAAATACGCTCTGGCGCACGACTAAAGAGGTAGTGCATGGTGATGAGCGCTCCCACAGAAAATCCGAGTATACAGATGGGAAGATCTTTGTCGTATTTGAGTGCCTTTAAGCACGTGCGATGCACTGCCTCCTCAAAATATCGGATATGGTTGATGCGGCATTTTCCACCAGGGCTCCTTCCGTGTCCGGGAAAGTCGGTGACAAAGACATTTCCATATTCTTGGAATTGGTGGATGATTTCGAGATTCTGCTCGCCGTACCCACGCAGTCCGTGCACATAAATGAAGTTGCACCGCGCTTCGCCATTCCCTGCGTAGGGGTAGGTGATGACATGGAGAGAGCGTGTGGCTTTTTTGAAGGGGTCTCTTTCTAGTTTGTGTCTCGCCTTGCCTCCTTTGTCGGGGAGAAGGCGTACTCGAGGAATCATTTCGAGCATATTCATAGTAGCCTCCGGGGCTTGGTTCGGTTGTTGTTAGTTTTCAATCTGCCATTACGGTATCACTGATGCAGAAAAAATACAAAGTGATCATCCTTTGTTGCCAGATATGGATACATGTCTTCAAGTAGGGTATAGTGAAGTTTAGTGGAAATACGTGGATTATCTTGCGGCCGAGGCTTCGGGCATTACGCAGGCCACTCCCCACATTTAAATCGAAGCTCATTATCAGTTAATACTTGTAATCATGAGTTCACAAGAGAAACGTGATGAGCGCGAGTGGTACGACCCCAAGGATGGGATCAAGTACGGCCTCGCTTCCATGAAGTGGCACGGCTGGGGCTCCCCAGTAGGCTTGGGCCTATTTTTTCTGGCGATCGCAGGAGCCATCTATATCTTGCATCTCGCAGGCTTGGTAGGTTAGCAGTAAAAGACCCGAGGAAATTTTCTCGGGTCTTTTACTTTTGGGTGGCGGAGGAGGCGAGATTCGAACTCGCGGTACCTTGCGGCACTCCGGTTTTCAAGACCGGTGCACTAAACCACTATGCGACTCCTCCAAAATCCAGCCGGGCTGAATTTCCTGCATACTAGCATTTTTTTAAAATTTTCTCTAGCATTAGAGTATGACCAGATTTTTAGGGGTAGATTATGGCACAAAGTATGTGGGACTCGCCATCTCGGACGAGGGCGGGGAGATGGCTTTTCCGCTCGCCGCTCTGGCGAATACTAAGAAGCTTCTCGACGAGATTGTGAAGATTTGCGGGGAGAAAGGGGTGGGGGAGATTGTGCTCGGCGAGTCGCGCGACTTCCAAGGAGGGGCAAATCCGGTGCAGGAGAAAATCGCCGCGTTTAAAAAAGAGCTCGAAGCGACAACCAACCTTCCGGTACATTTCGAACCCGAGTTTCTCACGAGTGCGCAGGCGAGAAATCTCGGCGGAGCAGGAAATCATAGCGATGCTTCTGCCGCGGCGCTGATTTTGCAGGGTTATTTAGAGAGGAAACACAAACTCGGGAATAATTAAAATCCCCAAGTCCTCGGGTCTCCTCGCTTCGCTCGGCCAGACATTGGGGATTTTAATTATTCCCGAGTTTGTGGTAAAAAGAACACATGATCACCATAGACGACTTCAAAAAACTCGAAATACGTATCGGCGAAATTCTTTCAGCGGAAAAAGTGCCAGATACCGACAAGCTCCTCAAGCTCTCGGTGGCGATGGGCGAGGTGAATGCAGAGACGGGGCTAGAAGAGCCACGACAAATAGTCTCCGGTATCGCGGGGTATTTCCCCGACCCGTCACTCCTCATTGGGAAGAAATGTGCTTTTGCCGCCAACCTCGAGCCACGGGTTATTCGCGGGCTGGAATCGCGAGGAATGATTCTCGCCGTAAGCACTGAAGATGGAAAATTCTCTCTCCTCGAAACCCTCGGCGACATTCCTGCGGGGAGTACCGTGAAATAATATTCGTTTTTCAACATACTTTACTAGGGTTCTCGGCGAGAAATTTGCTATAATGATTTCATGATGCGTCGCGGACTCTTTTATAAATTTTTTCCAGTACCGAGACTTTTGGAAATGCCTTCCGTTGGGATGGATATTTCCGAAGTATCGCTTCGTTTTGTAGAGCTCATCCCGAAAGGGAAGGGTTTTGTCCTTGGAAAATATGGTGAATTTCCTATTCCGCCGGGGACGATTGCTGAAGGGGATATAAAAGATCCCGAGACTTTTCGCAACGTGCTCATGAAAGTAAAAAAAGAGGCGGGGCTCCACTTTGTCCGCGCTTCGCTCTCTGAGTCGCACGCCTATCTCGCCGACATGGAGATTGCTCGCGTGTCCCAAAAACAGCTTCGGGATTCTATCGAGCTTCAGCTGGAGGAGCATGTGCCACTCCCGGTCTCTGAAGTATTTTTTGATTACAATGTTGTGGAAGATATTCCGGGCAGTCCGAAGATGCAGGTGGGGGTGGCGGTAGTGCCCCAAGCGCCAGTACTCAAGTACATCGAAGCGTTTTCTTCTGCGGGGCTCACACTTCTCTCCCTCGAGGTAGATGCCGACGCTCTCGTGCGCGCCATCCTTCCGCCAAACACGACCGATACCGTGATGATCATCGAAATGGGTCGTGTGAAAGCCGGAGTGTATATTGTCACTGGTAAGGCGGTGCGGTTTACTTCAGAGATTGATATCGGCGCAAAGACTATCGCCCTTCGTCTCGAGAAAGAGCTTGGGGTAAGTAAAGAAAAAGCAAACGAGCTTCTCGCGGGGTGTTATGGCGATGGCACGGTGGCGGAGGAAGTGGTGCCAGTGCTTTACACTTTCTACAGCGAGATAAAGGACGAAATCGAAAAGCATTTTATGTACTGGAACAGTCGCCACGAGCGCGGTGCCAATGGTGAGCAGAGTACTATTGAGCGCGTCATCCTTGCCGGGTCGCAATCCTCCCTCGTCGGCCTCGGTGATTATCTCTCTTCGGGGCTTCGAAGGCATGTGGAGCTCGCCAATCCGTGGAACAATGTCTCTCCTTTTCATGAATACATTCCGGAGATCGGCTCGACGGACGCTCTCCGCTTCGCCACGGCCATCGGCCTCGCTCTGCATCCGTACGAAGTATTTGGATTTTTGTAAAAATATATGATCAACCTTCTTCCCGTCAGCGAAAAACAAAACATAGCGAAGATCTATCATCTTCGTGTTGCGGCGGTGTGTATGGCACTTGCTGCTGGGGTGCTCGTGGTGTCTCTCGTGGCCATGGTCCCTTCGTATCTTTCTGCAAAGACGAAATACGATAGCGCGGATGGGCTTTCAAAAATTGCAAAAGACCAGGCCACTTCTGCAAGTCAGGCAGACATGGAAAAAGTGGTTACGAGCGCAAACGAAAAGATTAGCGCACTGCAAGGAGTTTCTGATTCTGATTCCGTGCGAGAGCTCACGACCAAAATTCTCGCCGCAAAAGGTCCGCAGGTGCGACTCACGGGGCTCTCTTTTGACCTCGGTGCCTCGGTGGGCGCGAAGGGTGCTCAGAGCGCCAAAAAAATTTCTGTGCAGGGAGTATCACAGGGCAGAGAAGACCTTATCGCTTTTGTGGATGCTCTGAATACAGAAAAACAATTCACGTCTGTCGATCTTCCTATCTCAAACTTTGTGAAAGAAAAGAATATCGACTTTGCCATAAATATTACCCTCGCCCCCTAACATGATTTCTCGAGAAAAAAAGATTATTGTCACATTGTCCGTCGTCCTCTTGGCTTTGCTGGGTGCAAATTTTGGTTTGTTTTGGATGACGAAACAAAAAGTGAACGATACCTCGGCAGCTCTGCTTGAGCTCAAAAAAACAAGCGACCTTGAAACAAAAGCGCGGGCTCTGGGAGACTTGGTGAAGCAAACCGCATCAGAGCGCCAGGCTCTCGACGCTTACTTTGTCCAAAAAGAAAACTCCGTAAAGTTTATCGAGCAGATTGAGGGTTTGGGGAAACAGGCCGGCCTCTCTCTCACGGTGGCGAGTGTCACGGTGGCAAACAACGGGAAAGAGCTTCGAATGAATCTCGGGTCGAACGGAAGTTTTGATGACACCTTTTATTTCGTAACACTCCTTGAAACAATGCCGTATAAAACGCGCTTAGAGCAAGTGCATCTCCAAAAGAAAGATGATGTTTCTATCCCGGGTGTGGTGACGACTGCTTGGAGTGGAGATTTCGTATTGGTGCTCGAGAGTTTTGTCGGTTCAGCAACAAAACAATAAATTTATGATGAAAGTTTATCTCAAAATAAAAGGAAAGTGGAGCCATCTCTGGGACAGGGACACTTCTAAGGCCGAATTCAATCCGTATCGCGACTGGAAGTTTATTCTTTCAGGTGCACTCGCTGGGCTTTTGTTTGCCATTGTGTCCAATGTTTTCCTCTACTTTTATGTGCAGAGCGAGGACACAGTCACCGCAGATGTGCAAACAGATGGCCTCTCTCTCAATCAAAGTGGTCTTAATGCCGTACTGAAATCTTACGGAGCAAAAACAGATCGCTTCAACGCGCTCCTTTCAAACCGAACGGGAGAATTTGAAAGGGTTGCAGACCCTTCAATCTAAAGGTACAGTCTATACACACTGTCTATTCCTGCTCTCATAGTTCAATGGATAGAACAGGAGCCTTCTAAGCTCCTGATCCAGGTTCGATTCCTGGTGAGGGCACAACGAGTCGTGAGGAACCATAAAAGCTCCGTACCAGAGGACGGTCCTGGCGGGGGCAGAAGTAATACTCTACACGGGAATATATAAAACCTTGAGCATGTCGAGTCCGCGATGGGCTTGTACCGCGAGGCTGTTTTTTGTTTTTCCTGTGAGAATAGACATCTCTGAAAGTGAAAGTTCTTCCACGTATCTCATGCGCATGATTTTTTGGTATCTGAGTGGTAGAAGTTTTATAGAAAGCACGGCGGCCTTCCCGTCGAGTATATTTATCTGGCGCGCAGACTCATCTTCGGCGGGCTCAAAACCTTTTTCGAGGAGGATGTCGAGGGAGGTCGTCTTGTGTTTTCGGTATTGATCTATAATCAGGCCGTTTAAAACGTGGTAGAGAAATGCTTTCATCATGTGTATCTCCCCCCTTTTTACGAGATATATCCATGTTTTCACGAAGGTATCTTGCACCAAGTCTTCACTAATCGCTTTGTTGTGTACTTTGAAAAAAGCGTGCGCACCAAGTGCCTTGCCATAGTCGGTGTGGGCCAGAGTGAGGATACCTTGTAACTGTGTTTCTTTTTCTGAGGTCATACCATATATGCCGTCCGTGACGGCGTTTCATTACAACAATATGAGTGATGATAGAGTGTCTCTTTAAAGAGAGAGAATAATGATGCTTTTAGTCTACCACGCTTTGTGCTGTAAAGTAAGTGGCCATTGTAATGCTCTGCATGCAGTGACGGCATGTAGGGAAGAGAGGACAAAGAGGAGAGGAGGTCGAATACTTGTCTCTTTATCCAAATACTAAATTAATTTATCCTAAATAAAAAATATATGACTCGTAAAACAAAATTTCAAAAAGTTTCCCCTCGCCTTCTCATCGGCACTGGGTTCATCACGATGGCTGTCCTCGCCGCGACCACGCCTTCGTTTGCTCTCGCAGACACCATTTATCGCCAGCTTCAGGTGGGCTCGTCTGGATCTGATGTCTCTTCACTCCAGACATTTCTTGCAAAAGACGTCTCACTCTATCCCCAGGGCTTGGTGACGGGCTACTTTGGCTTCCTTACAAAATCTGCCGTCTCAAACTTCCAGTCACGCAACGGACTTGACCCAGTGGGCCGTGTCGGACCAAAGACCATCCCCATCCTCAATGCCCAAATGAATGGAGCGAGCTCCGGAGTGGATGTGAATGCTCCTATGATCACGAGTGTTACCATCAATACCACAAACACGACCGCTACATTTAACTGGAACACCAATGATCTTGCGCGAGGAAAAGTGTACTACAGCACCTCGCCTATTCAGCTCCGAAATACATTCGATGAGACGGGTGTCAACTTCGTCGAGCCGACGGTGACGGGTACCTTGGCAAATTACGACGGCGTCGCTCGAGTGTCACAAGCGGTCAGCATAAGTGGCCTCGCACCAGACACCACGTACTACTACTTGGTCGAAGCACTTGATGCTTCAAACAACGTGACGATAACGAGTCCTGCTTCTTTCCACACCACGCAATAACACGGGAAAGGTTGCAGGCAGAAAAATACACCATCGAACTTCGGTCCGGTGGTGTATTGCTGTTGAGGTCGGGCAGGGGGCTCTTCAAAACAAGCCTCACTAAATTCTCGACCCCCCGCTTGCTTTTTCGTTCAAAAACGAAGACAATTGGGGTACATGCGTCAATCACTTTTTGTTAAATATTTCAACGCTGTTCGTGTAGGCTGGTTTCTCGCCATACGTCAGATACGGCACGCGGGTAAGGGTACCACGGCTCTCATTGTGTTTATTATGGTGCTCACTTTCCTCAACCTCGTCGTCGTGTCGGGGCTTTTGGTGGGGCTTATCGCGGGCTCGTTTCAACAATTCCGTGAGAGTTATTCCGGTGATGTCATCATTACCCCCGCTTCCGGTCGCGACTATATAGAAAATTCTCCCGCTCTCATTTCGTACTTGGAAAATGATCCGAATGTCACAGCTATTTCTCCCCGACATGCAGTGGGTGCACAAATATTGGGCACCCTCGACGATCTCCCGACAAAAAATGAACGCCCAAATCGTATCGCGGCACAGCTCGTGGGTATCGACACAGAAAAAGAAGAAGCGGTGACGGGCTTCTCTGAATTTTTGAAATACGGCGAAAATCTCAACCCTGACGAAGATGGGTATATTCTCATCGGGGCAAACATGATCAAAAAGTATTCTTCTTTTGCCGATGCCAACATCCCAGGCCTCGACCTGCTCAAAGATGTCGATGTGGGAAGCCGGGTGCGGGTAAATATTGCGCGCAAGGACGGTCCGACTATCAAAAAAGATTTTATTGTGCGCGGTATTGTGAAGAGTAAAGTCGATCAAATCTCAACTCGCTTCTTTTTGAACGACAACGAGCTCAAACGCCTCATCCCAGTAAACCAAGAGCAGTATCAAGAGATAGCAGTGCGTACTGATCCGGCCTATGCGCCTACGCTCGTGGCACAGCTCGTAGATTTCAACGGCTCCAACGCGGCGCTTATACAAACATCCACCGATGCGCTCCCTTCTTTCCTGCGACAGATTGAGCAAACCTTCGGAATTCTCGGCAACGCACTTTCTTCCATTGCGCTCGTCGTGGCGTCTATCACCATCTTCATCGTCATCTTCATCAATGCGGTCACGAAACGAAAATTCATCGGCATCATGAAAGGCATCGGCATCAGCCCGGCGGCCATCCAATTCTCGTATCTTTTCCAGGCAATGTTTTACGGTATTATGGGTTCCATTATCGGAGTGCTCCTGACTTTCGGATTTTTGAAACCCTATTTTGACGCCCACCCTATCGATTTCCCATTTTCCGACGGTATCTTGGTGGCGACTCCCGAGGGCGCGGCCATTCGAGTGGCAATCCTCCTCGTCGTGACGCTTTTTGCGGGCTTCATTCCCGCGAGGCTCATCGTGCGGAGAAATACCCTCGATGCCATCTTGGGACGATAAATATTTTCTAGGAACATGATCAAAGCAGAAAAATTAGTAAAAAGTTTTGGAGAGGGCGAGCTTCGACTCACTGTCCTCAAAAGCCTCGATGTGGAAATCGCAGACGGGGAGTTTGTCGCTATCATCGGGCCTTCGGGCGCGGGGAAGTCCACTCTCCTCTATCATCTTTCTCTCCTCGACAAGCCGACATCCGGTGAAATTTTGTTTGACGGCGCAAAAACCTCCGAGCTTTCCGAGTCTGAAAAAACCGCACTTCGTCTGCACCGCATGGGGTATGTGTTTCAAGACTACGCACTTCTCCCCGAGCTCTCGGCGGTAGAAAATGTAGCACTCCCGATGCTCATGCAGGGGCTTTCGAGAAGCATCGCGCTCCACAAAGCACAGCAAGCACTCGTCCGCGTGGGGCTCGACAACAAAATGGCGAACCTCCCGAGCCAGCTTTCCGGCGGGCAGCAACAGCGAGTTTCCATCGCACGCGCCATTGCTCACGAGCCGCGCATTGTCTTTGCCGACGAGCCCACTGCGAACCTCGACTCCGAAAATTCCCGCACCGTACTCGATGCATTTCTCGATCTTCACAAAAGTGGGCAGACCATCGTGATGGTGACGCACGAATAAGAATACGCGCGTGCCGCCGGCCGCATCATCTCTCTCCGCGACGGCGAAATCGTTTCCGAGAAAAAGAAGTAGGCTTATTTCGTCAGCGTATTGAAAATCACGTAAGCCACAAAAAAGATAATAGGACTCAGGCAGAGAATTGCGAGAAAGATGACAGTCCCTTTGTGTTTCGTAATACTTTCGTCTACGTTGCCCTCGGGCGTTTGTTTCATCCCCCAAAGAGGTCTGTCTAAAGGATTGGATTTTGTGGGATTGGCGAGTGCGAACAGTGTGTATATAAACATGATGAGCGGAAAGAGGGTGAAGATGAGTATGTTTATCGAGTCGGGACGTAGCAATGTTTCTTGGAGAGAGTCAGACGTACTAAAGAGTGAATTGAGTGCAAACGCAAACCATAATCCAAAAATAACCAACAACGTGTATCGCCCCTTTTTCCTTGTTTTCTCGAAGTGTTCCCCTGCAATAATCTCAGTAGGGTCCGATGAAAGTAGGGTGGTCGGTCTTTGATTTACTGCATTATATAGGGGTGTTGCCCACGGCCCACCCACCAACCCAACAGCCGCCCATAATTTTTCGTGTTTATACTTTCTTTCTTTGGCGTCACGATAAAAGAAAATAGCCCACCACCAGTTGTGTCCCACAATGGCGAGAATTATTACAATAAAAAAGATTGTAGGGTGGTTGAGAAAATAGTCCATAGACATATGATAATAGTATCACAAGTTTTTACGTCGTTGTAGGAAAAAGAGTTTCACAGTATCAATATAATTTAAATCCCAATCCGAAAATGAATCCGAACACTTGAGTGAGATAGAATTGAGTTACGAAAAAAATATATATGCGAGAAAAAGAAGTAGGCTACGTGTTTGAAACGTAGCCTAAGAAAACAGACGAAAGAGGGTTATGCGACGTTGATTACTTCGGGCATTGGAAGGTCACGCCGCGTTGCCTTTGTTGAAAGTTTTGCCTCAAGGTGAATTCCGGTACACCGGAGAAGTGGAGAAGCGACAAGTGCGTCGTACACCTTTCTTGCGCCCTGAAAGTCGCGTGTTTGCAGAGTCGCAATATCTTCCGCAGGGAAATGTGCGGTTCTTGGAGTACCCACCCAATAAAAATTCTTTTCCAGCAAGTATTCCTGTACATCTTTTGGGACAGTGCCGTGTATCCACTCAATATGGACATCAGCCCGCGCCTCACCAAACTTTCCAGAGCGAGTGAATGTGAACGAATCAAGTTGGTCAAGCGTGGTTTCATTCTTCTTTGAACTCCGCTTTCGGTGCTTAGGAAAATAGTGTGTCGCGCGGACAAGCTCAGTCTCGACGTAGAGGTCAACTCCCCATTCCATGGAAGTCTCTACGATTTGTGACACCAGGGTAGCGACTTCTCGTATAATTGAGCGCTCGTCGTGATGCACACGTGCCCTACCGGTCATGTGGCATGTGTACTCTGGTGGGTGGAAAACGGAAAATGGGTCGTCTTCAAACCCAAGGTTTCGAAGGTATGCCTTAAAGGGTAAAGTAGGTGTCTTTAGATCAACGTGAACCTCAAGTATGGTCCCGGCACCTGTGGACACCAGTATCCCCGAGAGTAGTTTCATTGGTGTTTACTCCTTCTGTGTTGCTTTGTTAAAGAAAAACTAAACCGAAGATACAGCATTTTATACTTTGTGTCCACCGGCTCGAGGATAAGTCGTTGTAGGAAAAAGAGTTTCACAATATAATTTGCATATGGAAAACACGAAACAATATCACCTAGCGGTCTTTGGCGGCGGATGCTTTTGGTGTACTGAGGCGGTATTCAAGATGTTACGAGGCATTGTTTCAGTTTCACCCGGGTATGCGGGCGGTGTGGGGGAGGACCCTACCTACGAAGATGTTTCGTCTGGTACGACCGGGCATGCAGAAGTGGTGCGTGTCGAATACGACCCGGAGAAAATTTCTTATGAAAACTTACTTACCGTTTTCTTTGGCACACACGATCCGACAACGCTCAACCGGCAGGGTAGCGACGTGGGTGCGCAGTATCGCTCGGTGATTTTCTACACCGACAAAGAGCAGCGAGAAGAGGCAGAGAAGTTTATAAAAGAGATCAACGAGTCGCACACCGACGGCAAAGAGGTGGTGACAGCCGTCGAGCCACTCGAGAAATTCTTTCCCGCAGAGGAGTATCACAAAGATTACTTTGCTCGTAATCCGCAAAATTCGTATTGCCAAATCGTCATCAACCCCAAACTCGAAAAAGTCCAACACAAGTTTGCCGCCCTGCTCGATCAGGCCGAAAAAGCAGAGTAAGAATAGCCCGCCCGAGCACTTTTACAGAGCCGAGCATCTGTGCTATTCTCAATGTGATTCTCGGGAAAAGCGTGGCGTAGGGAAGAGAATCACTTCATGGTGTCCATAGTTTAGTGGCAAAACTCCGCTCTGTGGCAGCGGCGTCGAGAGTTCGATTCTCTCTGGACACCCCAAGATATATATCTCAAAAACATGTTATACTTTCCGCATGCACGGAAGTGATACAGAGAAACAGATTTTTTTCTACGAGCATGAGTTTTACGTGTTCTCGAATTATTCTTCTTTCGTGCTCGAGTGGAAAAGGAAGCTCTACCCGACCTCTGAACATGCGTATCATTCTGAAAAATTTTCCAATGAGGAGCTAAAAGAGAAGATAAGAAATGCTCGTTCGGCACACGACTCGCAGAAATTTGCAAATGAAAACAAAGACAAGCGCAGAGTAGATTGGGACGAAGTAAAGCTCGGGATTATGAAAGAAATTTTGCGCGCAAAAGTTTCGCAACACCCGGAAGTAAAAAAGAAGCTTCTTGAATCAGGGCAAAGAGAGCTTGTGGAAGATTCTTGGCGAGATTCGTTTTGGGGCTGGGGGCCAAACAAAGACGGAGAAAACCATCTTGGAAAACTTTGGATGGAGGTGAGAGAGGAGATTCTTTAGTGTGAAGTAGTGTGGCGCGTTTGTCCCCGAGAGGGGATTTTTTGTGGCAATGTGCGTGTGTGCTTGACTCGATACCCCCAGGGGGTATAATGGGGATATTGTTTGTATTACTCGCAATAAAAATATTTCTCATATGAAGCACATATCCCCTGATAAACAAAAACTCGTCCGCCGGCTAAAGATTGTCGAAGGGCAGGTGCGCGGGCTCCAAGAGATGCTCGCAAAAGACGCGTATTGCATAGACATCATCACGCAGACTTCCGCAGTGAAGCAAGCGCTCTCGAGCATTGAAGACGTTTTGATGGAAAACCACTTGAGTACATGCGTGGTGCATCAGATGAAAAAGGGTGACGAGAAGAAGGCGATCAAAGAGATCCTTAAAGTTTATCAGCTCAAACGAAAATAAATACATGGACACCGCAAAGACGTACAAGGTAAAAGGAATGCACTGTGCTTCGTGTGCGGGCATTATTGAGAAAACTTTTCGCAAGACGGACGGTGTACGGTCGGCGGAGGTCAACTATGCCACAGAAACCGCGAAGATCGATTTTGATGGAGCAAAGACAAATCCGCATCACCTTTCCCAAAAAATACAGCCACTCGGGTATTCTCTCTTTATTCCCGAAGATCACTCAATGCACACGGGCATGAATCAGCCGAAGGACGAAAAGATCGCCGAGCTTGCCCGTATGAAGAGGCAGATTATTTCCATGATTCCACTCGCACTTTTTAGTATTTTTGTCATGAGCTGGGAGATTTTCGCACAGTTTAATTTCGTAACAGAAATCCCATACGTCTGGAAAGAATTTTTCCACCACCTTCTGCCCTTGATGGCGACATATGCACTCTTTGTGGTAGGGAAGCCGTACCTCCAGGGGTTTTATCGCTTCTTGCGATACGGAAAAGCGAACATGGATACCCTCATCGGCATCGGCACATCGGCAGCATATGTGTATAGTTTTGTTGTGTCTGCTTTTGAACAAACTTTGAGTTCATTTGTTAACGTCGAGCACACATATTATGACGTGACGATTGTGGTCATCGCTTTTATTGCTTTCGGAAAATATCTCGAAGCGCGGTCGAAGTTGAAAACGGGAGATGCTATTGAAAAACTCCTGAATCTTCAGGCCAAGACCGCTCTCGTGATTCGCGACGGAAAAGAGGTAGAAGTGCCGATCGACCAAGTGGTACACGATGAGCTCGTGGTAATAAAGCCGGCGGGAAAAATTCCTGTTGATGGCGTGTTGGTAGACGGCGCATCGTACGTAGACGAATCAATGGTGACGGGCGAGCCAATGCCGGTGCAGAAAAAAGCCGGTGATACTGTCGTCGCGGGGACAATCAATACGACGGGTGCGTTTACGTTAAAAGCGACAAAGGTGGGCTCTGAAACTATACTCGCACATATTATTCAAATGGTTGAAAGCGCGCAGGGAAGCAAAGCGCCGATCCAGGCGCTCGCGGATAAAATTTCTGCGGTGTTTGTACCTGTCGTGCTCGTGGTGGCTTTTGCTACGCTTGGGCTGTGGCTCTTGGTGGGGACCTCGTATCTGGGATTTTCCCAAGCACTTTCGTTTGGGCTGATGTCTTTTGTCGGAGTGCTCGTTATCGCTTGCCCATGTGCCCTCGGTCTCGCCACACCAACGGCTATTATTGTGGGGGTGGGAAAGGGCGCAAGAGAAGGAATCCTGATAAAAGATGCGGCGACTCTTGAAAAGCTTCACAAGGTGAATACGGTGGTGGTAGACAAAACGGGGACGATTACGAAAGGCAAACCAGAACTTGTGTCTCTCCTCAACCTGTCGGGAAAAAGCGACGAAGAATTAATTTCGATACTTGGGTCGCTTGAAAACAAATCCGAACATCCGATTGCGCAGGCCATTTTAAATTATGCGAAAGAAAAGAAAATCTCGTTTTTGGATATTGAGGACTTTGAAGCGGTGAAGGGCAAGGGCGTGAAGGGGAGCGTGGGTGGTGTGGAATATTTTGCGGGGAGTATAAGACTCGTTGAAGAGCTCAAGCTATCGTTTGACACAAGTACACTCGGACAAGAAACCCTCGAAGGGAAGACGCCGATAATTTTAACAGACAGGAGTTCTGTACTCGCTGTGGTGATGGTGGCCGATGCCGTGAAGCCGGAAGCGAAAGAAGCCATTGCTCGCCTCCATACGCTTGGCATCAAAGTGGTGATGCTCACGGGCGATAACAAAAATACCGCAGAGTATATTGCCAAGCAGGTCGGGATTGATGAAGTCGTGGCCGAGGTGATGCCGGAAGACAAGATGGCGAAGGTGAAAGAATTGCAAGCACAGGGCAAGGTGGTCGCGATGGCTGGTGACGGAGTGAATGATGCTCCCGCACTCGCGCAAGCCGATGTGGGCATAGCGATGGCGACGGGCACGGATGTGGCGATTGAAAGCGCGGGGATTACGCTTCTGCACGGCGACATAATGAAAATTTCAAAAGCAGTGAATCTTTCAAAGGTCACCATGCGGGGTATCAGACAGAATTTATTTTGGGCATTCATCTACAATATTATCGGAATTCCAATCGCGGCCGGGCTTTTCTATCCAATATTCGGCTGGCTCCTGAGCCCCGTCTTTGCCGGGCTTGCTATGGCACTTTCAAGTGTTTCGGTGGTTGGCAACTCTCTTCGATTAAAAAGTAAATCACTCTAATTCCCATGAATACCTCATCACAAAAAACATACACCTTTCATGTAAACGGAATGCACTGCAACGCCTGTGTCTTGATGATTGAGAGCGAGCTCTCAGAGTTTCCTTCTGTGACCTGCGCGAAATCAAGCCTGAAGCATCACTCAGTGGAAGTCGTGGGCGATTTTGGCGGCAAATCAAAAGAAGCGATTGCTGAAGAATTATCGCAGGTGCTGGTAAAACATGGATATACTCTCTCGGTAGAAAAGCAGATGAAAACAAAAAAGTGGGAAGAATTTAAAATTGCCGCTCCGGTCGCGCTCGGGTTCATTGCCCTATTTGTGATTCTTCAGAAAGTTGGGTTGGTGAATCTTGTGGGCACGGGTAATGTTTCCTACGGCACCGCATTTATTGTCGGTGTCGTCGCCTCACTCTCCACCTGCATGGCGGTCGTCGGTGGGCTGGTGCTCTCGATGTCGGCGACGTTTGCCAAAGAAGGAGATCGGGTGAAGCCACAACTTTTGTTTCATCTTGGGCGGATCGTTTCATTCTTTATCCTCGGCGGAGTTATCGGGGCGATCGGATCTGCGTTTGCCCTAAGTGTGTTCGCGACTTTTATTTTGAGTGTTCTCATCGGTATCGTCATGCTCATCCTCGGAGTCAATCTCCTCGACACGTTTCATTTCGCAAAACGATGGCAGCCTTCGATGCCGAAGTTTCTCTCCAAGCACGCTCTCGGAATATCGAAGTTGAATCACACGCTTACGACGCTCTTTGTAGGTGTCGCGACATTCTTTTTGCCCTGTGGATTTACCCAGTCGATGCAGCTCTACACACTCACGACGGGAAGTTTTCTCAAAGGGGGGCTCACTATGCTCTCATTTGCGCTCGGGACATTGCCGGTGCTCGCTCTCATCAGCTTCAGCTCGTTTAGTATTCAAAACAGCACAAAAGCCGGAGCGTTTTTCAAAACAGCAGGACTCATTGTCATTGCATTCGCATTGTTTAATCTCGTAAACAGCTTGGTGATAATCGGCGTGATACCTCCGGTGTTTAATTTCTAGTATAATTACATTCATGAAATTTACCCTCGTATCAATTCTTATCGCTGGAGTTTTCATTGGTGGGGCAGTGCTGCTTTCACGTGGAAACGGCGGCGTTCAAACAGACACGAGTGTTCCCATAAATAATGTGAGTATGGTGGACGGAAAACAAATCATAGAGATTCGCGCAAAGGGAGGGTACCAGCCGGCAAAGAGCGTTGCACGATCGGGTGTGCCTACCATCCTGCGATTTAACACGAGCGGCACTTTCGACTGCTCGTCTTCGGTCCGTATCTCGAGCCTTGGTGTCAGCAAGCTCCTTCCGCAGACGGGTACGACGGATATTGATCTCGGGGTTCCGAAGGCGGGGGTTTTGCAGGGTACGTGCGGCATGGGGATGTACCCATTTGAAGTCGCCTTCCAAAGTTAGGAACTCGGCTTGTAAAAAAGTTGTTTTCAAGTTATTGTGTGTTCACGCACGCTTAGCTCAGTTGGTTAGAGCGCTTCGTTTACACCGAAGATGTCCGGGGTTCGAATCCTCGAGCGTGCACCAAAAACTGGTATCTTCTCCGCCAGAGCACACAAGCCATGCAGAAATATCGCATCTTTGGAACCTCAGAAAAAGCGTGGAAAGGAATGCTTTCCGCCATCACCAATGCGCGAAAGAGCATCTACCTCGAGATGTACATTTTTAACAACGATACGGAAGACTACAACTTTTTACAGGAGCTGGTAAAGAGTGCGCAGAGGGGTGTGAAGGTGGTGGTCATCCTGGACGTTTTCGGGAGTAAGATTCTCGGGAAGGATGCCGTCGCGGAGCTTCGAGATGCTGGTGTCGAAGTTCTTTTCTTTAGTTTTTTCTTTCGTCGCACGCATCGAAAAATTCTTATCATCGATGGAGTGACGGCTTTTGTGGGCGGGGTAAACATCCGTCAACGTTTCACTTTTTGGAAAGACCTCCAGGTGCAAGTCTCTGGGCGAATCGTCGGTTCGATTTTGCGATCCTTCGCGAGAATGTATAAAGAGTGTGGTGGAAAGGATCAGCTCCTCACCTCGATCTCTCGCTCTGCCGTGTTGCCGCGCGCGAAGATGTGGTTTGTTGAGCGAGGGGTGGGCAAGCGCGAGCATCTCTTGCGGGAGTATTATGAAAAGAGAATCGTGAGCGCACGAAAGAATATAACGATTGTCACGCCGTTCCTTTTCCCGCCACGCTGGCTCATCGCGCATCTGCACCAGGCTATCCTGCGCGGAGTCGTGGTTGAAATTATCTTGCCAGAGAAAACAGATCCACATTTTGCAACCAAGATAAATCATTCATTCGCATCTTTTCTCACGCGTCTGGGAGTACAGTGTTATTTCATGCCGAGCATGAATCATGCGAAAGCGATGCTCATCGACGGGCGAGAGGGGATGATCGGATCTCAAAATTTCGACCGGCTTTCTTTTCACTGGAATGCGGAAGCGGGAGTTTTCTTTCATGAGCCTGAAATGGTACGCGACTTGGTAAGAATAACTGAAGGGTGGAAAAAAGAATCCACGCTCTTCAATCCCGCCACTGCAAAGTTTCATTGGTACGATATTCCGCTCGCATTTCTTCTCCGCGTGCTCGGACTCTTGCCTTTGTGGTAAATGAATACCCCCGAGCAGGTTTGCTGTCGGGGGTGTGAGTGCCTTCCACTCAGTTTTATTTCTTTAGTATTTCCTCGATACTGTTCGCGATATCGTCCAGCCCTTTTTCGTCGATGGTGAGTGGTGGCATTATGCGGACTGCTTGTTTTGTCCCACGAGCAGACCCAGTGAGTACTCCCACTTCCGTGTCGAAAAGAAGTCGATGAATAAAATCTTCCGCACTATGCCTCGGTGCAAGCTCGATGCCGAGCATGAGTCCTTCACCACGAACGTCTGCGATATCGTCGGGGTGTTTTTCCATCAACCGTAGAAGTCGTCCCCTCAGGTACTCTCCTTTATTTCGAGATGCTCTACAGAGATCATGCTCAAGAAGATACTGGATAGCAATAAGCCCAGCGAACGACTCGGAAGGACTTCTGCTCCAGGTAGAGCCTTGGGGTGTCCCGGGGACAAGGCAGCCCATCATTGCTTCTTTTCCCGCAATTCCCGAAAGCGGGAC
>OFRG01000394.1_pt1 | contig 17603 bp, 27 predicted proteins | sample 1543071 | NCBI WGS metagenome assembly OFRG01 (sample SAMN07774222, study PRJEB24372) | wastewater metagenome | isolation source: WWTP Verbania (Effluent) | place: Italy: Verbania | collected 2015-12
AGGACGCCCCTCCACCGCCCGCGCCGCCGCCCATGCTGCGACCACCGCAACCCCCACCACCACCACCACCAATCGCCAGGGTGGTTACGGTGAGGTTGGCCGGTGCCGGCCAGATGTGGGTTCCGGGTGTGTCAAAGACTACTTGTGGCATGTCTCACCCCCACATGGTTTGTTTCTTACCATTAGTCTGTTTATCAGCTAACATACTTCTCAATTTCGCTATCTCTTCTCTGAGAGAAAGTATGTCTTGTGTCAAAGCCTGTAGCTGTTCCTGCGTTACGGCAACCCCAGGCTTAGGTTCAACTTCCTGTACCTTGGGTGTACTACTCCATCCGAACATCCTATTCCTCCTTCACAAACCCTGAAGCCTTCAAAGCCCCTGTAGCCACCGGAACTAACAATTGAGAAGCAGCCAGGATCTTGTGCCCTATGACTAACAGACACTGAGCCAGGGTCATTCTCCCTGTACTCATCAATAGTTCAATCTCCTGCTTCATAGCAGGTTTCATCTCCCTGATAGGCTGTTCCAGGAACTTGGCCTGAGTAGGCGGCTTGTGAGTAGCCATCAGGTTCTCATGGACATAGATAGCATACTCAGCAGAGTAACCCACTGTCACTATAGGCTTAGGGTTCTTTAGTACATGGATCATTCTACTCTCTAGTTTCTTCATGAGTCTGTCAATGTTCTCAATCTTGATTCTAGGAGTAGGCATGGTTTAACCCCTTTCAAGTCAAACCCTTTCAGGCATGTCCTTCCTGAACTTCATACAGGTAGCAATCCTTCTAACATTCTGCCCCTTCAAGTCAGGGATCTCAGTGAAGATAACCACCTGGAGTAGATCATTCTCTTCCTGGGCTGATCCTGATCCTGTACCGTTCCCCAACCATTCTTCTAGATCCCCTTTCCACATCAGGGAACCTACCTCAATGTGCCTATCCACCACGATGATGGCATCAGCAGCTATATTGCTGGTATGACGGTCTAGGACTTCTCTACGACCACCAGTGCTGTAGAAACCTGCTTGACCTGTTTCCCACCTCACCATTAGTTCTACGGGGGTGCTGTCAATGATGACTTCCCCGTATGAATCTTTACCCCTGACAGGCCACATCAGGGCAGCATCATGGCGTTCAAAGGTTTCGATAGGTGGCATTAGTTTCTATCTTCCCAATCTAGTTGCTCATCAGCAGGCTTACCACCCCAGTGGAATCCTACCTTGGTAGCTAGGGCTGCTGCTAGACATCCACTGGGGTCTAGGGCTTTGGCAGCATCAAGGTAGGAGCGGTCATAGAACTCCCCTTCTGCACGTTCAGTCTTCTTCCTCTTATAGATGGGGTCCATGATGGTATAGAAGTAGCCTGCTAGCCACATCTCTATCATCTCTAGTTCATCGCTGGTTAGAGTGTAACCCCTCTCCGAAGCACAGGTAGCTACTCTGGTTACTATTACATTGGCTGTGTTGATGTAACGGGTGAGGGAGGTTCCTGTGATGAAATTTCCACCTAGAATGTCTTCTACTGCGTCTGAGGTAGTTCGGGCCATAGCTTTCTCTCAGAGATGGTAGGGTGGGTATTAGCTACGCAACTAGGTGGGTTAACCTTTACGCCACTCCCCCACCCTACCACTACACACAGTGGTTACAGTTCATCCCTGATAGTTTTGATCAGGGACTTGATGTCCCCCTTCTTCACTCCCTTGATGTCAATCCCTTCCTCTTCGGCAAACTTCCGTAGGTCTTCCTCACTCATCCCTTCGAGGTTTGGACCCTGGGCAACAGGGATACCTCGGTCCTGGCCCACAGGGGATGGATCATAGCGAGGATCAACCCTAGAGAACTTGTCCTTCCCGAACAGGCGTTCGAGATCAATGTTGCTTTCAACCACGTTCTCCCCATTCTTGGGGGAGTAGGTTCGGAACGACAGAGCCTCACCAGGCTTGGACAGCTTCTCGAAATGAAGCCCACGTCGGAGGAGGAACCGTTCCTTGTTCGCCATCTTGTAGTTAGGCCGGGTAGTAACTGACATAGCATTCTCCTGGTACTTAACTGACTAGGAAATAAACTACCACAGCTATCACTTTTCCATTAACGGGGGTGGCTAGTTAATAGCTGTGGTAGTAGACACTGTGGATCAACGGAAGATGGTCGTGGTAGTGGAACGACGGAAGCCGAAGAATCCACGACGATCAGTCTGGATCACCGTGACTGGGTCGTTAATAGGCACTGCTCGTAGGGTGTTTCGGTAGGCGTTCTGTAGCCGAACCACACCCACATCCTGGTGGCAGTTGTTATCTACCTGTAGGCGAACGTTGTTACGGTTCAGGACCTCAACCCGGTCACTGGCAGTCGAGTAGCCTGCAACCAGGAACAGGGCCACTAGACACAGAACTAGAATACCAATCATACGCATAGGACTCTCCTATTGTTAGGGACACTGAACTAGGGGATTACTTATCCCCAATGGGCTTCATGGAAGGTACAGCAGATGGAACCAGCAGGAAGGCTCTGAACTCATCTGGAGTCAGTCTCTTCCCAGGGCCACCATCTACTGCCTTGGGCATCATGAGAGTTTCATTCTCTGTCACCAGTCTTAGCCACACCTTCTGTTTGTCTTCGGTAGACAGGGTGGGGTAATCATATACATCAAACCCACCCTTCTTGTCGATACTGTTGTGACAGGAAGCACAGCGGTTCTTGGCCACTGTAGCAAACTGATCAGATAGCTCCCCCTTCACTTTGGGGGGCACACCAGCCTCAGTCTTCTCAAACACCCCCTTCTCATTGAACTTGAAGGAGAACCCCTTGGTTACTCCCGATGGGGCAGTCTCTAGTGCTTGAAGAATCTGCTGTGCCATCTGACCTTTAGCTAGTATCTCTGCTACTCTAGCTCGATTAGCCCCCTCCTGTCCAGCCAGTGCAGAGAACTGTCCTGTAGCCTCACCCCCCAGCTTCTGGGCATTATGGGCTAGCTGACTTGCAGCCTGGTACAGCTGATTCAAGTCACCATCTCCATACAGTTGGGATAGTGAGTTGTAGGAGTAGCCATACTTGGTAGAAGCATTAGCCCCATAGGTAGAGATATAGCCCTGACCACCATAGCTGTACCCACCAGCTACACTAGGCGGTACTTCACCATACCCATTCCATCGGAAGTTACCTGTAAGCCCAAGCCCTTTAACCGCATCCATGAAGTAGGCTTGCTCGTGGGCATTCTTCCGAATCTCTCCTTCAAACTTATCCCTCTGGGCTGCAATATCTAGTAGCTTGGAACGCCATCCAGGATCGTTGTAGGTAACAGTCTTGGTCTTATATTCAGTAGCTACCGGGACTTCAGTATACTGGTAGTAGTAAGCACCTGGGTAGTACACACCATACGACCAGTATCCTGGGTACTGGTAGAGTTGGCGACTATAGGCTTTACTACCGTTCCAGTAGAACCCATCTCGATAGGTGTACTCATTAGCACTAGTAGTAGTGCTGATGATTAGGAGTAGCAGTATTGTATTCAGGTACTTCACTTCTTTACCTCCGCTTTCTGCTTTCGGGCTGCTGCGAAAGCATACACCAAGTCCCAGTCTACTCGGTTGATTGATAGCCCAACCATCAACGCCCCGATCCTTGGGTCTTCCTGTATCACCCCATCAGCAAATATGGGGACAGGAGGTAGTAGTTTCTTCAAGTGGTCAGGGGCATCATTTTGTGCTACCCCACTGATACCTAAGTCTGTTAGTGCCATAGAAGCATCTATGGACTTGTAGTTGTAGCGAGCATAGATGTCTCTTAACTTATCTGACACCCGCTCTGCTACATCCATTTGATCCTTACTCTTCTCCCATGGTCCTGTAGCTCTAAGGATTGAGGAAGAATAATCATCTCTTCCTCTAGGTAACAGCTTGAACTCAGGATTACCAGCATACAGACCAGCTATACGGATAATAGCATCATCTGGTTTCTTCTTGGTGATGTCATCAAACAGGTCTAGGTACTTACCTAGTAGTTTCTTGACATCGTTCTGTACTGGTTGCCATCCTCTTATAGTCTTGTGACATCTCATACAGCTTATAGCTGGCTGAAGTCTGGTCCCATATGGTGAAGGTATGGTGGTATCAGCTGCTACATCTGGTGGCACTTCATCCTGTAGGGCACCTTCACCATTGAAGATAGCATAGCCTAGTAGTCCATTGGGCATCTCCCAGATAGCTTCTCTGGCAGCATCCTTAACTTTTAACAGGTTCATGATTGGGTGCTGCCCAATATCTATGTCCTGTGTCCTCAGATCCCTAGTGGTGATATAGATTGACTGAGAGTCTCTGGATGCTAGTGTCTTGAAGAAGTCTACCCGTCTAGGCTTTCCAGTGACCCCAGACTTGAAGACAGCTACCCGTTGATCAGACCTTAGTCTGTCGAATATCTTCTCAGCAGTAATCCCCTCAGCTATGTTCCCAACCCCTAGTTTCTCTAGTAGGTTGTCTTCATCAGTACCTTTGGGGAACCCTTTCTTGATACCTAGTAGATCATAGTACAACCCACCATACAGAGTCTTGAATAGCCCCTTATCTTTTATGGTGGCCAAGGCTCTGGTAACAAAGTACCCATGACTTACTATTGGGGCTTGACTCCTGGTAGCATCTATCAGGGTGGATATTAGCTTGGTGTCTAAGTGTTCCCCTACTACCCTGACTACATCATCATTGGATGGCTCATCGGACTCTACATACTTGTAGTCATAGGTCTTACCATCCACTGCTACATAAGGTTCTACCTTAACCTTCTTCTGCTTGGTCTTGGTAGGGAACTTGGGTGGATTCTCTGAGAACTTCAGGGTATCCTTGGTGAGTAGTAGGTTGAATCTGGGATCAAACCTGAACTCCTCCCAGATGTTCACCACCTCATCTATCCGTTTGTCACTATAGGATCTCAGATCAATCCTCAGTACTAGTAGCTTGTCTTTACCTAGTGGTACTGGCCTAGAGATTACTGAGGTACTACTGATGGAGTTTACTGTATGAGATAGTGCCTGAGTTGCTTCCTTGAACTCAGGCTCATCAGGGGTTACCCAGATGTACCTTGTGTACTGTCTGTCTACAGGTGGTACACCTTCAATATCCTTTGTAGCTAGGTCTATAGCATCATTCTCTGTAGGCAAGCTACCTATAGCTACTACTGGTAATGCTGGTGGAGCAGCAGGGATAACTGCAATTGCTACCCCAAGTACTACAGCTAGTGCTACCAGTATAGCTCGCACGCTTACCTCTCATAGACCTGGTTGGCGGTTCTTAAACAATACCCACATCATAATGATGTTGAATATCTCTTCCCGCCATACCACTACTGTAGCTGTAGCTATGAGTAGGGTACACCCTAGTAGTACCCACCTACCCCGTATCATAGTAGTACTCCATCAACCTCTACTGTCCCACCAGTGACCACTATAGTGTGCCTATTCGTTGGGCTAGGATCAGGAGTTGGGGTAGGCGTCGGGTCAGGTAGGGCTGAGTGCCTTACAGTCCAGAAGTCCCCAGCTAGTTGAGGATTCAGGGCATACTCGTAGGGTATCCAACCATACCCTCTTACACCCCACTTGTACCCCCAGGAGTTCCGTAGCTTGAACTTACGAGTGACATCATCATAGCCAACTATGAGGACATCATGACCACCCTTTTGGCGTTCACCTCTACGGGGAATGGGGATCATTCCAGTACGGGCTACTTCATCAGTCTCTAGGGATTCATATACTGAGAACCCGAAGATGAAAGGATCACCCCCAGCCAGACAACCCCTCATCTGATCCAAGTCTTGTCGGACTGCCAGGTACTGAGAAATCTTCCTGGTCTTGGCCTGGTCAAAGCAAGACACAGTGGGCTTTACTTTGAACTTACTGATGTCATAAGGCCATAGGGACTCATCACACCATCCATACTGGGATAGCCCTTTGAGCATATCCCGATTGCTTACCCCACTATCACTCCCTACAGTACCCATCAGGGCACGGGTTACATAGTAGATGAACAATCTACTAGGCATAGGACAGTTAGGCAGCCCCTGTTGCTTCAAGGCAGAGAACACTATGTCAGCACAGGATGTGTGGGAACCACATGACCCTAGTTGAGACTGATCCCATATAGGCTCAAATGGAGAAGCTACTGCTGGGATAGACAGGTCTACTGAAGTAGGTAAGGTAGCCAGCACACTGTGGGGAGCAGCATACATGTGGTCCCTGATGTCAGGACGACTAGGTATCCAGCCATACTTATATGTCACTTCTTAACCCCTTTCGTACCTGGCTGAACACCACTTTCTATACGCTCTAGCCTTCGGACTGCTTCCCTTAGCCCACCTATCTCTTCCCTGAGATCAGCATTAGCTTGCTGACATTTGGTATTATCATCTTCTAGATGTTGGATTCTAGCCTCAATAGCTGTCTCTCGTCTTCGTTCCCTGAAGGCAGCAGCTAGTTGTGATAGTACTGCTGTGACCCCACCTGATCCTACTGCTGTAGCTGCTAGTACAGCTATCTGCTCTGGATCAAACTGTGGCATGATACCCCCGTAGTTGGTAGGTTACACCCACATACTACACAGTGCAGCATAGATGGGCTAGCTAGACTACTTACTCAACAGGGGGCAGAGAGTGACCATTACCGTTACCGTTGGGCGAGCTAGCTTTCAGGTACTCTGCCTTCAGTAGCTCTCTAGAGGATATATACCTCCAGATCACAGCCCCGTTGATGACTACAGTACCTAGAGCAGTGACAAACTCAGTCAGGGTCATGGTCCAGGATTGCTGGTCTTCCTTGTGGATAACCCCAAGGATAACTAACACTAGGACTACATTACCTACCATCCCAGCAGCACTAATCCAGAACTCAGTGGTAAAAATACCTGCCTTCATAGATGCTCCTTGAGGGATATGAAGAGAAAGAGTAGTAGGCTGGGGGGAGTTACCAGCCTACTACCTAGATTGTGGATCAAGACGTGGTAGCGTCTAGGACACCACAGTTGTTGTTGTAGTCGTGCTTCAGACGTAGGCACTGGATAGCCATGATCTTGAAGCGTAGCTCCATACCACCCTTGTCCGTCCACTGGATCAGAGTGGGGGCCATACCATTGATAGCTTCCACCACATCACTCGTAACCTGAACCATGACCATACGGAACGGGTACGAAGAGGATGGTAGGAAGTCCAGACGCATCACATCACTGATACCCTGGATACGTCGTAAACGTTCCCGCAGGGTAGTACCAGGGGAAGTTAGCCCCTGAGCATAAGTACCAGTGTAGTAGTCACGATCCAGATACTGATCCCAGTCAGTACTGTGGAAGATCACGAACGGACCGAAGAAGCCAGCAGAGTACATCTGCTCTCGCATCTCCAGTACATCAGCGATAGTGGCATCGGGGTTGCTGCCCGTTGGGGTAGTCAGGTCGGTCTTGGTCAACCGATCCGGGTAGTTGATCAGACCATACAGCTTGGACAAGCCATCGTGAGCATTCGGACCAGTAGTAACTGTACCCCACTCAGGACCAGTCTCACGACCGATGGCCAGCTTCTCCACCATCTCACCCACACGACGACCGTGGGCTTCACCCTTGGTGGTATCCAGGGGACGACCATTATTCCTAGAGTTAGCCAACAGACGGCTGCTCATGCGGAAGTCGCTATGGACGATAGGGAGAGGCATCGAGCGAAGGGCGAATCGAGGCGTGTCATCCCGACCTTCCTGTAGCCCATCCATGCTAACCAGGGCTTCACCAGGATCACTCATGGCCTCATATTCGAGGGTCATGTGCCCAAAGGCATCGAACCCACCGAATGCAACTCTACCTGATAGATAGCTCCATAGCTGGAGACGCTGTCGAGTGGCCATTACCACCCGACGGTCCATTGCAATCCACTGATCCTTACGGAGAGTGGTAGTTGCATTCCAGACCGGGAAGTCTAGACCACGACGCTGTAGATCACGGACCGAATAGGTCTGATAGACTGGCTCAGGATTGCCCTTAGCATCCATCTTGACTTTATTGGTCTTCAGGGTGACACACTTGATACCCTGGGAGTTGATAAAAGGCCGGTGAACCCCGGCATCAAACACCATGCCAGAAGGTTGGCCAAGCTGTTCAGCAAGTTGACCCTCAATCTGACCATTACTGACAAAGTCTAGGAACATAGTAGGTGTATTCCCCTTATGCTACTTGGTGTAGTAAAGCTACTAGGTAGCTGGTTAGTTATCGCCCGGTGTACAGGAACGGGTGGTGAACATCTGCAGTAACATCTGCCAGGGCACCTAGAGCCTGAAATGGCTCCATCTCAGGGGATGCCACAGTCCAGGATCTGATTAGCTTACCAGTACCACTATCCGGGATAGCTAGTTCACCATCAGCGAACTCATCCAGACTGCCGGTGCCTGTTTCGTTCTTGACATACATGTTGAGTTCTTCCCCAGCCACAGGGAAGTAAACTCGACCGCGTTCCCCATCTGTATAGGCGTCGGTGATACCACCACCCAGTAGATCCTTCTCTAGAAGGACAGCAATCACTCGACGCTCACCATCCGTACCAGGCTGATATACCCGCATCTTGTGAACACCGTTCTGAGAGAACGATGTTTCGATCTCCATACACACACCCGGAGTGGGTGTACCAGAAACCACTATATCAGCAAACTTCCCCCGTGGTTGGGAAGAGATGATGATACAATTACCTCTTGCAGCCATATGAATCTCCAGTTATGGATGATGTTAAAGTAGAGTAGCAGAGCTACTATGGTGGTTAGTCAGCGTAGGCGGAAGTAGGCAGCAGGGTATCTTCCTGGTTGATGGCTAGACCTAGCTGGCCATAGTTACCAGAGTCTGGTAGGTAGCGAGGAGTCGGGTCATTGACTACTGGAGCTTCTGGTAGGTTGTTGGCAATAACCTCCAGATTCTCAATACTCTGCTTGGAGTACAGTTCTCGTAGCTGGGCCTTGGCCTGGTCGTTCTTACCCATCGCATTGCAGATACGGTCCAGAAGACGGTTCTTCTCATTAACCGAGATACGCTGGGCTGCATTCCAGGTTCCCTGGTCTTCAGGAGTACCATACAGCTTCAGAGCTTCAGCGAAGTTCTTGGGCTTGACCTGATTGTCAACAACAGGAGCATTGACAACCGGAGTAGTAACTGGGGTGATCTTGGCCTTGAGCAGAGTATCAACCTCCGAGGAGTTGTTGATATGCTCAACACCCAGCGAGGTAGCCACCACCTTGAGGATACCACTCTGCTCGTTGAACCTCTGGTTGATCTGGATGGTAGCCTTCCCAGAGTCAATCAGAGCATCCAGGGCAGGATCTTCCATCTTGTTAAGAACCTCAGACTTATCCTTCCAACAAGAGCAGTTGGTGGTAAGCCATTGGATCTTCTGTTCCTTGTTCATAACATCTCCATTTGCTGGTGTTAGGTTACTACTTCCGTTGTTGATACCACAACCATCATCGTTTGAGCAAGCACCCTTACCATTCATTAACACAGCTAGGTGATCTGGCTGGTAGTTATCTGTATCGTAAGAGTATGGCTTACCGTTATGGACTGCTCCATCTTCTACCTTAGTACGGGATAGATATAAGCCAGTAGAGATTTCTATTGGCTTACCTGCTTCTAGTAGGCTGAGAACCCTGGGGGCCTTCTTGGCAGTCATCTCTTCATCAAACCATGCCTCAGCCTGTAGTGTATTGTTGAATTGGGAATGGAACACCATCCCAATTCCTTGTGCTTCCAGGATACCTGGGGATCTAGCAGATACAGGCTGTCCATCCTTGAATGGATGCTCTAGCACTAGTGGCATACCATTCCAGGTAGCTGTCATAGTAGCTACCCGTTCTGGTCTATACAGGAGTGGGCCACCTGAGCCATTAAGAACTCCTGGCACAATCATAGTCACTGGAGCAACTATGTATCGTCTACCCATCAAGGTTTCACGGCGCGTACCCTGTCCTAGAGAATTGTCTATTCTCACAAGTTCTAGGATAGATTGTGTCATGATAGCCCTGTATATACGTATAGAGGCGTAGGGGCACTATTTGCCCCACGCCGTAATACTAGGCTTTGAAGGTATGAGAAGTCTAGAGAGATGCGGGCGAATCTGATTCTGGCAAAAGTAGATTAACTTTGTGGAATATCAATCATCACTAGGTTTTGGGAACTCAATCAACCGATAGTGTGCTTTCCCACCTATTACCTCACACACTACAGACTTCCCACTAGGTTGGATCTTAGCCCTTAGAGTATGGATATGTACTCTTAGTAGGTTGTAAGAGCTATTGATCCTGAGACATAGACGGCGTAACTCCTCACTCTCATGACGTTGACCGTCCTTGAGAACTGACATGAGTTTACGCTGGGTTGGAGTTAGCTTCTTCACCACAGTCATCCCTACCTTGTGTTAGACCTAGGTTCCTATCATTACTAGCTGGGTTGTTAGTTAGGGGTTACTTGGTCTTGATACCAGTCTTACCCTTTAGGGAGCCTACCCCAGCAGGGTCTTTACCAGCAGTGCCACCACTGGTTACTTGAGATCCAGAGATACCTTGCTCTATAGGTTCTAGCCCACCAGTCTCATCCTGGAACTTCTTGGCACTCTTGAGGATAGCATCTGCACGATCTATGGTCATACCTAGTAAGTCTACCATGAAGTCCTTGGGGGCCATGATATCATCAGCACCAGAAGCACGATAGGATACCAGGGATTGGGTCTTCTTCACACTCACATCAGCCTTCTCATCCTCAGTCTGAGTATCCTGGTCAGGCCATACCTGCTTGAAACCATTCTCAGGTGGTGGTAACACTCCATAGGCTATGAGGTTATTGACCATAGGGCCAAGTACTCTAGGGGACTGGAACCTGGTTCTACGCTTACGGCACTTCCCCTTATGTCTTCTATCATCCTGTCCAGATGATAGCTCCCCTCGCTCACTACCCATAAACACCCGTTGGGGTATATCCAGCGCCATACAGATGGCCTGTAGCTGTTTCTCGATGAAGGGGATAGGGTCAGTAACTGAGGGTGGTAGGGTCTTGGCAGTCATACCTAAACCAATTAGGTATCTCTGCATCCCATTCATGTACTGTTCTAGCTGGTTACGAGTGTTACTGATAGAAATGTCTACATCACCACCTAGAGTAGGATGAGTCTCAAAGGAGATACCTGGGAATCCTAGTCGATAGTAACCTTCAGCAGAGCTAGCATATATCTTTCTCAGGTCCAACACCCTGGGTAGGATGGGTTCTAGGACTGGGGTTCCGTAGGTTATAGAACTTTCCATCTGGACTACCAGATGTTGAACCCGAGTCCAGTGTACTGTTAGAGTCGAGGTAGGCATTGAGCCAGTATCCTGGGAGGACCACTGGTCATTAAAGGATAGAAGGTAGGAGGTTGGGAGTCCATAGCGGGGAGAGGAGGGATTGGTTTCATAGGATGCTATCTGGGCTAGGTATTCTGGGAACACTCTAAGGTAGAGTAACTTTCTCCCAGAAGTCTTTTCTACATTATGGTGAAGTCGGTATACCCCTCTAGGTTGTTCCCTGTTCTTGATAACCCCCTGGTAGTCATCCTTCCTAACACTGACTGGTACACTATTCTCCTCTACAAATCCTGCCACTGGTTGGCTTAATTCTACCCCGTCATCTAGGCCATAGAGCATCACCCCATAAGTACCTATCCCAGACATCTCGTCAAACAATTGTAGCCATTGCCATAGGGGGTTAGATTCATGATCTCTGGAATAGTTCTTGGTAGGGGCAGATATGGAGCTAGGTAGGTCTAACCATGCCTTCTCGAATGGAGATACTTTATCAGTATCTTCTACATCATAGACATCAGGGGTAACACTCCATCCTTCATCAGCCCATACCTGAACTGCCCTACGAGCAATACAGTCCTTTCGATACAGCTGGTAGAAAGTCTCAGGAGCTAGTGGACCTTCAGGGTAACCACATTCCTGGTCCAGATTACGTCTAGGATCTAGCAGACTAGTCCAACTACTACCTGACCGGGTGGTCAGGATGTTGGTGGTAATAGTCTGGAGTTGGTTGAGCATTATGGGATCAAGTGGGATCATGTTATTCATCGAACTCACTACCCTATTCATCAGTGTTAGTATTGGGGTCAGTACCAGTAGCACCCAGATGGTGATTACACTCAGCTATCAGACGATCCAGGTTAGTTAGCCTGTCCTGTAGTCTATCCATATGGATGTCACCACCACGGGTAACAGGCTTATGCTGAATATCATCCCACATAATCTCTTTCACTTGTAGAGGCAGGGATCTACCCTTTTGTAGTGCTTCTAGTGAAGACACAGTCTCTGATAATTGATCCCTGATCTCTACTAGCGTTCTCATGCGGATACGCCAGTATAAGTGTAGTAAAGATTGTACCTTCTTCGGATCGTCTATGGGGGGATATTCCGGGCCTTCATACTTATTACCATACATCCACCCGGTTCTAAACAGGAACCTAGGATTATCATTCACATTAATCATCACAGGATTATCACCATTCCTGTGGCAGAATTCCTTGAAGTATGCCTCCCAGTCTAGTCTGAACCCCAGACTACCAGCCTGGATGAACTCAGCTACATCACTCGGATTGAGCTTCTGTTGGTCTTCCATTAGGCACCTCAGTATCGAATGGGTTCTCAGTAGTCATATACACTGGCATCATTTCATGTCCTGCTACTACCATCCACATTCTACCAGTTCTAGTAATCCGTTCTAGATCTTCAACTGAGAACTTCCAGCAAGTAACAGTTACTGGTAGTCCATCATCCTGTACAGTCATACAAGCGTTGATTACTTCACATTGCTCACTTCTGATACTAGGAGGAGCAGCTAACACCACATTCTCATCCTCAAAAGATACAGGAACCATACTTACTCCTATTATAGTGCCCCAGCTTTGGCCCGGAAAGGTTGGTATTGCATGGCATAGATAGCTACTACTACTGAATCTGCTTCATCTGGAGAGCATCCTATTAGGTCAACTAAAGTCCGCTTCTCTTTGGAATCCCCTTCCTTACGATGCTTGGGGAGTAGAAACACCCTACCTTCTTCATCATAGGTCAGGGGGATAGGGGCTAGTTGCCTTCTCAACTCTACATACCTAGATGGTAGAGCAAACACTGATGGATTGACTACTTTTGTGGTCTTTATAGTCACTTCATTAGGGGTAGATGGTAGATTAGGATCTGGCATATCCTTCTCATCAGGCTCTATCAACAGTCTCAGGGCATGGAACATCTGTGCCCTACGGTTCTTGTACACATACTTATCCTCCTTGTTCCTGGTCTTTTGGGTGAACCGTATCTTAGCTCGTTGAGCATCCATGACTATAGGCTCACCGAATGCTACAGTCCTGACCTGATAGCCTTTTACCCTCATCGCATCAGCATATTGACGACCGCCACCCCCTCTATCGAATACAACTCTATCAAAGGGGCATCCATGTCGTTGTGTAAAAGCAATAGTTTGGGGGATTATGACCGAAGTGTCTCTGGTTTTGATACTAATCTGCTCAATTAGTCCATATCTATCTACTGCGGACCACACTGTGTTAGCTTCACCCTCACCAGAGTCAATTCCTATCCCTTCTGCTACTCTTGGAACCCCTCTGAGCATCTCAGCAGCTAGTTCTGCCTGGTTTAACCACTCAGTAGGAAACATTAATAGCTCTGCACCCTCATAAAACTCAGCATCTAGACCAATACATTGTCTAATTGAGTCCCAGGTAGCCACTCTAGTCTGGTATTCATCCCAAGAAAGCACTCCCTGGAGTACAATTCTACCAGAAGCTGGCTTCCCCCTGGCCTGTTCCTCCATTCCTAGCCTAACATTGGGGGAATCTGTGGCCTTGATACGGATAATCTTACGATGGTAGGTCTGTTTAGGGGGTGTTGAGGAGGGTTGAGACATGGTTTGAGTCAACTTTCACTAGATTTTGTCTTAGAATAGCCCAAATTCTTAAGTATTTTCAAATAATCAGTGGCTAACAGGAACTTAGTATGGGCTTTCTTCAGTCTGTAGGCATCAACAGCCTTCAAGAATTCCACCTCTTCATCAGTGTATTCTGCCCCTAAGTTGACTGATAGGAATCCTCGTCTCGTCACGTGGTTAGCCATATCAACTCCTTTTTACAATCATGTCACCTTGTTTTACGCCGCGATAGAAGAAATTGTTACAGGTATATGGGTTTCCTATGAACATCATACGTCTTGCCCATGTAGTAGCCCTTTCTCTAGCCTCATCATCTAGACCACTAGCTTCATCACCAGCGAATAGAGTCCTTGGTACTCCATCTCCAGTATCTGCAATGTGGTGTCCTAGTAGTCCTTCACCCTTCTTGGCCACTCTACCTATACAGTATGACAACCCACACTCTATCAGTTTGGTAGGATTCTGAGGATCAGGGATCATCTTCTTCAGATACAGATGATTATCCACAATCCTACCACCCTTATCAGTGGTAAGAGGGATTCTAGCAGTGTAGAGGAATCTACGGATCTCACCCCATAACACAGACTCTAGCTGTGCATAGTCAGCAGATGTGGTTACTACTCGAACAGGATGACGAGTCAGGAAGAAGGTAAGGACAATTAGCCCTGTAATAAAGTCCTTACCCAACATATTCCCTGCTACACAAATAGTCTCATAGTTGTTCCATACACTCTCTACTACTTCTATCTGTTTATCATAGAGGTATACCCAGGGCCATAGGGCTTTGATGAATTGGATTGGGTTCTCAAGACCAGACTTCTCTAGTGGAGTCAAGGTTACTCATCCTCAGATTGGGTAGAGGTTTCATCCTCCACTACTGTGTACTCAGCTTCTACCACTTCTCCAGGTTTACCTTTAGCTACAGGTGGGATAGTACTGCCAGGACGAATGACTCCACCCTTAGCCTGTGGGTTATCTAGTAGATACTCCAGTCTATTCTGGACACTATTGGTGTCTACAGTCTCTGCTGCCATACCTGGTAGACTATTCCAGAAGTCTTCCATCTGACCTAGCTTGTTCTTATTCTTCTCCTCGAAGCGATCTATCAGCCCCTTTAGTTGAGCAATCTTCCACACACAGTCTAGGATGATCCTCAAGTGTTCTACACTGGGGAGTCTACCCTTTTTGGTAGTTACTATCTTAGTGATGGTCATGGCAGCCTGTTGGATCTTATCCTGACTAGGCTTCTTGGACTTTCTACCACGCTTCTTGGGAGAGTCTGGATTATCATCTGCTACATCTTGTAACAGTGATAGAGCATCCTGTAGTTCCTGAGTCTCTACTATGGTAGTTTCTTCTGACTTAGACCTTTCCAGTGCTTCCCATGCCTCAGACATCACATCTTTGATCTGAGCTACCGAGGTTTCTACCAGTGCTTCTCGGTTGTGTACTGCATGCTTGACATATCGTTGTCTGATCTTGCGGAGGTACTTAGACACCATAGGTTGGGATACACCCAACTCTTTGGCTATCTTAGTCTGTGCCCATCCCTTCCTCTCTAGCTCTGCCACCCTGGCCAACATACGCTCCATGTCGGTGGTACTTTTAGTCTTATGGTTAGCATTCGGGACGGGCCTCTTGCGTGGCATGGTACACCTTCAGTTTGGCTAGTAAGGGTCAACGCTTACCCTTACAGTCATTATCCAAATCTAGAGAGATACTTGGGATACGTCCCAGGACTATAGAAAATGGAAGGATCACCCCATCCTTGCTCCATAAGGCTTCCTTGCCCTTGGGTCTAGCATGGATCTTCCAACCACACTTCCTTAGACGCTGATCATTAGGGAACCTGTCTGTATGGTCAGCGAAAGAGTGAGATGTATCAACTTGCTCTGAAGCTGATGCACCCAACTTACTCTTGGTGTACTTCTCATCATAGGATGCTGGCCCAGCCATAATCTACTCCTTACAGATTGTTATCTGGTAGTTGGAACTTCTGAACTACAATAGGAACTATGGTTGGTGTATTAGTGGTTGGTGACACTAGGGACTTCAGATCAGCATTATCTGCTTGTAGGCTTTGTATCTCCTCTACCAGCATAGTCACATCATTCTCATAGGCTCTTACCCATGACATAGACCCACGACGATTAGGACCAGGACAAGACCTAGCACCTCTGGTGGCCATCTCTAGTCTTACCAACAGGTCTTTCATTTGTTCTTCACTTAACATAACTGAACTCCTAGTAGTAGTCAACCCACATAGTAGCTTAAGATAGTATACCTTACATTTTCGATCACCCACCGAAAAACTTTTCTGAGAGAAAGATATGCTGTCCGGGCCTGAAATGTATGGGTAAATAGGTGGGGGTGTATGGATAAACAGATTGGTAGAGCCTAGGTTACTAACCCCACACGGCGTTGAAAGTGTATGGCTAGATAGGTGGTATTAGAGGGGTGAGGCAGACGGCGTTGAAATGGTTGGGCGAATGGGGTTAGGGCTATTACACTTCTACACTCTTCCTTCTACTGACATTCTTCTTGATATGGTGGTAATCACACAGTCGGTTGTAAGTCTTCCTGGGCCTTCCACAGCATTCACAGTTACCAGCCAGGATCTGCTTGGCTTGCCATCTCTTAGCCCGATCTGACTTAGATTTACTAGTCTTCATAGTCATTCCCTCCCGGTCAGCAGGTCTAAAACCCAGTCGCCTCTCACTGATGGGCCACGGCGCGGAATCCAACCGGAGCAATGACACTCTGGGCAAGCACTGCTTCGTAACTCATCAGCAGTACACAGCCAGCACCACTCCTGTCCCCGACACCACCGCAGTATCACCTCGTCTCGGCAACCACTCTCTTCCAGGGCATCCGCGAGCATGGGCATTTGGTCCCACATCCGTTCGTCGTAGATGACCTGGGTCATCTTCGGGATGGTGCCGTCCTTCCAGGTAAGCCATGGGCAAGTCGTGGCAAACCAACCTCGGCCGTCACATGGCAGACATGTCATGGTTGTGCGGACAACTCGACGGGTTCCGGCCCCCCCACACCAACTACATTCCTTGCGGCCCTCTGGCAGCGTCACCGGCCGCCACGGGTTCCCGACGATGGTGCGGAGCAGGGCGGCTTGCGATGAGGCAAGTTTCGTGGACACACTAAACCATCTCGGCAACGCATTGTTGGCGGATAAAGCACCAGCGTGTTGTTGAGATGCTTTCCAAGCCAGTTCGGCCTCGAACGATCCATCCAGTGCTGGTTTTGATGCTCGGTCGTGAGCCGTCATCAACTCCTGAAGTGTCGCCATTCCGTCTGCGTATCTCTCCGCTACCTCCACAGCATTACGGCTACGCTCCGTAACGATGCTCCAAACCTGTCGCACGCATGCGCACGCGAACAGCCGCAGTTTGCGGTCGCTGATGCCCTTACCAGGTGTATACCCTCCTCTACCTCTTGTTACCCATTGAAGCATCCTCGCCGGGTCGTTGCTCACCAACCATTCTTTCTCTGTCATGGGTTCCTTCTTTCTACCACGAAACTTCATAGTCTGTTCTAAATTACCAAGGGTGTGGGTCATATGGTCTAGAAGCCCCAGGTCTATATATATATATTATAGCATGAGGGGTGTCTCTTAACGGAATTAAGT
>OFRG01000398.1_pt1 | contig 17540 bp, 17 predicted proteins | sample 1543071 | NCBI WGS metagenome assembly OFRG01 (sample SAMN07774222, study PRJEB24372) | wastewater metagenome | isolation source: WWTP Verbania (Effluent) | place: Italy: Verbania | collected 2015-12
GTAATGACTGGAGAACTGTCTCGAAGACCTGCTCGGTGAAAATACAATACCGGTGAAGATGCCGGTTACCTGCAGATAGACGAAAAGACCCTAGAAGCTTTACTGCAGCTTGATATTGAGCATGTGATTGCATTACGTAGCATAGTTGGGAGAGGTTATACGTACGATTTCGGTTGTGCGGTACTCGTCAGTGAAATACCAATTTTTGTGACTATATGTTCTAATCTCTACGGCAAAAACGCAGAGAGACAGTATCTGGTGGGTAGTTTTACTGGGGCGGTATCCTCCTAAAGAGTAACGGAGGAGTTTATTAAGGTTAGCTAGGCGCGAATGGAAACCGTGCCGATAGTGTAATGGCACAAGCTAGCTTAACTGTAAGGCGTACTGGCCGAGCAGATACGAAAGTAGAACATAGTGAACCGACATTTCGCATTAGATGCGGATGAAGATTAACGGATAAAAGCTACTCTAGGGATAACAGGCTAGTTCCGCCTAAGAGTTCATATCGACGGCGGAGTTCGGCACCTCGATGTCGGCTCACCTTATCCTGGTGGTGGAGAAGCTGCCAAGGGTTTAGCTGTTCGCTAATTAAAAAGGTACGCGAGCTGGGTTCAAACCGTTCAGAGATTAATCAGTGAAAACTGATTGAGACTTGGACAGTTTGAACCAATTGAGGAACACGAAAAAATGAAAGTTTTTTCTAACTGTTTTAATCTGAGATTAAGACCGCGTGTACTGTGGTACACTCACGGCGGCATACAATTTATTGTATGTGAAGTTCACTTATATCGGTAAAATCCTATTCGAAAAGTTGGATAATACCGAGGGAAGTAAATAAATTTTATTTACACCCGTAGAGACTGAATGTGAAATATCTAAAATTTATTTTTAGAGAATATTACAGTCCGATCCCACGAGTAATCGTGGTTCTGATATTTTTACCAAACGCGAAAATATTGGAAGTAAAACATAGATGCGTGAGACAGGTTGGTCTCCTATCTACTGCAGGCGTTGATTCTTGAGAAGATCTGCTCTTAGTACGAGAGGACCGGAGTGGACTGACCTCTGGTGTGTGGGCTCTACTGCCAAGTGGACTGCCCAGTAGCTATGTCGGGAATGGATAAGTTCTGAAAGCATCTAAGAACGAAGCCAGCTTCAAGATGAGGAATCGTTTGAGAAACCTAAGAGATGATTAGGTTGATAGGCACTAGGTGTACGCACAGTAATGTGTTTAGCCAAGGTGTACTAATCGTTCGATTCCTATTAGGAAATATGGAAATCATCCCATAGGAAAGAATACTTCCTACGGGACAAGTTATTATTGCGTTTCAATCAGCATTCAGTTTTCAGATATCATTTATGATCTTTTGAAAATTTTAAACGGGGAGCACAAAAATAAACTTTTAGCACTTTGAGGTATGGTGCACAAAAATAAAAGTTTAGCTCCCTGTTTACTTTAAAATCGTTGAATTTTTTGTTCTGGTGATTTGGTAATGGTGTCACACCCGATCACATTCCGAACTCGGAAGTTAAGCCCATCTACGCCGATGATACTCTTTTAGGGGAAAGTAGGTTGTCGCCAGAACAAAGCATTTAACTAAAATAAAAATCGTTACAATAAAATGTAGCGATTTTTATTTTTGCCAACGATGTATGGCAACAACCATAAAAATAGTAAGTAGGTTTACACGGATAATTTTCTGCTGAAAATTTCCGCGACCCCGCCTCAGCCCGTCGGCTTCCGGCCTTGTAGTCGGGGCCCATCCCGACTTCACGCCAGAACAAAGGATTTAAATCAAAATTCCGCTCCACAATGGGGCGGAATTTTGGTATGATGGAGGATATATGACTTGGGCAGCGCAGAGACAAATGCAATATATTTTAGGAATTCTAGCCGTTATCGGTATTGTTATTTTGATTATTATCTGGCCTATTATTACTCAAAAACCAACTTGTTCTGATGGTAAAAAAAATGGGGGAGAGAAGGGTGTTGATTGTGGTGGAGTATGTCAGCGAGTGTGTACGACTGATGTTTCTGAACCAGTTATTCTCTGGAAAAGAGCTTTTCCTGTAACTGGAAGTATTTATAATTTGGTTGCATTTGTGGAAAATAGAAATAAATCTGTTGCTATAAATAAGATATCTTATGAGTTTAGAATATATGATACAAATAATATTTTGATTGGTCGTAGAATCGGTACGACATTTATCCCACCAAACCAACAATTTGCTGTACTTGAACCACGTTTTGATTCTGGACAGAGTAAAATTAAAAGCATAGTCTTTGAATTTACTCCACCGTTCATATGGCTTAAAAAAGAACCCACAATCAATACGCTACCTATAAAAGTAGAAAATATAATATTAGGAGATGATAAAACAAGCCCTACTTTAACTGCGGTAGTTAACAATGAATCTGTTTATGAGTTGCCAGAATTTGATGTTGTGGCAATACTTTATGATATAAATCACAATGCTATAAACGTCTCAAAAACTCACAAAGATAGCCTTCCAAGCAATAACAAAACACCAGTCTTGTTTACTTGGCCAAATCCTTTACCTACGGATGTAGCTACAAAAGATATACTAGTTCAGATTAATCCTTTTAGTGCCTCCTTTTAAAACTCTATGAAATTACGCTTCCCACAGATTGACTGGCTTCTCTTTGTTTTCCTACTACCTGTACTTGGCGCTGGTCTTATAACAATGAAATCTTTTACTGAAGAGACGCCATATTTTTCACATCAAATAGTTTGGATCACCATCTCTTTCATTGTTTTTTTTCTGCTTTCGTATCTTGATTTTAGATTCTTAAAAAGAACCGAGATTTTAGTTGCAATATTTACAATATTTTCATTACTCCTACTATTTCTTTTTATTGGAGGACATATTTCTAACGGTGCAAAAAGCTGGTTTTCTTTTGGTTTCTTTTCTTTCCAGCCTTCCGATATGATGAAGCTAGTGGTTATCCTAATGCTTGCAAAATACTTTTCACGCAGGCATATAGAGATAGATAATTTCAAACATATTTTTATATCAGGTATTTATGCAGCAATACCTTTCGTGCTAATTTTATTACAGCCTGATTTTGGTGGAGCAGTTATAATATTTTTTATTTGGCTAGGTATGATTTTAGTCTCTGGTATATCAAGAAAGCATCTACTTTTTGTTCTGGGTATTGGTGCTGTTATATTTGTAATAATGTGGAGTCTCTTCTTAAAACCATATCAGAAGGCGCGAATCCATAACTTCGTTCAACCGCTCTCAAACGTACAAGGTTCAGGATATAACGTTTATCAATCAACCATTGCTGTTGGTAGTGGACAGGTTATGGGCAAGGGTGTTGGTTTTGGAACGCAATCCAGGCTCAGGTTTTTGCCTGAATACCAAAATGACTTTATTTTTGCAGCGTTTTCTGAGGAATGGGGTTTTGTAGGGTCTTTTATATTATTATTGTTGTTAGGTCTTGTAATTTGGAGGATTTTACATATAGCCTTATTGGGCACTACTAATTTTGAGATACTCTTTGGAGTTGGCCTTGCTATTTACTTTGTGAGTCACTTTATTATAAATATAGGTATGAATATAGGTATAATGCCAGTGACAGGGATCACTTTACCATTTATGAGTTACGGGGGCTCACATATTCTAACAGAATTTATTGGCCTAGGTATTCTCATGGGTATGAATCGCTATCGAAGAGTTGCGCATAGAGACGATATGAGAAATGAGTTTCTTGGGATATAAGATGAAAACACAAGTAATTAATTGTCAGAAAATAAAAGAAGAAATTTTAAATCAGGTAAAATCTGATGTTTTACTCTTGCCTTTTTCTCCAGTATTCTGTGATATCTTAGTTGGAGATGATATTGTTTCTGCTAGTTATGTGCGAATAAAAGCCCGTACCGCTGAGTCAGTAGGGATAAAGTTTAGAGCAGCAAACTTACCGGAGTCTATAACAACTGAAGAATTGATTGAAAAAATAAATGATCTCAATAATGTTCCAAATATGTGTGGGATTATTGTACAGTTACCATTACCGAGTCATATAGATAAGAATAGTGTTTTAGATGCGATAAAACCAAACCTGGATGTTGATTGTTTAGGTAGAGATTCAAATAATTCCTTCTATAATAATACTGGGGTTATAAAATACCCGACAGCCCTTGCTTGTATAAAGATATTGGATTCTCTGAATCTAGACCTGAGAAATAAAAAAATAGTTATTTTAGGGCAAGGTAATTTGGTTGGTCGGCCTGTAACACATTTGCTCAAGAATATAGGTCTAGAAGTTCAAATTGTAACAAGAAATACGGAAAATAAAGATGAAATTTTAAAAAATGCTGATGTTATTATCTCAGCAATTGGTCAAGCAAAATTTATCACGGGAGATAAGATCAAAGAAGGTGTTGTAATTATTGATGCTGGAACATCTGAGGAAGATGGTGGAGTAGTAGGGGATGTTGATATTGAAAAAGTTTCAGGTATTGCTTCATGTGTTACGACTACTCCTGGTGGGTTAGGGCCTGTAACTGTAGCAATGCTCTTATCAAATGTGCTTTCTAGTGCCAAAAATATTTATGAATAATTATCTTTTTACGTTTCTACATAGTTTTGCTTTTAAATACAATTGGCTTGATTCCGCAGTTATATTTTTTGCTGAGCCTTTCATTTATATTTTTATTATTGCGATAATTACTATCTTAGTGTGGCAGGATAAAGTTTTAGAGGATAGTTTCGACTTAAAATCTATATATAAAAAATCTAGAGGTATACTCACCATTACAATAGCAACAATTTCAGGGTACATAGCAGCAAATCTATTGAAATTACTAATACACACAGATCGACCCTTTGTTTATTTAAACAACATACACACACTTATTTCAGAAAGTGGATATGCATTTCCTTCTGGACATTCTGCAACTATTTCAGCCTTTGCTTTCGCTGTTTTCTTTAAAAATAGACCCATTGGTTTTATATGTCTCGTTACAATGTTACTCATCGGTCTTTCTAGAGTTGTCGCCGGAGTGCATTTTCCCGTTGATATTATTGGGGGATATGCCCTTGGTTTCGTGGTTGCATATTTGTTAAAAAGGCTATAGAATAACCCTATTATGTGGAAAACAAGAATTACAGCATTGCTTATATTGCTCCTCGGTGTAGGGGTTGGTTTTTTTGTATATAAATCCGAACTTGCTCATAGAAAGATTGAACCAGGTAAAGAAGTTACAGGACTTGCTAAATATCCGTTCAAACTAGGCTTGGATTTATCTGGAGGGACTCATTTGGTGTATCACGCTGATGTTTCAAAAGTCGGTACAACTGAAGTCAAGGATTCAATGAGTGCTTTACGAGATATTATTGAACGCAGGATAAATATTTTTGGAGTTTCAGAGCCGGTAGTTGCTGTGCAAGATGGAGGTTTTTCTAATGCAGGAGAGGAAAGATTGATCGTTGATCTTCCTGGTATTACTGACGTCTCAAAAGCGGTTGCGATGATAGGTCAAACTCCGCTTCTTGAATTCAAAACTGTAAATCCAAATCCAAACGCTCCTCAAGAGATTACTATTGATAAAGATGGTAATGCTTCACCTATTAAGATCCCAGATCCTTATGTTTCAACAGAACTTACTGGCCGTTTTTTGCAAAAAGCTATTCTTGAGTTTGATCAGACAACAGGTCAGCCACAAGTATCACTTCAGTTTAACGATGAAGGATCTAAATTATTTGAAAAAATTACTCGTGAAAATGTAGGCAAACCCGTTGCTATATTCTTAGATGGTCAGCCTATTTCAACTCCTACAGTTAACGAGCCAATCACAGGAGGTAAAGCTCAAATTACTGGCAATTTTAAAGCAGAGGAAGCAAAAACTCTAGTTGGCCGTTTAAACTCTGGAGCACTTCCTGTACCTATTGATTTGATCTCAACACAAACAATCGGGCCAACTCTAGGAGCTCAAGCAACTCATGCAGGTGTTAAAGCAGCATTGATTGGTTTCCTTGCTATCGCATTGTTCCTAATAATCTGGTATAGATTGCCAGGATTAGTTGCAGTGATTGCTTTATCTATATATGTGATATTGATGCTTGCTCTATTTAAGCTAATACCAGTTACTCTAACTGCTGCAGGTATAGCTGGTTTCATCATCTCGATTGGTATCGCTGTTGATGCAAATGTTCTTATATTTGAGCGTATAAAAGAGGAATTACGAGGAGGGCGCACTATAATGGATTCAACTAAAAATGGGTTCTCTCGCGCATGGCTTTCTATCCGAGATTCAAATTCATCTAGTATCATTACAGCTATAATCCTATTTTGGTTTGGAACCCCACTAATTCAAGGTTTCGCACTGACATTTTTAATTGGTGTTATCGTTTCTATGATTTCTGCTATTTCAATTACTCGTCTTTTCCTCAAGACTCTTAATATTACAAAGACAAGTAAATTTACAAACTTTTTATTTGGGTCGGGTATAACTTCTGCGCGAGTTCAGTCAAAATAATATATGCCAATAATTAAACACAAAAAAATATTCGTCATTGTCTCAATAATTTTAGTTATTCTATCTTTGGGATCTATTAGTTACTTTGGACTTAAGTTAGGGATTGATTTCAAAGGTGGGTCACTTACAGAAGTAGAATATAAAGGAGTTCGTCCAGAACAAAGTATTATTGATACACAATTAAAGCCGCTTTTGTTGGGAGAGATAATTCTTCAGCCGACAGGAGAAACAGGATATAGTATTAAAACTCGCGCAGTTAGTGAGACAGAACGCGGATCTATCCTAAAATCTCTCGGCTCAAACGCAACTGAGAAAAGTTTTACCTCAATAGGTCCATCGGTTGGAGCAGAGCTTGTACGTAAATCAATCCTGTCATTTATATTAGTTTCACTTGGAATCATATTCTTCATTGCTTTTTCATTTAGAAAAGTTTCAAAACCTATTTCTTCTTGGAAGTATGGAATGATAGCAATAGTAACACTAATACACGATATTATGATTCCAGTGGGAGCTTTTGCAGCACTGTCACATTTTTATGGAACAGAAGTTGATACTCTCTTCGTTGTTGCAATACTTACAGTACTAGGGCTCTCAGTTTCTGATACTATCGTTGTTTTTGACCGTATTCGTGAAAATATTCGAGTTGGGCACTTTAAAACTTTTGAGGAAACAGTCGGTAAAAGTTTAGAGCAAGTTTATACTCGTTCGATAGCGACATCATCTACTGTTATTATTGTACTTCTATGCCTAGTGTTTTTCGGTCCAACATCAACAAAAGTCTTTGCTATGATGCTTACTGCTGGAATGTTCTTTGGAACGTATTCATCAATATTCCTAGCGTCTCCTCTTTTGGTAATGCTGAATAATAAGAAAAAATAAGCCTAAATATCAAAAAAGCCCATTGTAGTAACAATAGGGCTTTTTTGATATAATACGAGGGTAACATTAACAAATAACCTATAAATTTTATGATGATACCCTTAATAATATTAGTTGTTTTAGTATTGTATTTTGTTATGAAATACAACGGTTTTATTAATCTTCGCACTCGCGCACAAGAAGCTTGGGCAGATATAGATGTCCAGCTTAAACGTCGCTATGATCTTATTCCAAACCTTGTGAATACTGTTAAAGGTTATGCTACTCATGAAAGTACTGCATTTGAGAAAGTTACTGAAGCTCGTGCAAAAGCTATGAGCGCAGGGACACCAGCTCAAAAAGGTGAGGCTGAGAATATGCTATCAGGAACTCTCAAATCGCTGTTTGCAATTTCAGAAGCATATCCAGAACTAAAAGCAAATACCAACTTCCTACAACTTCAAAATGAACTTTCTGATACTGAAAATAAGATTCAAGCGTCTCGAAGATTTTACAATGGTAATGTTCGTGACTTGAATGCAGGTATTCAAATGTTCCCAGGTAATATAATTGCGGGCATGTTTCACTTTACTAAGATGGATTTCTTCCAGCTCGAAGAGGGAAGTGAGCAAAAAGAACCAGTAGCAGTTAAATTTTAATTTTATGGATAAAAATAAATCCGGGCTTCCTGTAAGCCAACAAGAATCAAACCCAAGAGATAAATTCTTCCAGTATACTCAAGGAATTATCGGTCCATATTTAAAGGAGAAAATAGAAAACGCTTCAAAAACTGATAGTATTTTTGGGAAAATCTCAGGACAAATTGGTACAGTCCCAACAAGTTACTTTGATATATCCTTCGATTCTAATAAAGAAAACCTTGAATCGGTTGTAGAAAATCTTCTTAAAGAAAAATTTGCTTCCATAAACGTGGATTTTTCCACTGAGTTTAAGGAACTAACCGCCGAAGTTTTTACAGCACCAGATTCAGAAAAAAATAAACCTGCAGAAGAACGAGAGGGAACCGGTGGATATAGGTCATTGGTATAATAACTATATGGAAAATAATAAAAAATACTGGTTTTTTGGGTCAAAGTTAAATACAGCTTTACTATTTATTCTCATTATTTTGATGATCATTGCTCTTCGGTGGATGTACCAAGATAAAGAAAAATATTTGCCGAACAATCGAGTACCAGCTGAAACTCTACAATTTGGTGAAGACCAGTCAACTATAGAATATAATAATAATCTAAATTCAGTCAAAGATACTTACACATACATAAACCACGGATTTAGCATTGAATTACCGGAAGGATTTATTCCAAAAGAATCCTTACCCGATAAAGGTTCAATAATGATATTTTTACCTGAAGCTGATATCACTTATCTGTTTGACGTTTCTACTTGGGATTCAAAAGCGCAACGACTAAAAGGATATACATACAGTAATGATAAAAAAATCGGAGATATTACATTTAAAGTTTATGAGTATAAAGGTCAAAATGATGCACATTCTGTATACTTATTTGAACAAGGCGATCTAGCATATATTCTTAGTGATGAACATATAGCTCAAACCTTTAAATTTGTCGGATGGCCGCAAGTGGAAGGGAATAAAGAAGATTTGGTATCATTCTCTATCAAACCAGGGCAAGAAGTTTCTGGAATAGTTAAAGCAACAGGAGTTCTAAGTGGGGGATATTTCTTCGAGGGTAATTTACCAGTTTCAATTTTAGATGAAAATAAAAAATTGACTTCTTATGGTCCAGGACACGGTCAAGCCATTACAGACTCGTGGACAGCTGGTCCAGTATCGTTTAATATAGATTTTGACTTTACTAAGATTCCGAAAGGGAAGTATTATATAAAACTCACTCAAGACGATCCTTCTGGTGGAGAAAGTGGCATACCTGTAAGTTCAATACTTATCCCAATAACTGTAAAATAAATGGCGACACTATATACACAAGCAACAAAAAATGTAGGCAGAACTTGGCTCTTGATGAGCAGCTTTTTGATTATTGTGATAGCTCTAGGGTTTATATTTGCACGTGTTTATGGTAATCCAAATATACTCTATGTGTTTGTGATTTTCTCTGTAATTATGAACATTGTTGGATTTTGGTTTTCTGACAAAATCGCGCTTAGAATAGCAGGAGCACATCCAGCAACTCGCGAACAGTATTTTGATTTATATACGTCAGTTGAGAATCTGTGCATTACTGCAGGTCTTCCAATGCCAAAGATTTATGTCATAGATGATCCTGCGCCAAACGCCTTTGCGACAGGACGTGACAAAAATCACGCAGTTGTTGCTGCAACGACAGGACTCCTTTCTATGATGAACAAAACAGAGCTTGAGGGGGTTATAGCTCATGAACTCTCACATATTGGCAACCGCGACATGCTCGTATCAACCGTAGCTGTGGTATTAGTTGGATTTATTTCAATAGTCTCTGACATGCTTATGCGCATGACACTCTTTGGAGGTCATCGTGATAATGACAATAAGGGAAGTGGTCTATTTTTGATTATTGGTATAGTTCTGTCAATTCTTGCACCAATACTAGCTACTCTTATACAGCTTGCAATATCACGTAAACGTGAGTATTTAGCTGATGCATCTGGCGCACTCCTTACACGCTACCCAGAGGGCCTCGCTTCTGCGCTTGAAAAGATTGGGAGTTATCAAAGGCCTATGATGAGGCAATCAACGGCCATTGCACACCTATATATTGCTAACCCTTTTGGAAGTAGTGCTTTTGGTAAAAAAGTAGGTAATCTTTTCTCAACACACCCTCCAGTAGAAGATAGAGTTAAAATTTTAAGAGGAATGTCGAATTAATTATTTTTTTATTGTAAGAAACATGAATATTTTTAAAGAGATAAAAAGTAGTGTATTAGATAAAGAGTATTATCAATCTATAATATCTGAGCGAAGTTTTAGGTCATCGCTCCGATATTTATCAAAGCTCTTACTCCTAATTTCTTTGGTAACAGTACTTGCGTTTATAGTTAAGATGCCAAGTATATCGTCACTGATCAAGGAGAATGTTTCAAAAATAGTTACTAATTATCCTGAGGATTTAACTATAACATTTAAAGATGGTATCGCTTCTATAAACAAACCTGAACCTTATAGCATGAGGTTGCCAGAAGATTGGATAGATAGTCAAGATACAAAATCAGGAAAGATAGAAAATCTACTTGTAATAAATACTAAAGAACCTTTTACTACTGATGCTTTTTTTAAGTACTCAACCGTTGCTTTAATTACAAAGAACGAACTGATTCTCATAAAAGATAAGAGTTCTTTACAAGTTACACCTATTTCAAAAATTGGAGAAATTGATATAACTAAAAACTTATTGTTAGAGAAAGAAACCAAGTTACTTGATATTCTACCAATTTTTTATTTTATAGTACCTCCAGGAGTTTTTGCCTTATCTTTTATTGGAATTTTCATTGGCACAATATTTATGCTCTTGATTTATTCAATAATAGTCTGGATAATAGCTCGGTTTAAAAAAGTGAATTTATCTTATAAAAAGTCTTATCAAGTGGGTATACATGTTGCAACATTACTGATTTTCCTTGAATTACTATCAATACTTCTCGGAATTCATTACTTACTTATTATAAAAATAATAATTTTTTCATTGATAACTTATATAAACTTGCCTGATAGTCCTAGCATTAAAGTTGTATCATAGGATTACTTCTAGTAGTATAGCTAGGGATAGAGGGTTCGCATAGTGGTCTAGTGCGCTACCTTGGAAAGGTAGTAGGCTCGAAAGGGTCTCAGGAGTTCGAATCTCCTACCCTCTGCAGTAAAAGAAGGGGTATTTGTCATTAAGCTTAATTTATCATAGAATTGGTTATTGGAATATGATTAAACACAAAAAAAAGATAGTAATTCTAGGAGGAGGTTTTGGGGGTCTTTATACTTATAAAGGCCTTTATAAGTATTTCCATAAGGATGAAATAGATATAACTATAGTCAATCGTACAAATTATTTTTTGTTTACCCCTCTTCTACACGAGGTTGCCACCGGAGGACTTGCTGAACATCAGGTCGTTGAATCTATTAGACAGATCATATATAAGACAAACGATCACATGCACGTCGCTGAATTAGTTTCTATTGACTGTGATAAGCAAATAGTCAAAACTACTATCGATGAACTTTCTTATGATGTGCTCATTGTCGCGCTTGGAGCAACAACAAATTTCTTCAATGCACCAGGAGCTGAAAAATACAGCCTTGTTTTAAAAGACCTAAACGATGCTCTTAAAATAAAAACCTTACTTATTGATACTTTTGAAAAAGCGTCGGAGATAAGAAATGAAAAAGATAGAAAACATGCATTAACTTTTGCAGTAGTTGGAGGTGGTCCGACTGGGGTTGAATTAATATCTGAAATGGCAGAGTTGTGTATGGATACTTTCGATAAGTATTATCATGGGTTGATTGAACCAGAAGATATCTCACTTTATTTGATAAATAGAGATGTTAATGTGTTGTCACCCTTTCACGAAAGCCTTAGAAAAAAAGCACTGAAGGCGTTGAGAGAAGTAGGAGTAAAGGTGATGCTCAATACTGGAGTTAAAGAAGTACAAAAGGATAAAATAATTTTTACTAATGATTCAGTATTGCCGGTTAGTCATATAATCTGGACAGCAGGAGTCAAACCAAACGCGCCAAAATTCGCGCACCCGATAGCGCTCGATAATTGGAGTAGGATTATTGTTAATGACTCTTTACAAATACCTGATCACCCCAATGTTTTTGCTATAGGTGATATTGCAAGCCTAGCAGGACCTGACGGTAAACCCTTGCCGATGCTTGCTCAGATTGCTGTAAAGCAAGGATTACTAACCGGACAAAATATTAAGAGAATGATTCGTGGTAGGAAACTTATACCATTTTCGTATAAATCTAAAGGCTCACTCGCTTCTGTCGGTCAATGGAAAGCTGTCGCAGATATTTATGGGTTCAGATTTTCTGGCCCATTTGCATGGTTTCTATGGCGTACAGTATATTTATTTAAATTCTTCTCAACATCAAAGAAAATAAAAATTGTTGTAGATTGGACTATGAATATATTTTATCCTCGCGATATAACAAAGGCTTAATATGAACCAAGCTAATGTATGGGAACGCGAATATCGTAACCCTAAACTTGTTACAAAACGAGATAGCCCTCAAGCAGATACACTACGCTTCCTTAAATTTTTAAAAAAAGCAGAAAAATGCATAGTCAGGGATAAAAATATATTAGATCTTGGATGTGGAACAGGGCGTAATTCTAATTATTTATCAGAAAATGGCAACAATGTAATAGGGATTGAAATATCAAAAACCGCACTTGATATTGCAAAATCTAGAGCAAGGGATTTGAATCTCAAAGTTGATTATAGATTTGGTGACATCGGAGAACCATATGGTATTAAAGAAGAATCCATAGATATTATCCTAGATGTTACTTCTTCTAATTCACTAGATGAGAAAGGGAGAGATGTATATTTAAAAGAATGTTCGCGAGTTTTAAAATTAGGCGGATATTTTTTTGTTCGTGCGCTCTGTAAAGATGGAAATAAGAATGTAAAAAATTTATTGAAAGATAGCCCAGGCAAGGAGTACGACACTTATATAATAAAAGATATTGGCCTAGCAGAAAGAGTTTTTAGCAGAGAGGATTTTATTAATATGTATAGCAAGTACTTTAAAATACTACATTTAGGAAAAAAGACAAGTTACACAACCTTTAATAATCGTATCTATAAGCGTGACTACTTCCTCGCATATTTACAAAAAGAGTGAGATATACTGGTGGGTAATTTGTGCATATGCACAAATTACCCACCCAAGATATTTATAAAAAAAAGCGCTATACTTAAAACATGGATAAAGAAGAATTAAAAAATAAATTAACGTCAGAAGAGTATCATGTGACTCAAGAGAAAGGGACAGAGGTTCCATATAGTGGTAAGTATCATGATGAAAAAGCAGAGGGTACATATAATTGTAAGGTTTGTGGGAATCCACTCTTTACTTCTGATGCTAAATACGATACAAGCTATGAATGGCTGAAGGGTTGGCCAAGTTTCGATCAAGCTATACCCGAATCTGTGGAGTATCGTGAAGATACTAGCTATGGAATGCACCGTACTGAAGTGGTTTGTGCCAAGTGTAAGTCACATTTAGGCCACATTTTCGATGACATGGAAGCAAAAACTGGTAAGCATTTTTGCTTGAATTCTTGTGCTCTAGACCTAGAAAAGAAATAATAAATGGCACAAGTAAAAACAAAAAAAGAAATCGCTAAAATTAAAAAAGCATCCAAAGTTACAGATGCTATTTTTTTAAAAATAATTAGAAGTTTTAAATTTAAAACTGAGATTGAGTTACGTCATTTTATATTGTCTGAAGTTAAAAAAAGAGGACTTAAGCCAAGTTTTCCGCCTATAGTTACTTCTGGAAAAAGAGCTGGGAACGAAATTCATCCGCAACCTACAAATATGAAACTCGCAGGCTTTGTGATTATAGATTTTGGCGTTGTATTTGAAAAATATATGTCAGATATGACTCGAACCATCTATGTTGGCAAGCCAACTAATAAAGAAAAAGAAATATACAATCTAATCTTACAATCTCAAGAACTAGGTATTAACATTGCAATTCCTAATGTACATTGTGCTGATATAGATGAGATCGTTCGTAACTCACTCGGTAAATATAAAAAATATTTTATTCATATGCTTGGTCATGGTGTAGGTACGAAAATACACGAAGAACCGAAACTATATTATAAGCTCACAAAACCTGTGCTTAAAGAAAACATGGTTATCACTATTGAGCCTGGAATATATATTAAGGGTAAGCTCGGCATCAGAATAGAAGATACCTGTCTTGTTACAGCAAAAGGATGTATTTCTCTGACTAAATCACCCAAAGAGCTAATTGTGGTAAAATAAGCCCTATGAAAGGCAATATTGGCGTTTTTGACTCGGGTATAGGGGGCTTATGGATACTAAAATATCTCATAAAAGAGCTACCCCAATACAACTTTATATATTATGCTGACCAAGCACACATACCATATGGGGATCATACTCCAAACGAGATTGTGCAGTTCTCTTCGGATATTACTGATTTTTTGCTTGAGAAAAACTGTGAATTGATTGTAGTTGCCTGTAATACGGCGACATCTGCGGCTATAAATAATCTACGAGAAAAATATCCTATACCATTTGTCGGTATTGAGCCTGCAATCAAACCAGCATCCGAAAACTCAAAGACAAAACACATTGGAGTTCTCGCTACTAAAGTAACAGCTGAAGGACAAAAACTTCAAGATAGTATAGAAAAGTTTGCAAGCAGTGTAGAAGTACATACGGTAGTTGGCTATGGACTTGTGGAGCTTATTGAAAAAGGAAAAGGGGATAGTGATGAGGCTGAAAAACTTTTACGAGAATATCTTGAATCATTACTAGAAAAAAATATTGATCAGCTTGTACTTGGCTGTACTCATTATGCATTTCTAATAAATCGAATAAAAAAAATAGTAGGAGATAATGTAAGTATCGTAGATCCAGCACCTAGGGTTGTAAATAGAGTAAAACAACTCGTAGAAGAAAACAACATAACTCCGTCTGGGAATAAAAAAGAACCCGAAATTATTACTTCAGGCTCTGATCTAGAAAAAATTAAAGAATTTTTTGTTACTATGAAGTAGTAACTTGTTTTTCTCCAATCTGTTGTCGCCACATGGCGGCATAGAGGCCTTTTTGTTCAATAAGACTTGAGTGTGAGCCACTTTCAGTAATGAGTCCTTTTTCAAGTACATAGATTCTATCTGCGTGCATTATAGTAGAGAGTCGATGAGCGATAAGTACGGTAATGTGCTCTTTTGCTTCACTAATCGATTGTACAGTTTTGGAAATTTCTTCCTCTGTAATTGAATCAAGAGATGATGTTGCTTCGTCAAAGACAAGAAGCTTTGGCCTGCGTAGAAGTGCACGAGCAATAGAGAGGCGTTGTTTCTCCCCACCTGAGACTTTTACTCCACCTTCACCAATCAAAGTATCAAGCCCATTTTCAGCGCGAGAAAGTAGAGATTGACAAGCAGCTTTTTTAAGAGCTTCCATACACATTTCGTCCGTAGCGGTTGGATTGACGAAAATTAAATTCTCACGAATTGTACCAGCAAAAAGTTGGGTATCTTGAGTTACAAAACCAATCTGGGTTCTTACCGAGTCAATATTTATTTTATTGTGTGAGATATTGTTGTATACGATATCTCCGCGAATGGGTTGGTAGAGGCCAACAAGAAGCTTTACAAGAGTTGTTTTACCAGATCCAGATGGTCCTACAAAAGCAATAGTTTCTCCCTTATTTGCTTCAAAAGATACTCCGCCTAGAGCTTCACTATTAGCTGATTTGTGTTTAAAAGCTATATTTTTAAAAGACAAAGATTTGATATTGGAAATACTCTCTGGATTTTTTGGCTTCTTTTCAATTGGAGTTTCAACAATGTTTTTAAAGTTGGAAAGTGAAGCTTGGCTCTCTCTATATGTGCTAATTATATTTCCAAGTTCTTGTAGTGGTTGGAAAAGGAAGAATGAGTATATCCAAAGAGAAAAGAATTCACCAAAAGTAATTTTTTGAGAGAATATAAGGTATAGCATAATAAACAAAATACTTGTACGAACAAAGTTCACAATTGTGCCTTGGACAAAAGCTAAGCTCCTGATATATTTTACTTTTTTTAATTCAAGAATTAGGATCTTTTCAGTTGTGCTATTTAGGCGGTTTATTTCTTGATCCGAAAGCCCAAGACTTTTTACGAGTTCAATATTGCGAAGCGACTCAGTGGTTGCACCAGCAAGTGCTGCAGTCTCAGTAAATATTGTTTGTTGCACTTTCTTTTTTTTTGAAAGAATAAAACTAACACCACCAATAAGAGGAATAGTTAAGAAGTATAATGGTGCAATCGGCCAGTAGATTTTAATTGCATATATCATTACGAATACGAACCCAACAATAGAAATAAATACTACGTTTATAAGTGAACTTATAAGTTTCTCAGTGTCAGTACGAGCCTTCTGAATTTTGCCAAGAGTTTCACCACTACGCTCATCTTCAAATTGCTGGTAGGGAAGCTCTAAAGAATGTTTTATGCCGTCTGCGTACATTTCTGCACCAATTCTCTGGGTAACGGTGTTTACATAAAAGTCTTGGAAGTTTTTAGCCACACGGGAAACAAAGGCTACCCCGACAGCAGCTCCGAGCAATAGACTGACACCTTTGATAAATTGAGATAGTGTATATTGGTCATATTTAGTTGCGTAGCCATCTATAACATGACGAAATATAAGTGGGTCAAGAAGTGAAAAAACTTGGTTAATGGTGGCAAGAACAAGCGCTAAGAGAAGGACCCTCCAGTACTTTTTTAGATATGAATATAATATTTGCATGCGACAATTATAGCGTATTTTCAGTTTTCTCTATAGTGGGAGTATAATGTGTTTATATGAGTAATATTACTTTTGAAGAGTCCTATAAAAAGCTAAATAAAGCTCAACTTGAGGCTGTAGACGCTATTGAGGGTCCGGTTATGGTAGTTGCTGGCCCGGGGACAGGAAAGACTCAAGTTTTAACTCTTCGTATAGGTAACATATTAAAAAAAACTGACACGAGTCCAGATAATATTTTGGCTATTACTTTTACCGATGCAGGAGTTAGTGCCATGCGGAAACGACTTTCGGACTTGATAGGAACTCGAGCTTATCAAGTAGTTATTACAACTTTCCACTCATTTTGTCAGAGTGTGATTAGTGAGAATCCTGAACATTTTCCCAAAATTGTTGGGTCCAAACCTTCTACTGAAGTTGATCAAATATCCATAATTGAAAAAATTATCGATAAAAAAACTAAAGACCATTCTATTGAAGTACTCTCACCATTTGGAGATAGGTATTTCTATGTTCGAGATATTCTAGCATCGATCAATGAGTTAAAACGAGAAGGAATAGATGAGGATTTATTTATTGATTTAGTAGAAAGGGAAGAGGATGCATTTGAAATCCTCCCAGATAAATTTCATATTAAAGGAGCTCATACTGGAAAGATGAAGGGGGAATATCAAAAGATTCAGAAAAAATTAAAAA
>OFRG01000399.1_pt1 | contig 17473 bp, 28 predicted proteins | sample 1543071 | NCBI WGS metagenome assembly OFRG01 (sample SAMN07774222, study PRJEB24372) | wastewater metagenome | isolation source: WWTP Verbania (Effluent) | place: Italy: Verbania | collected 2015-12
ATGCCGAGAGTTTGTTTACAAACTCGATATTGTAACGAATGGAGTTAGAAACGTACAATCTTGGGATCGTACAGTAAATCGTTGTGCAGAGCTAGGTTTACAGACAGTCCCAGAATTAGATCGATTTGTTCACATAGATGTAGAAGAAACATTAGACAGAGTTAATGAATGGCTAGCTAATGATAAGATGAAGGCTAGCACCATTGATTCTAGCCATCTAATTGAAGGAGTCTGTGTTCGTGTAGAGGAACTTGATAATATGGGCTTTGTAAAGCAAGAGTGGAGGGTATTTAAGCACAAGAGCTTTCTGTTTGGAGTACTCGAAGGATACGCAAGGGAAAATAACGAAGTAGAAGTTGAAGAAATCGAAAATCAAGAGAAAGAAGGGGAATAAATCATGGCAAAACAACGTGTAAAACAAATAAACATCAAGACAATTAAGCCCCAACATCTTCATACCTGTGGTGTATGCGGAGGTTCTGACGTATGGGTAGTTAGCCGGTATTTACGTAAAGATAACAAGGGAATTGCTAGATGTGAAGATTGTAAAAATGTAAGAGAGTTTTAGTCTTCTTCAGCCGCAAATTTGCGGCTGAAGAAGAATTTATTGGTTGTAATTTTAATAAATAAATTGGAATAATAAATCTGGAGGCAATACCAATGAAAATTCTAAGTGTTCGAAAAAGCAATGGCAAACTTGTTATGAACATTCTTGGGAAAGAGTCTGACGAGATTCAATTGGGTAAGCTTTACGATTTGTTGAATAAGTAACACAAATGGCACTCAATAAAGAGTGCCATTTGTGTTTGAGGAGATCAAAATGAAAGTATGGTTAATTACCAATTATGCCTTTGGCTTTATCATAACTATGACTAGTTTGTTGGCTAGTGCTGACTTTAAAGACCGTCTATCAAAAAAGCAATTTTATTATTGGTGCTCTTACCCAATTTGGGGTTCTATAAGCAGTTTCTGGTTCTTAGCGACTATTGTATACTTTGCCTTGATTTATTTAAAGAAACAGTACAAGCGCCTGTTTGAGGAGCAAAATGATTAATAGAATTGAAACCTATATCTGTAACTTGCTTTTGGAAGAAATGAAGGATTTATTTAGGTACAACCCAGCAATTAAGCAAATTGATATGAAATATCTCGAAGATGGAGATTACGTAACTCGTAGTATTAATTTGGCAATTGAGAAGAAAATTGAATGTCCAGATGGACAAATTATGGTTGTAGACGAGCAAAAAGACATCTCTACTTATTCCAATAGAACACCAACAGAAAAGAACTTTGCAGACAGCATTAAAAGGGCAGACGAATATATGAAGGTGGTATTTGGAAATTATCACATCACAATGAATCGAGAAGATGAAAGCTTCGAGGCCAAATATGTCTGAATTAGAAATTACTCCAGCGCAAGCACGAAAAGAATGGGCTAAAGATTTACGAAGCGGAGAATATCAACAGATTACTGGACAATTACGTGAAGGGGACAATGGTAGATGCTGTCTTGGGGTTGCGTGTGATACCTACAAAAGACTGACTGGAAAAGGGGAATGGGACGATAATACTTTCGTAGCAAGTGAAGATAGTTATTGCTCGGCTGAGCTTCCTAGCATTGTCATGGAATTTTTCGGGTTTTATAAATCAGATCCTGATCTAGCTTATGGGCGGCAAGCCACCACTTTAAATGATCAGCTGGAGAGGACTTTTGAAGAGATTGCTGATTTGGTAGAAAAACTAAATCAGTAACTTAATAATTTCTTCTTCACTTAATTTTGCATCAAATGCAATTTTAATTTTATCTTCTTCCCTATAATGTTCCATCTCAGGCGGCAAAAAAGGAGTGATAGAACCAATTTTAAGATTTCCAAGAAGATCGATAGTGACAAATGCACCGACGTGAATTACGTTTTCTGAACCTCTAAGAAAAGCTTGATTCTCAAGCTCTTTAGCTAAAATATAACCCAGAGCGTATTTACCTTCATCTTCTTTTATTGCGGTCCAATTGAGGTCTTTTTCCATAGAAAGAATATACAATGACAGAACAAGAAAAACAAGAACCAATACCTTATGATGGTGAGACTTTTAAAATTTTGGAATGGTACAACAAACAGGTAGAAGAATACAGCGATTGTGCCGTTTTCAATTTTGCTAAGAATAATCCTGGACAGCCTATCTGTTTATACTGTACTTGCAAAAGATGTAATCCCTGGTGTTAAATGTCATATATAGATGCTGAATGTCCTGAGTGTAGTGAGCAATTTGAGGTTTATAAAGATGATGATTGTGACGAATGCCTCATTCTAGAACAGCAAATTGCCGATTTAGAGATGATTCAATTATCAGAAGAACAAGAGAAAAAACTCGAAGAATACGATAGATTGAAAACTTGGCTATTAAGAGGAAATGTTAAACCAAGTGAGTTGATACTAGGACTTGATCATTATGTAGCTACAGCAATAGCTAACTTTATGGCGTATAGAGCCATCTCTTATTGCGCTGCTACACAAGAAGAACAAGATATAATGTCCTCTTTAGTAAAACAGTGGATGGCTAATTTATGAAGAAACCTCACAAGATTATTTGGCGGCCTAAAGGAAAAGACTGGACTACGTTAGATGGTATTTGTGAAATATGTAGTATAGAACAGCATGATGTTACTCCTTCAAGTACAAAACAAACTAAACAATGGCAATTACATGGAGTAATTGTCAAAAACAAAGGATGTAAATGATTATCCATAAATCTGTTAAAGTTTCTATAAGGAGGAACAATGTCTAATTTACCATTAGTAATTTATCATGCCAACTGTAATGATGGGTCTGCAGCTGCAACTTGTGCCTATAAACATTTTGGATTAGAAGCTGAATATTATCCTGCTTCTCATGGAAGTTTATTTGATTGCGCTCAAGTAAAGGATAGAAAGGTATATTTCTTAGATTTCTGTTTTCCAATTGATATTATGAAAGAAATTAAGCTTTTAGCTAAGAAACTAACAATTCTTGATCATCATAAAACAGCACAAGAAGCACTAAAAGAACTAACTTTTGAAGGTCAATTTGATATGGAAAAATCAGGTGCCCGATTAGCATTTGAACATTTCGTAGCAAAAGATAACAGCTTCCACGATCTTTGGCCTTCTCAATATCTAACTTTCGAAAGGTTTGTAAATTGGGTTCAGGATAGGGATTTATGGCAATTTAAATTAGAGAACACAAAAGAAGTTAACGACTATCTTTTTTCATTACCTTCTTTTACTGTTGATACAGCAATGATTTGGTTAGATCTCTTCACCGGAAAAGATCAAACTGATATTATCAGTGCAGGAAAAGCAATTAGTCAGTACAGAGCAAAACAAACAAAATTAGCTTTGGACCGTGCTTTTAAAGTAAAAATGTTTAATGAAGAAGTTTGGTTAGTTAATGAGACTGGAATTTGCTCGGATACTCTTGATGAATTGGCTTGTAAGGGGAAATTCTCAGCTTCTTATTACGTAAATGGAGATGGTAAACATATTTACTCCTTACGAAGTAAAGGAGATTTTGATGTGTCAGAGTTAGCAAAATCAATTCTTGGAGGAGGTGGACATAAAAATGCTGCTGGCTGTTCTTCAATGATGCCATTACACGAGAAAATCTAATCTAGACTGTAATTTTTAGCTATTTCTTGGCATAAGAATTGTGGGAGAAAAAAACAAATGTATGAATTTCATGAGAACATGAGATGGAACGAGGAACTTCATTCACTAGCTTGGCATTTAGACTCCTTACTTTATCTTAAGCCAGAACTCAAAAATAGCCTTTCAGAAGAAATTTGGCAATCTACTGTTTGGTATGGCTGTTCTCTATATGATGTTTATTGGCCTGGAGAAGAAGAACCATGGAGATGGTTTCTTCTAGATAATGATGTATGTGTCGGTGAATTAAAGTCACGAGAGTTAGTAAGCGCTAAAAGAAAGCCTAATATTGAGTATTGGCCTACTGAAGAATATTGTAGAGGCAAGGTTTTTTCTTGGGCCGCAATATTGAAAGAAGCTCTAGTTGAGTACTATCATAAATGCTCTGAAATAGAAGGCAGCTATAAGGATCATTGGTTAGATGCGAAAAGAAGATATGGAGTTAAAAATAACCCAATTAGTAGAATGGTTTATTTACTAAACATAGATCCAGAAGGGAGATTTAGGTTTAGATTCGAGAAAATGCCGTCATACATTTATGAATGTGTAAAAGAAGCTGATAAGAGATGTGGAATGTTGTTAGGCATTGAAGAAAACACAATTACTGAAGATTACCTTTATTCGACCTTGGGATAAGCATGAAACAAAAAGAGATTAATCAATTCCTACTAGCTAATTATAGACCTTCTTTCTATCCTTTCTTTGGTAATCATTACATAATTCAGTACTACTCGCATAATGAGGGCAATTCTGTAATAATTGCTAAATCAGAAGCTGCAGCTATAAAATGTCTTGATGAATTAAATAAGTATAAAAATGGATATTTATTAAAATCAGTAAAATTCTCCGAAAAGGTTGATATAACCTCATATCCCAAACAAGTGTTTCTCTCTAGGGCGCAAAAACATCATAAAGAGCTAGTAAATAGTTGGAGTGGGGATTTACAAGCCAAGGCTTATTCAATATTTGAACAAGAGAAAGTGATAGTTGGACCTTTTAAAGAATGTATCGAGTATAAACCCGATAAATATAGCAAATTAAAGAAAACTCATGATATGTGGGGCTACTACCAAGAAAAACATCGTGGCTGTTTAAATTGTCAAACTACAAAAATGATTTTTTCTTGTGAAATAGATATTGATGCTCTCTACATCAAAAACGCGCCCAAAAGGGATTATATTTCTGTATTTAATAGAGAAATTCCAACTCATTCAGTACAAGAAGCACATGGACTAGAAGTAAGAGAACTTAAAAAGGAAGATTTGCTTTGGAAACAGCCAATTGCTGTATTTAATATACTGCCTTCTAATTTCAAAGAAGTAGTAAATGATAAAATGGATCTTTATCAAAGACAGAGAAAGATTTTAGACGAAGCTAACATTAAAGCCAATAATCAAAGGGCTGAGTTAAGAAAACAGGAAGAAGTAAGAAAAGCCAAAGAAGAGCTCCATAAAATATTTGGTTAAATTTTGGTATAATATCAATAAGGAGCTTGTCATGGATAAATTCGTCTGGATTCTCCTAACTGCGGCAGTTAGTTTTTGCTGTGTGTGGACAGTAATTAGTCCATACCTCAGCATTGAGTAACAAAAAGCGGCCAATTAAGGCCGCTTTTTAAGTAAATATCTTTTAATTATTTAAGGAGTTAATTGACCAAGAATACCACCAAGAATTAGATTGGGAGTACCTTCTATTTCTAAATCAGTGGCCTGAGTTAAGTCTGAAGCTCTTCCAGTAATAATGAGCCTTTTCTTAGCGTCTGTACTATAAGAAATCCAAGGGTAATTTTTCTCATATCCAACTGCAGTTCCAAAATATTTATGAGGGATTATCCTGGCTTTGAAACTAATGGAATTCATATTTAGCACGTCTACAACGAAAGAAACCTCACCTTTAGGAACTTTAGCTTCTCCAGTTACAATCATAGATTTTGATTCTGTAGTCCCTAAATATTGTTGTCCACCACATCCATTCTTACTAATTATCCAACCCGGACCATTAACTGAGCTGTATTCATAATTAATTGGCATGCTAACACAAGGAGTTCTTAATGGCTCATCTACAGGTTTAGCAACTTTAATTGGTGAAGTTGATGAATTCATAGCACAACCAACCATAAATAAAGCAGCTAATAGAAATTTTTTCATTTAGTAAACTTGCCCTATTGTTCCACCTACAATTGTCTTTTCGGGAGCTTGAATTTCTAACATGATATTTTTAGTATCATATGCAACTTTTCCTCTAACAACAACACGTTGTTTTCCCATAGTAGTAAAGGTCATCCAAGGAAATACATCTTCGTAGTGAATTACTACACCAATAAAAGATTGTGGTACAAGCCTAGCTTTGAAGGTAATCGGAGTTTCATTAAGAATGTCCACGATATAAACGACATCTTCACGCGCAACTTTAGCAATTCCCCACAAAGTAAGAGGCTTGCCTTCTTTTGCTATGAATTGAGTTCCACCGCAAGTTCCTTTTTCCTTAGCCCATTCACCATTTGGAGATTGACTAGTTATTGTTTGCATTGGGACACATAAAGGTGCCATTTGTAAGGTTGCTGGATTAGATACAATTGGAGCTTGATAAATAGGACCAGTTGCACAAGCTGATAGAAATGCTGATAGAATGAGTGTTTTGATTTTCATGTATTTTTCCTTTATACGATTGCTAGTACTTTGAATTTGGCACCACTGGTAACAGTTGCAACTACGTTAGTAATTGTATGGGTGCCTTCGGTAATTGTAGCTCCACCCGCAGCAACGCTAGTTAGAGATAGTAAAATCTTGGATGGGATTACTCCTAGGCCATGAGACACAGATTGTGAGCTTCCAGTTCCAGTTTGTTCAGTTGATAAAAAGATATTTGCAGTTGTTAATTTCGAATTTATTTGAGTCTGTACGTTGCTGGTTACTGTATTCAAATATTGAAACTCAGCCGAACTTACGGTTCCATCAGCAATTTTAGTTGCATCAATTCCTGAAGCTAGAGTTGGATTTGGATAGGTTCCAGCTAATCCACCACCAGCAGCTCCTGTTGGAGGAGCTCCAGTTGTAAACATTCCATCTACAGCATCACAAACTGCAATTACTTCGTTTGTAAGATTCATCAACTTCAAATCGTAATGGTCATTGTATAAAGCTCTGTCTGGAGCTGTTGATCCTGGTAATGGAATAATTAAATCGTGTAAAGGCATGTTTTAAGTATAAAAATAAATTGATTTAGCAAGATATTTATTTTTTACAAAATCCACCAACCGTATAACCTTTAGTCCCACAATAGATTTTATCTAACTCCGTGTAATCAACCCTATCTTGGCTACAACTAGCATTTGCTGCCATAATTGGCCTTTCTGCAGTACAGTCTAAGTGATCATCCCTGTTAGAAAGTTCATGAAATAATTCATGCATGGCCGTATTTGTAGCTATTCTTACAGTATATGGCATTGAAAGGGCGAAATTGGTGCAGAAGTTAATAATTCCATTGGTTGGGAAATGAGTAAAGGCTCTTGTTGTTGGTCTTTTACAATTTTCATCATTAGTACTTTTTATTGTTAGGACTTGACGAACAGGGTAATCAACAACAACACCTCCAGCATTGCTAATAGCACCCTTCATTCCAGTAAATAGAATCGCATTTTTCTCAGGTGAGATATCTAATTGATTATCTATGTAGATATACTCAGATAAATTCCATCTTTTTGGCTGATTAGTGGGATCAGAATCTATTCCACAATTCATAAGTGTAAGTAATAAAATGAGTAAGTATTTCATTGAATGTCCACATACTCTCCAATTATTTTGGTTTTAGAAAAATCATCTGTTACTAATAACAATTTATTAGGGCTCACTTCACGAATTCCAGCATAGCCACTTCCTGTTTCCACTTTTAAGTAAGTAACAACCCAAGTTTCTCCATTATCTTGAGAAATATGAAGGCGGAGACCCTCATTATTACCTGCTACAAGAACTAATTTTCCATTTTTAAGCATAATCAAATCTGGATCTGCACCAATTGAATTGGCAATTTCTTTTGGTTTATCCCAAATTATTCCATCTTTAGACTTTGTGTAATATAGGGGCTCATTATAACCAATTCTCATCACAACCAAAAATTCATTATTTGAGTAAATGGCGACTGGCTCACTATAACTATCAACTCCAATTGCTGGAGTAAAGGCAACTGTAGATACTACATTCCAGTTTAGTCCATCAACTGATTTTATCCATATTACTCGATAAGTTAAATCAGTTTCATAATTTCCATACATCAAACCTTGTAAACTACCATCTTCCATTTCTATGATACTTCGATGAAACAAAAATCCGCCCCAATTAGCATTTCTTTGAAGTTGCTTGGAAGGTAATGTAATATTTACTTCTGTTGGAATCCAAGTAATGGAATTAAGGGATTTCCAAGCAAATCCTTTAATATTGAAGTCATCTATTCTCTGAGTGATATAACTTAGACCAAACCAAGTTCCATCTTTCTTTTTAAGCATAGAAGCAATATAGAAATTTAGATTTTCAGTTTTTGTCCATTTGGTACGAAAGTTTGAGCTTACTAAGGCATCATTTGATGGAAAAATGACTTCATCTTTATGTTGGCTGAAACTAACAATTGTTTCATTGTCTGCAAAAAGAAAAGGAAATTGTCTAATCTCTCCCTTTCCATCTTCAATTACAAAAGTGGAACCTTCAATTACTGACAATTGATGAGTCTGCGAAATACCACAGCCAAATAAAAGGCATAGTAGAAGTAATAAATTACGCAATTTGCACATATCCCATTCTTGACCTACCATTTGCATCGCTATTAATTGTCCTGGTCAAGGTTGTAACTACAGCAACAGATTTAGCATATAGTTTAATTACTTTGCTTGCAGCTACAGTTATTATTTTTTGTACGAAGCTAGTTTGATAAAAGGAGGCTGCAACCACGGATCCATAGGCACCAATTTGTTCTGAGTTAGAAACCGCCGCTGCATCTGTGGAATTGTACATTTCAGTCAAGATATAAGAGCCAGCAGTTGTTGTTGAATTTATATTTGATCTTGCTTGATACCATACTAAAAATGTTCCAGCACTTGGTAAAGTAACACTCAGACCTGTATCTTCATAAGCTCCATTATCTGCACTTATTGTATAAGTGGCCCCAAGTGTAGTTTCCCCATTAACAGAAGTGACCCATGGATAAATTAAAGCATCACCATTAGCTGTTGGTGCTGCAATATTATAGACTTTATGAGCATGCATATTAAGAGGCAGTTCGCCGTTAAGTACTGTTGGAAACACAGTAAAACCTGGAGAATTATCTATTGTAAGAGAAATAACATTGGCAGCGGGAACATTTAATTGTAAGGTGCCAGTTGACGAAAACAGCGGACTAGTAATACTTGTTGAGGCAGCTAAGGTGGCAACTGATGGTGTAGAAGTCCAAGTAGGACTTCCAGTTCCCCCACTTATTAAAATCTGACCTGACGTTCCTGCAGCTGATTCAGCATAAACAGAGCCTGTATCATAAATTACCTTCCCACCTGTAGTTGGCGTGGGATTGAGTTTTGTTGAAGTTGTATCCAGTTTGCCAGTAAATTGAGTCTGAATTGCTGAGGTTACGCCATCTAAATATCCAAATTCAGTATTATCAACTGAACCAGTGCCAATACTTGTAGCTGGAATTGCTGCTGGAATAGCTGCCACTGGAAGTGCCGCAACTGTAATTGCGCCTCCAGAAACAACAGCCACTTGATTATTTGTTAATCCAGTACTTACATCTTGTCCAAATCCAGCTTGTGCTTTAGCTACGATTCCAGTTAAATTGCCAGCTGGAACGCTAGTTAGTGCTGCTGAAGGAACAGCTCCAAATGCTGGAATTGTGCCTCCAATTAATACTTGTGAAGCTGTACCTGCATTTGTAGCTCCATACGCAGTTCCAGTGTCATAAGGAATTTTGCCAGCTGTACTTGGTGCTGGACTATTTCTAACATCATTGCCCTGAACTGCTGTACTAGCCGTTGATCCATAAGTAACATTTACAGCTGGGTCTCCTGCAGTTCCAGCTCCATTTGTGACAGTTGTGCCAGTTCCCGCAACTATAGACCTAGAAATGTAACTATTAGTAGCTGTTTTAGTTAAAAATCCTGTAGTTAGACTGCTGATGTCGCTTGCTAATCCACCATTAGCTTCTGCAACTGTGCCAGTTAAAGCTGAAGCAGGTACGCTAGTTAATGCTGCACTTGGAACATTACCAAAAGAAGGTGCAGTTCCACCTATCAAAACTTGACTAGAAGTACCAACATTAGTTTCAGCGTAGCCACTCCCTGTATCATAAAGAATTTTGCCGGCTGTAGTAGGAGTTGGAGGTAGTCTTGCATCATTACCTATAGTGACCGTTGAAGATGAAGTTCCAGTTGGAATTGCAGCAATTGGAATTGTACCAGTTAAAGATGAAGCTGGAACTGCTGTTAAGGCAGCTGAAGGTACATTGCCAAAACTTGGAGTAGAGCCACCAATTAATACTTGTGAGGTAGTTCCAGCAGCAGTTTCACTATAAGAGCTACCTGTATCATACGGTATTTTGCCCGCTACAGAAGGAGCTGGGTTAAGACGAACATCATTTCCTTCTGTAACTTTTCCAGAAGCAGAGCCAAAGTCTGGACTTAAAGTTACGGTTCCTCCTAATGAAACTGAAGCTCCACCTAATAATCCAGTTCCTGACGAAACAGTTATGGACGAATTAGTCAAAGAACTGTTTGGAATGTTAGAAAGGGTATTTGAAGATGCATCAATTGTTTTGTTAGTTAGGGATTGTGTTCCAGTTAAAGTAACAATATTTGATGACAAAGCTGCATCTGGAACGGCTCCAAAACTAGGGGTAGTTCCACCTATTAAGACTTGACTAGAAGTTCCTGCAGCAGTTTCTGCATAAGAAGTTCCAGTGTCATACACTACTTTGCCGGCCAAAGAGGGAGTTGGTGGCAACCTTGTATCATTTCCTTGTGTGGCTGTACTAGCAGAATTTCCATATGTAACATTTAACCCAGAAGATGAACCTCCTAAACTTACAGCACCACCACCAGTTAAACCAGTTCCAGGTGTAATTGTTAAGGAGGAATTTACTAATGAAGCATTTGCAATGTTAGTTAAAGTATTAGTAGTTCCATCTATACTTTTGTTAGTAAGTACTTGATTATCAGTTAAAGTAGTAACATTACTCGATAAGGCAGAATCAGGTACAGAACCAAATGTTGGAGGATTTCCACCAAGTAAAACTTGTGTACTGGTTCCTGATCGTCCTACATAGGTATTTGGAGCTGTTTTAACTACAACACCACTTCCAATTGTGGAATTATCTTGCCCTGTACCGCCATTTGCTTCAGGAACAATTCCTGTTAAACTTGTAGCTGAAAGATTTGTTAAGCCAGAACCATTAGAAGTAGAACCAGCACTTAAAATCTGTCCTTTCGTATTCATGCTAAATACAGGAATCTGTCCAGTACTTGGAAAAGTACCAGTGCTGACAGTTACTGTTGCAAGTGTAGGATTAGGGTAATTACCCGTCAAATCTCCACCAGCAGTACCAGTTGGGGAGACTCCTGACATAAATCTGAATTCATTGTTCATCTGATCATAAGACAGCACTTGTTTATCAGTAGGAGTTACATTTTGAATAGGAATGCCAATAAGTCCATCTACAACAGGATTTGGGTAGGTACCTGATAAATCTCCACCGGCAGAACCAATAGGTGGAAGCCCTGGTTGGTTATCAATGGCAGTAGTTATAGCTTCCAAGCTATCATAAATGGCATCAATTTTATAATCAACTTGATCTCCATGAATTGCTCTGTCAGGAGCATCAGAATTGGAAGGTCGTTTAATTAATGGCTTTAGCAATGTCATTATCGAACCTTTATTTTGGAAGCTAGCTTTAGAATATGTGCCATTTTAGGTGGCATTTGTGAAGGAGCTTGAGAAGCTCCTTGCGGAGCTTGCTTTTGTTGAGGAGGAACTCCTTGTGCAGCTTCCTGTGGCATTCCCTGTGAAGGATCTTGTCCTTGAGGCTGACCAGCAGATTGTCCAACTGGATTTTCTGGTGTTCCAGGCAATGGTCCCATTTGTTCTCCTCCACCCACAGCTCCACCCATCATTTCTGCCCTCTCTTTTATTGCAGCATCTATAATCTGTTTGTCTTGCTTCTCGATTGAGCTAATGATCTTCTTTAATTGGCTGGGATCAGAGATTGGGAGGTTTGCTGCTTGCTCAACAGCATCAATTTCCTGTGCCAATCTAGCCAATTGATCCTCGTTTCCACCAGGCATTACATACTTGGCCTTAGCCATTGAGTCTGCCATAGAAAGAGCCTGTTCCACTTGTTCTTTAGGAGGTTGTGGTTGTGGATTTTGCTCCAGCATTTGATCAGCAGCTTGTTGTTGCTGTTCTGCCTCAATTTGTTCCTTGTTTTGATCGTTACTTAACAACTGTTCCATGTTTCCATTGTCTGTAGCTGGAATTTGTTGGGGTGCGGTCGGTGAAGGTTGAGTCATTAAATTTCCCATCATATCTTGGCTTGTCATAGCATTTGGAGGTAATTGAGGATTTCCTAATAAAGAAGGATCTTGTTGTAAGGTCTGTCCTTGTGCTTCTCCAGCTGCTATTTCTGCAAACTTCTCATGTGGTTTATAATTGGTAGCTGCTAAATAAGTAAAAATTACTTCTTCTGGAGCTGAGTCTGTTAGTTTAGCTACTTTAATTACTTCATCTGGAGAATATCCAATTGCAGAGCTGAAATAAGCAAATTCTTGTTTATTCATCCTTTGGGCGCATTTAAGGAAATTAGTAGCTGAGGTTTTAAGTTGAGCCTCTTGGAGAATTTCTTTTGAAGAAATACCAATTGAATGAGCAGCTTTCTCAAGCATTGTATCGTGTATCTTTTTGCCGGCCTGAAAGGAATCAAAGACAGCAAAGGCTAAATCTTTATCGAGCATGTACCGATAGTAAAAGATTCAATTAAAAATTGGCATAATAAAGATAAGGAGAAAATATCTATGAGAATATTTGATAGAAGCAAGGTCGAAGTTGGCAGTTACTCGGGTGGCCCCATTTACAACAAAACCCAAGACAGGGTTAGACTTGACATCTCTCACGTAACTTTTCAAAAGTATGGAGACTCAGATTGGTACAACAAGCAAGGTTTTGTTGTAGATCTGGACATTGCTGGTAGTAAACGAGATTGTTGGAGGTTTCAATTTGTAGTTACTGAGATCAGCAAAAAAGAACTTCTGGAAATGACAGATGAAGCTCTCTTTCAACTTTTTCTCAACGAAATTGTATGGACTCCAGAATTAATCAACGAGATCTTCCTTTTGGGCGCAAAAGAAGGAAGAAATAGTATGAGAGCCCAACTAAAAGAACTCCTTCAGGAGGAGTAGAAATGGATATTCGCCCATTTCATAATCATGGGGACTGGCTTGGTCCTTGTAGCGATGGAAGACATGAAGCTATAAAGAATGGGATGAACCCACACCTTGTAGGAATCGACAAAAACACAAAAGAGATTAAAGATCCAATAGCAATGGTTTTCGAGATGCTTCGAATTGCTATTGAGAACACGAGAACAACAGATAGGGCACTTTATTGTGCTTGCTGTAAGTTTTGCTACGTGGAGTATCCATGAAAATCAAGTACCGACGTAACCAAAGAAAGTATGAAGTAATAATTTCCAATTGCCGACGGAGTACTAAAACTGAAGACGAAGTTTATAAAAATCCCAATGGTTCCTGGGTTGCTGATTCTGCAGTTGGAGAACATTATCGACAGATTTTCTCTAGCAAGAAATTAGCATCGGAGAAAGCTCAACCTGAGAAGGGAAAATGTGTCATTCTTCGCCCGAAGTTCAATGAAGAAGATTGCAATGGAAGATTCTTCCGTGAATGGCGTAGTTTTGATGGCGGAGAACTAAAAGAAATTAAGTGGCGACAACCATACTAACCAAATGACCTTCTTCAGCCGCATTTTATTGCGGCTGAAGGAGAAAGGATTTTTGTGAATGTCAAAGACAGAAATTTATTACAAATTATGGATTGGACAAGTTGTTTGGAAGGAGACAAGGAAACCTTTCAAGTCCAGACTACAAAAAGCAACTGTCAAAGGAGAAACAAAATGACAAATCAAGAGATATTAGACAAAGTAGCAAATCATCTACTAACACAGAATGAAAAAGCATATAACGAAGATGAGCATTCTTGTGCTTATTTAGATCCAGAAGGAAGAAAGTGTGCTGTAGGCTGTCTAATTCCAGATGACCAATATTCTAAAGAGTTAGAGGGTGTTATCCTTACGAGTAATCCCAAGTTAAAAGCACTCCCTTGTATGCAAGGACTAGATATAGATTTCTTAAGAGCCCTTCAAATGATTCATGATTTTCGATCAATTCTTAATTGGAGAATGGAATTAGAAAACTTGGCCAACCAAAATAATCTAGAAATCAATTTCTAACAACATCTTTTGCGGCTTGAAATGGGATAAAAGAGTGAAATTAAAACTACTAATTCCTAATAGCTATCTAACTGAAGAAGTAAGTATAGAAATCGGAGATACGATTTATCATAATAATGGAGGAAGTTATAGTCCATTTGAAGTAATCAAAGTACTAGAGAGAAGCTTAAATCTAAAATACCTAATAAAAAACTATGCAAATAGAGATTTTGAGATAGAAAAGGATTTTGCTAGCCTCTATAGCGATGGTTGGCACAAAGAAAATACCGATTTTACTGTAGAAGAAATTGAAAGACTACCTCTACAAAACAAAGTTAGAGAAGGTAAAATCGGAGATTATCAATTTTGGATATTCAAGGAAGATAAGCTGTATGTTCAATTTTATGTGCTCGGAGTTAGTAAGTATTTTCTGCTAGATATCCCAGGAAAATTAATTGGAATTTCTGACAGAAAAATCATTCAAACTTTGATTAAGAATTGCTCCTTCACTTTTGCTGAGCTGGAACTAATGATTAAGAATGCTAAGTGGGATAAATATCAAGAAATCAAGGCTCAGCTTAATAAAATCTAATTAGGTGATCTTTAGGCCGCAATTTATACATGTTACATGTTCTTTTTGCGGCCTAAAGGGAAACTCATTTGCCATTCTTATTTTTCTTATAAGGTAAATAATCAAAACCTCTAACTTTTAATCTTTTCTTAAGAACAGGTGCGGTTGTATTAAATTTACTAGCCGTTCCTGCAAGACCAAATTTCTTAACTAATAAAAATAACTCCTCATTAGCTGGCCAAGCAATTTTTTGATTTAATTCTCTACTACAATTTAGGCAGGTTTTTGATTGCCTATGCTTTTTTGCGCGACAAGAAGGACAAATGGAGCTGGACTTCTTAAATCTAGAATTTTTTCCTGCATAAGTATCAGTTTGAGCGTGACAATTAGGGCAAAGAATTCTTAGATTTTCTAAACGATTATCCATAGGTTTTCCATTTATATGGTCCAACTGCAAAGTAATGGGATTTCCTAACCAATCTGCAATATGACAGATGTAGCACTCATTTTTCAGCATTCCTGCTTTAAACAACCTTCTCTTAATTTCTTTAGCCCCACCTCTATATTCTCCATCTTCAACTAAAATTTCTTCAAACGAATAAACTTTATTTGGTAGGGGCTTGTTTTCCTTAAGAATTAGGTGGGAAGTATCTATTTTATGCTTATCTATGGAGGCTAAAACTCTTCGTTTAAATGGGCGACTTTTATAATCGCCCAATTTTTGAAAGACTTCTTTAAAGGTTTTACTAGTATTTACTGCTTCTATGAGTTTTTCTATTGTGTAGGTCATAGATACAAATCTATTACCTTATCCGTCCCACGTCAAGGGAAAAGTTATGAAGTCAAAGGATTCGCAAGTCCAGTCACTAAAGAGACGCTATTGACTGCCAGGGGCAGAATTCTTTCAAACTGCAAGCTGACGCTCTCTTGTATGACAATTCCCTGGCTATCCCAACCTGTATTATGCGAAGGACAATAGGTTTGCTCGAAATACATTGCTCCAAGTGTCTGATCATTCGAGTCGGCCATATAAAGTAATAGACCAATCGGTTGTTTAAACATATCAGATGCAAGATTCATGAAGACGTTTTCATAACCTGGAGGGATAATTGTATTGTGAGGATTAATCTGTTTGGCGGTATTAGGAAATACGGAGGGCACAATTGTAGGAGGTAATAGATCTTGGTAGTATGAATACATGGATCTTAATAAAGATGGGCCGTGGTAGTAAATACGACTTAGACTTATATTCCCTATTGTTTTTCCTGAAATAAAGTATTGTCTATAACTTCCTACTTCAAAGAACCGCATTAAATTCGTAGATTGACCAAGAGAGAAGTTCTGAATAAACCCAATTCGGCGTGCGAATTGCTCCGCACCCTGATTTAGATCGGCAGATGCAGCAATTGATCCACCTATACTAGATAATCTAGGGGGTCCTGCAGCTATATATAGGCTCTCACCTGACGAAAAGACATCCGGGTCAAATTCCTCTTGGTATTGGTTATACCTGTCCCATTTTTTGAGAGCCATTTATTTATTTCCTTTTACAGTACTTGAATTACTGATAGTTAGTTTGTTGGTAAACATGAACATAGAGAAATTAGAACTAAAATCTTTATTAGAGAGAACAAAAATATTAGTCCCTCTTTTGGGCGCAAAAAAGAAACAAATGATTCAAATTAAATGTAGAAAAGGTCATGTTAATGAATTTACTAAGGTTGACTTAGAAATTCATTTAAAAACACCAATTGGTAAAGGTGAACCCTTAATTTGTAAAGGAACCTTCTTAGAGCCAGTTAATTGTGGAAGACTTTTAATATTGGAAATAGTTAAGTGGAGAGAACAAAATGAAAAATAAACAATCAAAATTTTCTAAATTCTTTTACTCATGGAAAGGACTTTTTAGAATTGGAGTTGACGTAATTTGCTTCTTTACTTTTTCTGTCATATTTGGAAGTTGTGTTTATCTATCGTATTTATCAGATAAAAGGTTAGAAGGATGGGCTGAGGAAGAGAAATTATGTATCTGTGGACATGAAAAAATTCATCATAGAAATGGTAAATGTTCTGTAGTTATTAAACAGCACCAAGAATGGTTAAATTCTACTAAAGGTTGTATTTTAATTGAACTTTGTTCTTGTACTGAGTTTCACTTTGGGGCGCAAAAAGAATGAAATAAAAAAGCGGCCATTATTGGCCGCTTTTTAAGCAAACAATTTACAAATTAGAGAAGTGCGGTTGTTCCTTTGATAATTTGGTTGATGCCAAATACTGTGTTTGGTCTTCCCTTTGTATAAACTAGAATCGATAACCTATCAGGAGTAATGGCACCAGAATAGTTGGCAGCCAATTGTTTTAGTGAGTTTTTATCCAAACCAAACCAACTTCTGAAATTGCTAGAATGTTTTTCAATACAAATTAAAGGACAAGGATAAGTTGGAGATGTTAGGGTTTCTGAGCTAATTGCAGTTACAGCCCCAGCTACCTTAATTGAAGTAGCAATGGTCCATTGATTAGCAACAGCAGTCGAAGTAATAGTGACAATGTAAGTATTGTCAGTATCAATATTGCCCATTAAGGTCTGAGAGAAGGCAAAAGTAATTGATGCTATATCAGTTTTGGCACTATAATCATCAAAACTATTTACAATAAATAGCCCAATATCTGTTGGTGAGCCACCAGTTAAAGGATAATGCCAAATAAATGAATTAGCACCATCATCTGTTGAAGGCTGAATTAAAATCCATC
>OFRG01000400.1_pt1 | contig 17463 bp, 18 predicted proteins | sample 1543071 | NCBI WGS metagenome assembly OFRG01 (sample SAMN07774222, study PRJEB24372) | wastewater metagenome | isolation source: WWTP Verbania (Effluent) | place: Italy: Verbania | collected 2015-12
AAGAAAAAGCCCTCGAGTGATCAGCTCGGGGGCTTTTTTGAATACCATAAAAAGAGACAAGTTACTCAGTCCGAGCACAACCCAAATCTGGCAGGGATTGTTGTCCCGAAGCAGAGACTCGAATTATTTGTGCACGACACGGGTCGGGAAGCTTATCAAACTCGTCGACAGTGGCATACCATTTATGCTGACCCTTGAAGGTTGTGCAGTCCTGTGCCTCCTGATACCAGCTTCCGTCTTCACGGCGGTAGGGAGTTTCTCCAAAGAGGCAGAGATTCGCAGCCATGTGCATGGTAGCCTGGGGCTGTGGGCGCACGTGTGGCGCAATCAAAGCAGCCAGGGTAACCAACGCAACAACCACAGTGACAGCCGCGAGGGTGCCGCGAAACATTTGTTTCCAAATTCCCATCGTATTTCTCCCATATTTATCAAACTCAAGTGTCACACTAACCAGTAATAGGTATACTTTACATTTTGTGTACTGTCAATTTTGTATCCGTTCATACGATTTGAAACTCATCAGGCTCTCGTTGCACTCCCACCCCATTTCTGGTACCATAAAGGGGTACCTTATGAGTTAATTTACTGTCGTCGAAGGACGGCGGAATCATTTCGCTCAAACGAATCATTCATACAACAATGTTGCAATCAAAACTAAACGGACAAATTTTCTTAGATTTCACAAGAATACTGGGTAAAAAATACTCAATATCTTAAATATTGGCAGAGAAGGACAATTCCCCTCAAGAGAAGAGAGTCGCGACAAAAGATTGAACGTTTCGGGGCGGCGGAAGAAAAGTTATGTTATCCCAAATTATTTTACTCGGCATTGCCGGGCTTGTCGGTGTTGGTATCGGCTATTATCTTCGCCTTCTTGTTTCGATGGGAAAGCGTGGATCCATGGAGCTCGAGATCAAGCAAATGCTTCTCGGCGCACAGGAAGAGGCCCAGAAGATTACGAAGACCGCAGAGAAACAGGCGGCAGACAAAATAGAAGAGACGAAACGAGACGAGAAAGAAAAGAAAGACGAATTCAAGCGAACAGAAGATCGGCTCATTAAAAAAGAGGCGCTTCTTGATCGACGCCAAGAAGATATCGATCGCGAGGTAGAAGCCATGAAAGAAAAGATTGCTGAAATTAAAAAAATTCGCGAGGACAACGAAAAGATAAAAGAAGAAAGCGGACGAGAGCTCTCTCGTGTCTCAGGACTTTCCAAAGATGACGCAAAGGAAGAAATACTCGCCCGTATCGAGCGAGAGTACGAGGCCGACATCATGGTGCGTATTCAAAAACTCGAAAACTCTGCGGCGGAGCGGCTCGAGAGAAAAGCAAAAGACATACTCACCACCGCCATTCACCGCCTCGGCAACTCCGTCGCCTCCGATGTGCTCACTTCTGCCGTACAGATCACCTCCGATGAAATCAAAGGAAAGATTATCGGGAAAGAGGGCCGCAACATTCGCGCATTCGAGCGAGCCTCGGGCGTGGAGCTCATTGTGGACGACACACCAGGCTCTATCACGATCTCTGCGTTCGACCCCGTACGACGGCAGATTGCAAAAGTTGCGCTTGAAAATCTTATCGCCGATGGTCGCATTCAGCCGGCAAAGATCGAAGAGATGGTAGAGAAAGCGAAGAACGAGATAAACAAGACCATCAAAGAGCAAGGCGAGAAAGCAGCCTACGAATGCGGCGTCTTCAACCTCGATGCGCGCATTATCGGTATCCTCGGGCGACTTCACTTTCGTACGAGCTATGGGCAAAATGTCCTTCAGCACTCTATCGAGATGGCACACATTGCCGGTATGATCGCCGAAGAGCTCGGTGGCGACGTGTACGTGGCGAAAGCTGGTGCACTTCTCCACGACATCGGAAAAGCGGTAGACCACGAAATCCAAGGCACCCACGTAGAGATCGGACGACGCATTCTCCAGAAATTCGGCGCGGATGAGAAGATTATCCAGGCCATGCAGGCACACCACGAGGAATATCCATATGAAACTATGGAGTCTATCATCGTACAGGTGGCCGACGCCATCTCTGGTGGCCGCCCTGGAGCACGACGCGACTCGGTAGAAAACTACATCAAGCGACTCGAAGACCTTGAGCGTATCTCAAACGCTCACGAAGGCGTGGAGAAGACCTATGCGCTCCAAGCAGGCCGTGAAGTGCGTGTCTTTGTCTATCCGGAAAAAGTTACTGACCTCGAAGCAAAGAAACTTGCGCGCGACATCGCACACCAGATCGAACAAGAGCTCAAATATCCGGGCGAAATTAAAGTGAATGTCATCCGTGAAAGTCGCGTAATAGAATACGCACGGTAAAAGTCAAACACGAGTGTCATAAAAGTCTTGCTATTGCGCATTTTTTCGAAGCATATATAATAAATGTAAGCAAAGTGTGGTCGAGTGTCTTGACACAATTCACGAAAAATAAATTTTTGCGGAAGTGTTGAGGCATTTTTAAAAGCTAACTCATTGTTTTATGAACAAAGCAGATCTTGCAGAGGCAGTACATGGTGTCCTCGGTGGCACCAAGAAGTCCGCTGAAGATGCAGTGGAGAAAATTATTTCTTCCATTGTTGAGACCTTGAAGAAAGGAAACGAGGTTTCTATCTCTGGCCTCGGTATCTTCTCGGTAAAGCCACGTGCTGCACGCGAAGCTCGCAACCCAAAGACGGGTGCGACCGTACACGTGCCTGCCACGAAGGTTCCAAAGTTCCGCGCCGCAAAAGCGCTCAAAGACGCGGTAAAATAAGATTCCTTTCGCCGATCTATACCAAGTAAAACCCCGCTCTTTGGCGGGTTTTTACTTTTCTTCTCTATTTATACACCCGTCGTATTTTCGGATTGATTCGGGTTACGAATTCGTATACTGACGTATTTGAAAGTTGAGCGAGCTCGCTTGCTGGGACTTCTTCTTTTCCATCTCGCCCGAGGAGTGTCACTGTGTCCATGATTTTTACTTTTGGTATGTCGGTCACGTCAATAAGAATCATGTCCATACACACACGCCCGAGGACGCGAGCTCTTTCTCCACGCACAAGAACATGGCCCACGCTCGAAAGCGCACGTGGATATCCATGCCAGTACCCGATGGGGACAATAGCAATGAGAGTATCTCTCAAAAGAATCTCCGTGAAGTCGTAACTCACCCCCTCCCCTTTCGGAACTTTCTTTATTTCAGAGACAATGCTCTTCCAGGAAAGCACGGGGGTGAGCTCTCTTTGCTTCTGCCGAGCAACACGCGTTTCAGGAGATGGCCACAGCCCATACGAGCCGATGCCGACGCGCACCATGTCGTAATGAAATTTCGAAAAGAGCATGGTGCTCGCCGTAGCCGATGAGTGACGGACTGGGCGATGGCCTGCTTCCTCGACAAGCGTGATCGCTTTTTCAAATTGCTGTGTCTGCGCTACAACGCTTTCGGGTGAGTTTGGGTTTTTTCCTTCTGCAAAGTGTGTATACACTCCCTCGACCTTCACGTGTGGCATCTTTTTCAAAAGAGTGAGGACTTTGGGAATTTCATGCACAAAAAATCCCTGCCGATGCATGCCCGTGTCTATTTTTAAATGAACATTCATCGGTTTTTTGAGGAGGGCGACATATTTGAGGGAGTCAAAACTCGAAACTGTGACGCTAATTTTCCTTCGAGCCGCTTCCGGAAGAAGTGCGGGGAGAACAAACCCAAGAACAAGTATGGGGATTTTCACTCCAGCTTTTCGGAGCGTGATGCCTTCTACACACGAGTCTACCCCGAGCCAGTCTGCACCAGCGCTTTCCACCTCTTTCGAGAAGGGCACCAGATCGTGTCCATACGCATTCGACTTCACTACCGACATGAGCTTCGTCTTCGCGCCTACAATCTTTCGAAATGTTTTATGGTTTTTTCGTACTGCCCCACGATCTATCTCTAGCCAAGTACGAACATCAAGAGGCTCTTCTTTAGAAAGCTTTGTTTTCATTTTGTTTCTATACTGGCAGCGTCCCCTAAAACAAGACCATGGTCCTCTGAAAAACCAGCGGGAACTTCAAGAACGTAGAGTGCTGGCACCTCTGGTTTAAAAATTTGCGGATACGACCCAGGTACAACATTTTTCTCTATGTGAACAATTTTTAAATCTTCATCCAACCAGATCATGTCGAGAGCAAAATGCATATCTTTCATCCAAAACCCATACCGATCTGACGTTTCAAAAACAAACAACATGCCATGCCCCGAAAGGAGTGCTATCCGATCTCCGAGACCAAGCGTTCGCTTTTCTGATGTGTCTGCCACCTCTACTGAAACTGATGTTTCTCGAGAAGGAAAAGAAACGATTACCTCTTTTTCTATACCTTTTGGAGACTCTTCTTGCGAGATTAACATACCTTTTGGAACGGAAGAGACATAAAGACACAGTCCACCAAGAAGGGTGACAAGAAAAAGGGTGATAGAAATTCTTTTAGCTGTTTGCGACATACATTTGTGGGCGCGAGAGGACTCGAACCTCCAAGGGTTGCCCCATGCGCTTCTGAGACGCACGCGTATACCAATTCCGCCACACGCCCAATATGACTGTTAATTCTGTGCGGGTAGGGAGAATCGAACTCCCATATGCACTTTGGAAGAGTGCCATTCTACCATTAAATTATACCCGCAACGACAAGTGGTAGTACAGCGATGGTATCAGATTTTTAGCCAATAGACAAACCGTAATAAAAAAAACGGGCCACCCGTTTCCCTTAAGAAGATTCGGGGGGCCCGCAAGGAGCGATTATTACGCTTGTCTTATCCGGAGGCGTCCATTCCGGTCCATTTCAGTGGTGTTTCGGGGCATTTCCTGAGCCCTGAAAAGTTGCTGATAAGAGCTACCTCCAGGATTCTCGGGCATCGCCGCGCATCCAACACCTTGAGACAAAACGAGCGTTGTCACCAGGTACCATGTGTTTAGGTACTTCTTCATTTAACTACCTCCATAAGAGCATTCGGCAGGGCCGAACAGCTCTGCCGGCACCTCTGGGCTTTTGCCTCTAGTAAGTGCCAGTATACAGTACAACATTCGAAGGTTTTTTGCAAGTAGTTTTTACACAGCTCACGCTTGTTGCTTTTTAAAACAATATATGGTATACAAGAGGTAGTGCGCGATGCTTTACCCCTTTGAGGGCGCTCCCGCTCTACCTCCATTATAGAATCCCCCGGCCACACATTTGGCACGGGGGTCTTTTTTTTATTCCCTGAGGAGGATATAATATAAGGTATCTTATCCACCACTATCCATATTTAAAGCGTAATAAAAAATTCATGGACCCTGTTTCTCGTTTAAGTAGTGTCCGAAGTAATAGTGCCCACATATCTCAAAATGATTGGGATATGCATATCTCACGGCAGTTGAGAGACGGCCCTCGAGCCCTCAACAACAGTACTTACGGTGCGATAGAAAAATATGTAAAAACTGCCATGAGCAACCGAAGCTCTGGCAGCCCAAAAGGACACATGTCTGAAGGCGAGGTACACAGCCTTATTAAAAATCTCTCAAGTAAACGAGAGTTGTACCACCTAGACCACAAGCAAATGGAGCATATCCAGCACACCCTTCTCCCTTTTGTAAAATAAACTCATGCCCGATTGCCTTTTTTGTAAAATAATAGCCAAGGAAATACCCTCTGAGTGCGTGTACGAAGATACTGACTTTATGGCGTTTCTCGACATCCACCCGCGGTCGCCCGGGCATGTGCAAGTGATACCGAAAAAACATTTCCGCTGGGTGTGGGATGTGCCAAATATTGGTGACTACTTTGCAGTTGTGCAAAAAATCGCGCGGGCGATGCAAAATACTTTCGGTACGGAAGCCGTGTGGAGCAAGGTGATGGGCGACGAAGTTCCTCATGCGCACGTGTGGCTCTTTCCAAACGTAAACGAGGCGGTGGGTGACAAAAATGATTTTGCCGGAAACGCGCAAAAAATACGGGAGAAACTCTAGCGCCGACCCCCTCCAACCCAAAAATAGTTTTACTTCTTCGTTACCGCTTCGATGCCCGGAAGTGTCCCCTTCGCGAGAAACTCAAGCATTGCACCACCCGCCGTGGAGATGAAAAGTTTTTTTGATTTCTTCTTGATGTGTTTCAGTGCGGCAAGGGTGTCTCCTCCTCCGATGACAGCACTTACTTTGTTTTCAATAATAGAAAGCTCTGTGGCAATGGTTGATTTCGTAAAACCGCCCTCGTAGTAGCCCAGTGGGCCGTTCCACAGTACAAACTTCTCTTTTTGAATAAGACCGGTGAGCATTTTCACTGTCTCAGGCCCCACGTCGCAGATATTGTCTCCCGTGGAGATTTGGTCTGACTTTTTTACCTGACGTTTCCCGTTCTCTCCTATCACCACAACATCGATAGGCAGTATGAGCTTTTTGTTTTTGAAAAGCGTTTTGCTGTGCATATATTCTTCGTCGATGAGCGACTTCCCCACCTCGTGCCCCATCGCCTTGAATACCGTATTCGCCAGCGCACCACCTACAAATATGCTGGTGGCGATCTCAAGATATTTTTTCACTAAGGGCATTTTGGTTTCAAACTTCGCCCCGCCCAAGATGACCAAGAATTTTTCATGCGCTTTCATTCCGTAGGAAAGGTGGTTCAACTCTGTTTCAAAAAGCGGACCAAAGTATGCCGGCAAAAGCTTCGGAAGGAGGAAGATAGAAGCATCTTTCCTGTGAGACACCGCAAGGGCATCGTTTACATATATTTCGCCGAGTGTGGCAAGCTTCTTTGCAAAGGATTTGTCTCCATCTTTTTCTCCCTTCCATTTGCGTAGGTTTTCTACCAAGATAATGTCCCCATCTTTCATCGCGGTGAACTTTCCCTGCGCTTCCTTACTTTCAAAGTCTTCAACAAACTCAATCTTTGGAAAATATTTTTTAAGCTCAGCGAGCGCAGGGCGAAGAGTTTCCTCTGGTTTTCGCCCGATGTGACTTAGGATAATGGTCTTGGCGCCTGATTTTTTAAGAAACCGAATGGCGAGAAGCGACTGGCGAATACGAAAATCGTCCGCAACCTTTCCTTTTACAATGGGCTCGTTGAGGTCGAGGCGAAGAAGAACACGTTTTCCTTTAAGATTTTTTTCGTGGGTGATGAGGGGAAGTTCCATAAGAGTATTTTTATAATTTTTCTGCTATTTCTGTTATCTGCTTAAACTTTTTTGCGTCTAGACTCGCCCGGCCGACAAGGAGCCCGTCGGCATGTCCATCGGTGAGAAATCCTTCGGCATTTGTTTCATCCACCGAACCACCGTAAAGAATAGAAATTTCGTCAGCAGTTTTTCTCCCGAAAGAATCAGAAAGAACCTTGCGAATAAAGATCACCATTTCATACAGATCGCGCGGATAAATAGGGTGTGTAGCTTTGTCCCCTATTGCCCAGAGTGGCTCATACGCAATGACCAGCTGTTTCAAAAGTCGCTTCGGAGTTTTGTCGAGTGCTACAAGTATTTGGTCTTTTATAAATCCATAGTAGTCTCCATCTTCATCACGAGCACCCTCACCCACACAAAGGATAGTCGTGAACCCGAGCTTCAATGCAACCTGCGTTTTTTTGTTTACCACCTCGGCTGTATCACCCCTGGCTCGGCGCTCTGAGTGTCCGACAATAACATACTTTGCCCCCACGGAAGAAAGCATGAACGGTGATATTTCCCCAGTGTGTGCGCCTTCGAGCTCCCAGAATGTATCTTGGGCCCCCAGGAGAAGCTTGCCCCCCTGCTTGCCCGAATGAGAAAGTCGCCAGAAAAAACTTTGCAAAAACACCACAGGCGGACAAATGACCAGTGTGGTGTTTTTAAGACTTTCCGCTTGGGCGCGAGCAGACTCAAAGAGTGCGTCTGCTTCGCTTATCCGCCACGGATTCATTTTCCAATTCCCGACAATGAGCTTCGGTTTTGTGGAATTTACTTGCGGTTTTGTTTTAGGAGAGATCTTTTCGGTCGTCTTTTTCATACTCCCCATAGTATCATAGCCGATACTATTTTGTCTTGGGCTTCTTTGGCTTTTTTGTTTCCTTCTTTTGTCTATTATCTCCTTTTCCCATATATTTGTATTTTAATTATTAAATTACCTAATTATTATAGCGTATTTCTATTTCGCATTTGAGTCGGGCTGGTGGATTCCAAATGTATTCCCCTCGGTATCGAGAAAATATCCCTGCCACGCCATACCAGCGATGGCAAATTTTGGCATCGCCACTTTTCCGCCTGCCGCTTCAATCTTTTTCGCAATATCGTCAAAGTCTTCCACCTGCATCGTGCACGTATACGCGTTGGTCCCCTGCTCTGGCGCCGGCGCCGGGCATGGGCGCGGCATGAGCCCACCGTTTATCCCGAGCTCTTTACTGTCTTTCTCGGCAGTCATGATCATGTGATATTCCGAGGGCGACCCTTCCCACTTTTGGAATGTCCACCCAAACACGTCGGTATAAAACTTTATCGCGCGGGCGGTGTCGTCTGCTTGAATTTCGAAGTGTACTACTCTGTTCATAAAGTTTATTTTTATTACTACTAAGCTACTTCTCCACTTCTTTTCGGTACTCAAGATACGAGTATACCACTGTCACAAGGACTGTTACTACTACAGGCACCAGAATAAACAGTATCGCCATGTCTCCGCCCACAAATATGCCAAGCAAAGAGATGCTTGCCGAGAGTTTGAAGAGCTTGCCACCGAGCGCGTGCGTCTTCTCCCACACGGTATCGCTCGAAAGTGTCCACGGCGTACGGATGCCGACAAAGAAATTGCGTTTTGATTTTTTGATAAAAGCTCCGAGGAACCAAAAGAGTGCGGCTATAGCGGGGATAATCCATGTCGTGAAATCAAAAACGTATCCGGAGTTCCATGCGAGCGTCAGTCCGAAAACGTACGTGAAAAACAGAAATAAGAATACCCAAAACGCATTGTACTGTTTTCTGAATGATTCGATGTTTGCTCTCATCGGGTCGATTTTTGGAATGAGTAAATAGAGACCGAAAAGAGCTACCATGATAATCGGAAAAAGAAACACTCCCCAGAATTTCCCCATCATGCCGTCGGCTTCTCCTGCTGCATTCCAGTGTGAGACGACTTGGTCTGGAAGAGACGGGTACAGCACCACGCCTGCCCCGAAAGAGAGGGCGAGGAGGGTGAGGATAACGATACTGGCTGTCCGCGTGCTCATAAAGATACTTTCAATACTACGCTTGTTCCAAAATTCTACAAGAAGAAAAAGAAGAAGAGCACGGCAACGAGAACGCGATACGCGCCAAAGAAAACAAACGTTCGCTCCCCTATTATTTTTAAGAACCCCTTTACCGCAAACACGGCAGTGAGGGCAGAGACAAGAAAACCGACGGCGAGAAGAGAGAAATCTGCTTGAGAAAATTCACCAGCACTTTTTAAAAGGTCATATCCCGTTGCCGCTATCATCGTCGGCACCGCAAGGAGAAAAGAAAACTCTACTATGGTACGCCGCGAAACACCGAGCAGGAGCCCGCCGACAATCGTCGCCGCCGAGCGCGAAACGCCTGGGATCATGGCGATAGATTGGAAAAGCCCAATGGTCGCACACGTACGATATGGCATTACAGAAATTTCTGCAAGTGCATCTGTCCTGTCTTTTCGAAGGAGATCAAAGAGTACCAAAAAAATACCACCAAGGAAAAGTGCCCAGAGTACCACAGCCTCAGAGCCGAGAAGGTCTTTCACGTACTTGTGGAGCGCGAGGCCGAGAATGCCCGTGGGAATAAAAGCCACGATGAGGCGCTTCCACACTTCCGGGTTCCATTTGAAAAAGATATTCCGATAGAGCCACACCACCGCAAGTATTGCACCGAGCTGAATGGCAATCTCGAAACTTTTTACAAACTCTGTCTGCGCCAGCCCGAGGATTTTTGAAGTGAGGATGAGGTGACCGGTCGAAGAGACGGGGAGAAATTCGGTAATACCTTCCACAGCGCCGAGAATAATCGAATCGAAGAAATTCATGAAATAAACTTAGGGTAAATAAAACTACTGCGTTTGGGACCACTTGAGGAATTTATACTGACTACTTATGGTCGGTGTCAGCGGTGGTGGGTCCGACGAGATTTTACTGTCATAGCTATCGGTACGGGTGTCGTATCCCTGAAGAAAACTTCCGCCACCATCGGTCCACTTTGTACCCACACGCCCATTGGAAACGACAGTACCATAGATAGTCATGCTTGTTTGTTTTAGGCAGTTGTTCCAGTTGTTTCCACAAGGGCTTCCGCCGGGGGGTGAGCCCGAGGGAAGGGCTGTTATATAATTTCTCCCGAAATACCCCTTTTGCGCAACAAAAATTCCACGAGCGGTCATTGTCTCTGGTGATTCGAGGGGTACCAATACTCGATTTTCTCCGATAGCCAACAAGCTATCGGCACCATTGAGGGTCGTGTAGTCAATGTTTCCAGAGAGAATCATGTCGGGGTCAGTCGCACCGAGGTCTGCTGCGGCAATACTTATCTTCCCTTTCACGGTACCGTCAATCCAAAGTTTATCTTCCACAAAAACCACTGGGCAAGCCGTAGGAAGAGTAAACGGAGATCCGGCTACAAGATTCTGGGTCGCAATAATATTATTCTCCGTGGCAGTATTCCCTGCCGGGTCCTGCTCGGTAGTACTCTTTGTTGTGGCTACTTTATACACATTCATCCTTCCATCATTGAGAAAAACGACATGGTATCCCTTGTTGCTTCCTCCTGATGGAGAAAAGTAACAACCATAGGTTTGTCCCCCAGCACAAACCGCTGGAGTTGTTGAAGCCGTTTTATTCTTCATATCTCCAAGGTTGAGGGTCACCGCCGCAAAGTCTACAATCGGCACCGGCCAGGACCAGAGTGCCGAGCCTGCACCTGCGCCAAAAACGCCTGCTTTTGTTGCATTCGGACTGCACCCAAAAGAGCTGGTGCACGTCCAGGTAGTTTTCGCCGAAGTAACTTGGGCACTATTGCTTCCATCCATTCGGATACCACCATTTGAATGGTACGGCCCGGTGATAATGCGGTCATTTCCTGCCCAAACATCGCTATTTAAAATATATGAGTATTCCCCCACGGTTGGTAGTCCGTACGTACCAGCAACTATTTTTTTTACGCCCGGATTTGCATTCACGGTACCTGTGGAGATAATGTCGACGCGAGAAAGTTTTCCGCAGAGATATTTCCCGGTAATTTGAAGTGAAAATTGCCCGATGGTCCCCGTCTCTGGGTCGCTGTATGTGTGCACATACGGCCCTGCTGCTCCGGTACCATCTTGCATGTCGTCGGGATAGTGCGCGAGATGCCACTTGTAATAATCGAGTCCGGCTTCGGCAATCTCAAGTGCTTGGTCGGCTTGCTCTTTCTCTTGTTGTACTCGCTTTTGAAAAAGAGATGTTGACGAAAGCCCTCCGAGTACCATCATAAACACCCCCATAAAAACCATGGCAACAATAGTGATGCTGCCTGCTCCTTTTTTAAAAGAAAAAATTTTATGCATACATTAATATCTTTAGTGTATCACAGCACTATAAATTACTCTTCAGGTTTCTGATGGCAGCGCTCGAGCGAAGAGTAAACTCATTTGGAAGCGTGGCTGGATTCACATTTACAATAAGACTCACTTTTACATAACGGATATTGATGAGCGTGTATGGACTCGTCATGAGCGTACCACTACTATCGTAGTATTGAAAAATATTTACGGCCTGTGCTGTATTTCGAATATATTGTGCGAGGGTTACTACTGATTCGGCTCCAGTGTAGGCGAGTGGGCTTCCGGTCGGCTCTACCACACCCCGCTGAAAATTCGTGCCGGTCAAAAAATATCTCACGCGTTCCACCACTCCATCATTGTCGTAGTCGGCGTAATAGGTGATGCTGTTGTCGCTGGCCGCTTCAATCGGATACGTGCCTGTCTCCGAATACGTGGCTTCACGAATACCACCCACCATGGCGGCGACACCCTTCCGCGCACTGTCCAGCTGATCCATCTGCTCGAGAGTATAACGATTTGAATTATAGAACGTAAGTGTTGCGTTCATGATGGCAATAAAAATCAGATTGAAGAGTGCAATATACACAATGGTCTCCAAAAGAGTGAAGCCTGATTTTTTTTGTGAGTAATTTTTCATGCAATTATGTTGCGCGTGTATTAGTTTGCTGTCGCGGTAAACTTGGTATAGCCTCCTGTGATTTCAATATTCGTGAGGGTCGTGGTACTGACATACGGCGGAGCACTCACATCTATACTATACGAATTGCCTCCCGCTACCGTCCCCGAAGAAAGTCCTCCCCAAAACGCCTGCCCGCACCGAAGGCCCGCTTTCTTTGTTTGATCAAACGCTCCGGGCGCTCCACGATAGAGGCGCACCAAAGCACCGGGAATGTCGGCACCAAGAGAGGTCTCTGCCCGCACGAGTATCGCTTCCGGAGTAGCGGTGGTCATATCTATATAGATGGCCGGGTTTGTGTTGGGAGCAACATATTGTGGCTGCGCCGTGCATGATTCCGTAACATCATAACCACCCTTACTGATCGTGTACGTATCCCATTCGAGTGAAGAAGTAGACATCACCCCCGAAGCGTCGGTTGTAAGATTTTTATTATACTTGTAAACAGACGCGCCTCCCGCATCGGTGCCTATGTTTTTTGCACCAGTCATATTGAAAGTAAAGTTCGCTCGCGGAACGTGCGTGGTGTAGGTGAATGTCCAACTATTTACTGATGGTGTGACCGAGGTATCGCCCGTAGTAGCAGTCACCGCAATGAGAAGCTTCGGATAGTTTGTTACCCCGTATACTCCCCCCGTATTTAATCCAGAAAGATCGACTGGTGAGGCCAAAAATCCACTTGAGTTGCCGGGTAAATCTGCATCCGGCACCAAGCCAGGCACCCCACCACCAACATCGGAATATATTTGATACCGCAACACCGTGCCCGCCGGTGGAGTATCTATCCAAGAAAACTGCGTCCACTGATAAAGATTTGCAGGAGAAACCCACGTCGAGGTCGCATACCCAGGAGAATTGTAATCCGGTCCCGTCTGAGAAAGAATAAGATTCCCGCCCGAAACCGTCGTGGAGGACATTGATTGAATCTTCAAAGAATCAGTAAAGGTGTCGGTCCATGTACTCGCAGTGGGTGGACTAAAAATATACGCGGTATTACTACTTAGTCTGTCTATAAAAAACGTTTTTGCATTTATGTTGTCATCTATAGACGTGAGGTCTGAGGGGTCAGGGTTTGCAACTTCTGCCGTGGTGTATGTGCGCGATGTGCTATATCCTGCTTTTGTCACAGTAATCTGATACCCCGTCCCCGGAGTGAGTCCATATTCATACCAAATACCGGTGCTATCTGTAATACGATCGACATCAAGACCAAGTCCGGTGTTTTTAATATTTATCTGCGCACCCGATACCGGTGCTGTGGCCGCATCTGCAACGGTTATTTTGAATATCCCCCCGGGCACATTCGTCTCGAGCCCTTTTGGAGTAATATTCGTCACCGTAGAAAAACTTCGTGAGGTGCCGCGAAAATTCCACGAGACCTCGACCTTCGCCCTCTTGTAGTCAGTACTAATGGGGTCGGTGCCAAGCACAGCAGTTCCATCCGCAGGATCATCCACCCAAAAGACCACATTTCTCCGCGTGTACTGGATACCGTTGATGGTTATACTTTCTGTTTCAGGCAAAACTCCCGATGGATTACCGGCCACAACACCGACACTCGCAAAAGGAAGACTGCGAAGATACTCGACTTGCTCGTCTACAAGCGCCACCGCGCCAAGTCGAGCTTTGTTTTGACCGACAAGTGTTAGTGAATAGGTCAAAATGCCGTAAAGAGCATAGAAAGCAATTGTGAAAATAAAAATACCAAACAATGCTTCTACGACAGAAGCCCCACGCATTGTGCGATATCCTTTTTTGCGCGACATTTTCTTCATTATACGCGAGTGGGTGCGAAAAGTAAGTGAAAAACTTTAAAAAAGCGACCGGGTTTGTTAATATGGTTCCATATGAACATACAAACCCTTACACAAACCGCAAAAGATTTAGTCGCACCAGGAAAAGGACTCATTGCCGCAGATGAAAGCGCTACCACTTGCGAAAAGCGCTTCACCTCTGTAAACGTCCCCTGTACAGAAGAAACACGCCGAGTGTTTCGGGAAGTAATTTTAGGCACACCGGGGATGGAGGAGTTTGTGAGCGGAGTAATTCTCTTCGACGAAACTATTCGCCAAAGCGCCGCGGACGGGACACCCTTCCCCGAGCTTCTTTCAAAACACGGAATTATCCCGGGAATTAAAGTGGATGCCGGATTAAAAGATCTCGCCCTTCACCCGGGAGAAAAAATTACCGAGGGGCTCGACGGCTTGCGCGAGCGTCTCGCAGAATATTCAAAGCTCGGCGCACGATTTGCCAAGTGGCGCGCTGCCATCACCATCGGCGACAACATTCCTTCCGAAGCCTGCATCCGTGCGCATGCACATGCCCTCGCGAGATATGCCGCCCTCTGCCAAGAAGCCGACATGGTGCCCATCATTGAGCCGGAAGTTTTGATCGACGGCGATCACACCATCGAGCGCTCGTACGAGGTCACCGCTGCTGTCATTAAAAAAGCTTTTGAAGAACTCGCTGGACAAGATGTCCTTCTGGAAGGGGTCATCCTCAAAGCGAGCATGGTCATCGCGGGAAAATCTGCCCCCACGCAATCCACCCCGAGTGAAGTCGGCGACGCGACGGTAAAATGCCTCCTCGAAGCAGTGCCAAAAAACGTCGGAGGTATCGTCTTTCTCTCTGGCGGGCAAGGCGACGAACAAGCCACCGCAAATTTGAACGCGATGAATCAGCACAAAGACCTTCCGTGGGCACTCACCTTCTCGTACTCACGCGCCATCCAAAATCCTGTTCTCAAAATCTGGGCACAAGATATAAACTCTCCAGAAAACACAGAGAAAGCCCGAGCCGCCCTCCTCTTCCGTTCAAAGATGAACTCTCTCGCGTCACGGGGAAAATATTCGGATGAGATGGAGAATGAGCGAGGGTATTAGTTTCTAGGGTTTACCTTTTTATATACTCGCCGTAAGAGTATACATCGGCGAGATCATGGCGATGGCAAAGAAGCCTACGCCGCCGGCAATGAAGATCATAAGAAATGGCTCGATGACAGTAGAGAGGTCTTTGGTGACCGCCGTCACTTCATCTTCATAAAAGGTAGAAATTTTTTCCAACATTTCAGAAAGCTTCCCCGTCTCTTCGCCCACTTGCATCATCTCTCCCACGAGAGTTGGGTAGAGATTTTCGTGCTCAATAAAAACGCTTGAAATCGGTATGCCTTTCTGTACCACATCTTGCGCCTCATGAAGGACAGCCTTAAAGCGCGTGTTCTGCACCACATCTTCGGTAATCTTGAGCGCTTCCACCACCGGCACACCGGAAGAGAAGAGTGAAGAGAGGGTACGCGTGGTCTGCGCGGCATTATACTGCTTCACGATGCCACCAATTATGGGGATATGGAGGGTGATATATTCTATTACCCTCTTCCCCTTCTTGGTCTTCGCAGAGAAAAAGATCCCAGCGAAAAATCCAATGATCAGGAGTATGGCACCGAGCGTGTGTGCCACAAGGAAATCGCTGATACCCATGATGATTTTCGTAGAGAGCGGGAGCTCGACGTTGAATTCTTTAAATGTATTGGTGATATTCGGCACCACGTAAATAAACATGATGATACCAATGATGAGCATGGCGAACATAATGATAGACGGGTACATCATCGCGCCGCGCACTTTGCGGTGAAGGTTGTAACTTTGCTCGAGCTGAGCACCCACCGTCTGGAGCGCCTCCACGAGCTTTCCCGATTCTTCGCCGGCGCGCACCATCGAAACAAAAAGTCCAGAAAAAACGTTTGGGTATTTCGCGAGCCCATCAGAAAGTGTTTGTCCCGATTTTATGTCCTCTTCTATTTTTCGGAGAATATCAGCAAATTTTTCGTTCTTGGTTTGCTTGATGAGGATTTCAAGTGCGCGGGAGACCGGGATGCCGGCATCCACCATCGCGCTCAGGTTGCGGGTGAAAACAATTTTCTCGCGGAGCTTTATGCGCGAGAGGATGAGATTGATCTTCTTAAAGTCCCAGCCTTGCTTGGTTTCTTCTTTTGCAAACACCACCGTCTCGCCCTTTTCTTTGAGAATTTTTGTGAGATCGAATTTATCTTTTGCGTCGAGTGTCCCCTCTCCTTGGGTACCGTCTGATTTTATTGTCTTGTATTGAAAAACAGGCATGCTTCTATCATACCTCTTCTTCTATTCTTTTACTGAAAATGTATGTGGATAAAAGAGTATTTCCATATACTCAAGTCTACTGCTCTACTTCGTATTTGAGTGCTTCGAGTGATTTCCTCACGTCCCAAATGAGAAACCCGAGAGAAAATGCGAGAGCTACGAGTGCTCCACAGAAAAGAAAGACTACCAGAAAAGCTGCTTCGATATTCATTATTTTTGCCACGAATAAAATGAGAATGAGGAGGGTTGCTGAGAGGGCGCTGATGGCAGCAAATTCTATACTGTGTCGGATAGCGTGAGCTCTCTGCCAGAGTATACCGATTTCTGTCTCGAGTTTTGTTTTTTCTCCGTTTGATGTCGAGGTGTTTTTTGCTGCCGCGAGAGTGCGGATGCGGGTTACCGTCGTGGCAATCCTGTTGTTGAGTGTAAGTAAAAGCAAGCCCACGGCGGATACAAGGATTACTGGGCCGACGGCGGCTTGGAGCACGGGGATGAGTTCTTCCATAATCATAAACCCACTCTATCATACTTTTAAAAAAATCGCCTGAAAGCCCAAACTCTGCTATCATACCCTCATGATTTCTCAGCTCGAAGGACAAACCGCTTTTTCTGGGGACCGATTTGTCGTACTCGATGTACACGGCGTCGGGTATCGTATAAATACCACCACAGAAAACGTACGGATGTCCAGCAAAGGCACCGATACGGTCCGCTTTTTCACCCATCTCGCCGTGCGAGAAAATGCTCTGGACTTGTACGGATTTCTTTCGCGGCAAGAACTTGAATTTTTTGAGCTCCTTATCACCGTCTCTGGCATCGGGCCAAAAACCGCGCTCGGAATTTTAAATGTGGCGCCAGTAGAGACACTTCTCTCTGCCATCACGTCGGGCGACGCAAGCCACCTCACGAAGGTTTCCGGCATTGGAGCAAAGAACGCACAGAAAATAGTACTTGAGCTCAAAGAAAAAGTCGGGGGTATTTCCCTCAATAGCGACGGCACCATCCCCACTGCACTCAAAGAAGAAAACGATGTCCTCGAAGCGCTTCAGTCCCTCGGTTATTCCCAAAAAGACGCGCGCGACGCCCTCAAAGAAGTGCCCGAAAAAGCGGCAAAGAGCGTGCAGGAAAAAATCCGCGAAGCACTCCGAATCTTGGGCCAAGGGCAATAAAAACAAAA
>OFRG01000401.1_pt1 | contig 17427 bp, 29 predicted proteins | sample 1543071 | NCBI WGS metagenome assembly OFRG01 (sample SAMN07774222, study PRJEB24372) | wastewater metagenome | isolation source: WWTP Verbania (Effluent) | place: Italy: Verbania | collected 2015-12
CTCTTCCGATCTTGTAGATGGCGGATTTCATTTCTTGGCACCCGCGCTCAGAATCTCGTGCAGCGCGTAATACTCGGGGTTGCCAAAACAGGTGATCGCCTGTTGAATCGAGCACATCATGCAACCGAGCATGATTGCCGCAGCGAGGCCGAACGTGACGACAGGCAGCCATCCGATCTCGTCGCCATCCTCGTCGTGCACCCAGCGGTAAGCGCGTTGGGAGCGGTATCCAGCGACCACGGCAAACATCGCGAACATGACGACCTCTGCCAGCGAGTACCAGCCCTGGTAGTACGCCTGACGAACCAGCACAGCCCACAGATGTTCCGCCGTGGTGCCGAGTTTGTCGGCCAGTTCTCGCAATACTTGAAGTGTCTCTGGGTTCATGTCGATTCCTCCTTCGTGTACAACTCAGCAAGCAGCACGCGGGCCGCCTCGATCTGATCCCTGTTCGCAATCCAGATGCCGTGCAGGTCGTAGGTGCCAAGCGACTCGGCGCGGGCGCGGTTCACGTCACACGCCTTGATGCCTATGGCAAGGGCGTCATGCAGTTGGGCGTATTCGGATGCGGTCATCCGAGTACGTCCCCGTGAGCCTGCTTTTCTATGTCCCTTTCTAATTGACCCTTAGCACCAGAGGAAAACCCCATCAATAACGAACATGCGGCGATTTGCTCAGGAGAGTCAAACGTGGAGATGGGCGCGAAGCCGATGGCTCGCACGTCCTTGGCCATGTAGTCAATGACCGATATCGGAAAGCCGCCCTTCTTGCCCATTTTGTACATTTCATCAATGATTGCGTCGACTAAAGTCATGTCCATCACTCACCGTCCTTCCGCGCCATCAGCGCCAGGTCGATGCCGAACGCCCGCGACCGCGCCTTCACTTCCCACCTCCGTCCCACAGCCGCCCGCGCTCGCCGTCGAACTCGGCTATCGCGTCCGCGCAGCGTTGCAGTTGGCTACGCATCCGTTCGGGTGCTTCAGTCTCCGTCTCACACGCCGCGCAAACGCCGTCCGCGTCCAGGTGTTCGCTTGGGTGCTGCTGGCAGAATCCCGCGCAGCCGTACTTCCCGTGTAAATCTGTTGACATCGAATCCTCCTGTGCTAGAGTCGGAGGGCGAGTAAAACCTTCCAACTCTCTTCTGGGTGTGGCCCGGTCGTTGACAGCGATCGGGCCTCTTTTCATCTCAGCCGATGATCGGGAATCCTTCGGGCAGATGCTCCCGGAGCCAATCCTTGATCCGCTTGACGGCTTCAATCGTCCACGTTTCGCCGGCGGCCTCGAACAGAGCGACACTTGGTCCGTCGTCGACACGGAGCGCAAATGGGCTCTCAGGCTGCTCGACCTCGCGAAAGGTGCGATACGGCTGCAGAATGACGGGTGACGGCACCTGAGCTCGCGCTTTGAGCGAGACACCCTTGCGAACGCTGACTTCCTGACCAACGCCATCGTCCAGAACCCTTGTCTCGGCTTCCTGCGACATATTGCCGACGACGTTGAGCAGGATTGCCGTCTGTTCCGTCTGCACGAACTGGGTTAGAAGTGCAATGACGAACTCATCGGGCGCGTGAAACGCTTCGAACTCGAACTGGGCCTTGAGGCATTTCGCAGTAGCAAGGACATCGCGCTGCTTGTGGAATCCGAACGGCGTGGTGACGAGATCGACGCGCGAGTAGTCGCGGATGTGTACGATTGGCACCTCGAGGCCGGGTCCGATCGGCTCACCCGTGGTGATATCGTGGGCCGCCAGATACTCCACGATGCCGGTGAGTCCGCTGACATCGAGGGCGTCCTGTTTGGGATCTGGCTTGCGAACGTCGACGACCGCGCGCGTTGCGTACTCGACGCCATCGATTCGGAGTGTCTTGGTTTCTACGGCGTCCTGAATTGCTTTGATTGTGGAATCAGAAATCATCCTGTCACTTGCTCCCTTCTTCGGCCGTCTTGGTCACGATCACGCTCAGGTCGCGGTCCATTTCGGGCAGGCTCGGCTGTTCGGGGTTGAACTCCGTGATCCGAACCTCCCCGCGGTTGTTGCGGCTGATGTAGATGGACGTACCGACGCCCTCGGCGTTCGCCAACTTCGTCGCGGTCTGCACTTCGACCGCGAGCATCGATCTCGATGCGTTCGGCTTGATCTTGACCTTGAGCGTGATTTCCCGCGCCTGGGTCGCACTGGTGTTCGGATCAAGCACGTTGTCAGCCACGCGCTCGAGTTCTTCCCTGAATCTCTCGACCGCTGCGCCGCGCGCAAGCGTCTCGAGACTGACGTGTGTTTCACTTCCCATCGTATCCCTCCGTATTGTCGAACGTCTGACTATTTTCCCCTATCGGTTCGCCCTTCGCTGTTCGGCCTTCAACACGAGAATCGCCACAAGCAGGACGACCGCGTATGCTGCGAGTTCATTCATCGGATTCTCCCGGCCCGAGATCGAGCGCGTCGGCGTCGTCGTAGCACCAGAGCGCGTCGGCGTCGTGGCCCCCCGCGTTATCAAGCTGCTGCAGCACCTCGTTGGCGACGGTGCCGGCAGATGCGGCTACACGCGATTTGTCGGGAGGGCCGTCCGGCCAGACTTTCGCGCGGAGATCGCGGATCGCTTCGCTTATTTCCTCTCGTGACATTCTCGGTCCCTCAAGCATCTTCAGCGGGTTCTCCTGGTATCGGAACGCTCCCCCTTCCGCCAGTCTCCGATACGCCGCCAGTACTTCGTTGGCGCCCACCATCGTCGACATAGACGTGTGGTTCTGGATCGCTTGCTGGAAACAACGGGGAAGATGCCTCGTTGCCACCGGCTGAAGGATCTCCATGTAGGCGCCGATCATTACGTCCATCGCTTCCTTGACCGGCAACTCCCGGCCCAACGCGACGTGCGCGAGCGAAAGACCCCTCAGCATCGCCGCCCGCCTCTCCGCTGCCTTCATCCTCGCCTCCGAATCCATACGACTTGAGGTTCCGGAGATCCCGTTCTGATCTCGTCTCGAATTGTCGTCCATTGCCTTTCTCTCCTCCGAGAACGTCGTTCACGCTGATCGTTGGTCGGTCGGTCATAAACGCCGAGTCCCAGGTATTTCGCACGTTTTTCGGCCATGGCCGCGTCTTGTTTCTCAGTCCCGGGCTGTCTGGATCTTTCCACCACCAGTCGTACCATTGAGCCAAAAGCGCAGGCGTCGCTCCCCGATTCTCAACGAGCCACGCGGCAACCTCGGCGGCTTCTAGGGCGAACTTCTCGGGCACAGCATCAGCTTTCCACTTGAACTCCGTGATCCCACGCCAGACCGCTTGAACCGCCTCGGGGAGCGTATCGAGATTGAACGCGCCTCTCTTTTTGCGCGGCGCAGCTACTACCGAACGAAGTGAGGTAGTATTCTTCTTTTCTGTATCTGTATCTGGGCGTTTCCCGGCGTTCGCTTTCGTTCGCTTGCGTTCGTTCTCGTTCGCTTGTTGCCTATTTGCGCGCCAAACCCTTGCTCTCGCCGCACTTCCATCTTCTTTCTGTGGTTGCCTTTTCTTCCATCCGATGAGCCACCCATCGTTCATGAATCGCGTTTCCATCACATCGAGTAGTGATTGTGCCGCGCTCGGTTCGATGTCAAGCGTACTAGCGAGTTCGTCAGCGTTCGCTTTCGTTCGCCCGCGTTCGGTAGCGTTCATGTTCGCGTCAATCATGAGACAGGCTGCGGCGGCGAGGACGGTAGCAAGGGGCTGACTGGACACGCGGGCGATCGTTCGCCACTTCGGATCGGTCGCGAATTCGTTCCAAAGACGGAGCCAAGGATAGGGCATGGACGTTCCCTTGAGACGTGCGAATGAACGACACCGCCCCTTGACCGGATTGACGTGCGACCGTGAACCTGGTGCGGCGGTGTCGCCTGATCTCTCAGGAGAGAGTCAGGAGCATAAATTTTCAATCCGGGGTCGCGTTCAACGGTCGCAGGGTGAGAATCGCACGACGCCGCCGGCCGTGTCAACGAAAAACTTCAACCGCGTGCCGAGAGCTCATCCCAACCATCCGAACCCCGATCCGGGGATTGGCCTTGTCGACGAACAGGGTGACGTGCCCGCGCCAGATTTGGGCGTCGTTGTCCCACAGAAATCCCTCTAGGGCATCGCATACGACCTTACTCCAGGCGTCCCAGTCGCCGCGGTTCGCTGGTCTGTAGACCTCGAGCCAGAGTTCCACGGGGCCGTCCACAGGCCACACCCCCGCGCGCTTGGCGATCCACTGGACTTCGATCTCGTAGGCCAGGGCCACGTTCGTACGGATCTGTCTGGTGTACCGCTTCCCCTGTGTCGGGCCGTCTTTCACGGTCGCGATCGCGTTCCGAGTCCGGTGGTTCGCTGTTGGGGGAAGGGGCAGGGTCAGCGCATAGCCGACCTCGATCATCTGGACTGGCGGTTTCTTTGGCATTGGGAATCGTTCGGCCGGCTCACCAGAACCCCCAGGTGATTCCTAATGTGCCGTCGTCCTGGCAAGCCAGCCGAATCTTAGTGCCTACGGGTCCGTGAACGCAAAACCCGGACCCGTCGGCGGGCCGCTCGGGGAAGACCCCCCTCACCCAAGCGGCGTGTTCAAATTCGCTGAACGCCACCATACACACCCGAATGGGCACGAGTCAAGCACTTTTCTCTTGCGGTGGATTTCGAGGTGGTGTATGGTCGCTCGCATGAGAGAGCGAATCGACAGAAAAGCGATGCAGCGGGCGCGCACGCGGGTCCGGTTGTTCCCGGAGTTTCGGCGCGTTCTACTTGAGTCTCAGGACGCGATGCGGGCGATACCGGAGGCGACTTTGAGCCGGTATGTGAAGGGGGAGCTGCCGTCAACACTTGTGTGGTTCATCGAGTTCCCGGACCTTCTGTTCGCTCTGTTCAAGGACGTGCAGGGAATGACGGACGACGACCGCAACGAGTTCGTGAAGTCGCTCGAGGTGCGGTCGAAACTGCGTCGGGCGAAGGAAGCGGAGAGAGCGAAGGCGCGCAACACAACGGATCAGCCGAAGCGATCGTTGCTTGACGCGAACGATGGCATTCGGTTCCGACAGGGAGATTGACATGGGTGAATACACAATTCCGGGCGGGAACAGCAAGGGAAAGACGCTCTCGGAAGCGTCGGACGGGGATCTGACGTACTGGGCGAAGCGGATCGAGGAATCGATCGCGGGCGGCACGTCGCGCAATGCCACGAGGGACACGGCTCTGGCGGCGGCGATGCGGGCGGAGCTCGACTTTCGGCGGAAGACGGGTGTTGCTCCCGAGCGATCGGCGGCGCAGCCATCCCATGGCGCAGGGCCGTCGGTCAATGCACTGGCGATTCGGGAGCAGGTCGACCATCTGACGGGTTCCTACACGGAGCCGTCGGAGCTCTCCAAGCAGTTGAAGGCTGCGTCAGAAGTGGCGAATCTGGTGACACCGCAAACGACGGCGGGGAGGCTTCCCGAAGGGTGCGTCGTGGCGCTGTCGGCGGTTCTGGTCGACAAGGTACAGGAGACGTATGGGGTCGGTGGTGGGAAGGTGGCGCTCGACCGGACGGCACTCTCGAAGATCAGTGCCGCGGCCGGCGTCAGTTGGGACCCACTTTTGTCGTGCCGTCTCGACAACGGAACCCATCCGCACTACTGCCATTTCCGGGCGGTCGGTTATGTGCGGGACTTCGACGGGACACAGCGCACGATCAAGGGAGAGGTGGAGCTTGACCTGCGGGAAGGTTCGACAGTGGCGGAAGCGATGAAGCCGGAAGAACTCGCGGGACACCGGAAGTTCATTCTCCGGTCAGCCGAAACCAAGGCGATGAACCGAGCGGTTCGGGGCGGGCTCTCGGTGCGGTCCTCGTATCAGCCGCAGGATCTCGAAAAACCGTTCGTGGTGGCGCGGCTGATGTTCACCGGGCAGACCCAAGACCCCGAATTGAAAACAATGTTCGCGGCAAAGATGGCGGATTCGTTCCTCGGTGCGAGGGGTGCGCTGTATGGAGCGGAAGCACCGCCCGCACGTCAGTTGGTGACGGGACATGAACCACCGCCAATAGACGAATCCCGTTATGACGATTACGACGACGACGTACCCGATGGGGAAGAAGTGAAGGACGGACAGGCGGCCGATGGTTCGCCGTGGGATCTGGAGGGCTGAGGCATGAGCATCGGACGATGGCATATAAATCGTAGTTCGGACGGGCAGTTCTACGCCGTCTTGAAGGCCAGAAATGGCAAGGTACTCGTGACGACTGAAACCGAGAAGAAGTGGCAGAGCGTGATGAAAACCATAGAGTCCGTTCGCCGCAATGTTGCTGGCGAGATCAGGGACAACACGGAGCGATAATGCGCGAGCGACGAATAGCTCTGATTGGTGACTCACACTTCGATGCGTCGGCAAACGGTCGCTTTGAGGAGTGCAAGCGAATCCATGACTGGATCGCAGACGACATGAGATCGAGGGATGTCGACCTCGTGTTGCACTCGGGCGATGTGTTTGAACGGCGCTCGACTCCCGTAGAACGACACGCGGTAGCGGACTGGCTGACGAAGGTGGCCGAGTCGGCACCAGTCGTGATCGTTCGCGGGAACCACGACATGCTTGGTGACGTGGCGTTGTTTCGGCGACTGGAAACGAGGTTTCCGATACACGTCGAAGAGGGGGCGAATGTCCACGTTGTCCGGGATGTCGTGATTGCGGCCATGGCATGGCCATCGAAGGCGTCGGTTCTGGCTGAAAGCGGGGGGGAATCGAGCGATGCGCGGGGGGCGCTCCAGGCCGTGATACAAGGGCTTGGGGCAGACGCGCACCGGCTTGCCGCTGACGTGAACGAACCGAGAATCTTTCTGGCCCATGCCATGGTCCGTGGTTCAAGGACCAGTTCCGGGCAACCGCTCGTTGGATGTGACTTCGAGATCGGGACCGAGGAACTACAGCAGGCGCAGTTGGACTTCTATTGCCTCGGGCACATCCACATGCCGCAGCAATGGGACGGGGCCGGCGTTCCACGGGACAAGATTCAGACACGTATTGCGTATCCAGGTTCCCCGCGGCGAACCGCATTCGGGGAGATCGAGGAAAAGGGGTACTTGCTGCTCGATTTTGAGAACCGGGAACTTACGAACGTGCAGCGGGTGCCGACACCGTGCGTGCAGATGCTTCTCAGAACCGCCAGTTACCAGTTGGGCCGGTTTGTATTCGAGGGTTCGGACGACATGGTGATAGAGGACGGGGCCGACGTTCGGCTCCGGTACACCGTTGGAAGTGACGAACGAGAAGCAGCGCGTGCGGTAGCCGCAGAGTTTGCGCTTGAATGGACGGAATCATTCGGTGCATCGGTCAAGATCGAAGAAGTCGTCCGTTCCACGAAGGTAGCCAAGGTTCCTGAGATCACGGGGTTCCAGACGATCGACGACAAGCTGAGGGCGTATTGGGGAGCGGGGGCGGTTGCGCCACTACCCGAACAGGAATTGCTGGAGATGGCGCACGATGCGGAAAGGGCGGTGAGCGATGCGGTTTGACAGGCTTAGAGTTCGCGGATTGGGTCCGTTCACCAACGAGATCGACCTTGACCTTGCGGGAATCGACGGGCGGGTTGTCGCGATTACCGGCGTCAACGGAAGTGGAAAATCCACACTTCTCGAACTCTGGCCCGGTGCTATCTACCGCCAGTGCCCGACTCGGGGAAGCCTCATGGATCTGGCGACAATGCGCGGTGCATTCGTCGAGTCAACGGTCTACACTGATCGGAAGTATCTCATTCGGCAGAACGTGGACCCGATCTCTCGCAAGGGCGAGACGATGGTACTTGACGAGTCGGGGAACCCGCTTGTCAGTAGTGCCAAGGTGCGGGAGTTCGATCAGTGGGTGGCAAAGCATCTCCCATCGGCGACCGAACTCTATAGTTCCTCATTCGCGGTACAGGGGCGTCGGGGAATACTCGACATGGCGCCGGGGGAGCGAAAGGGCTTGCTCGTCAGGCTTCTTGGCCTCGAGAAGCTGGAAGCCTTGGCCGAAGTGTCGCGCGACCGGGTGAAGGGGGCAAAGGTGCGGCTCGACCAGGTAATGGGCAAGCTCTCGATGGTGGCTGAGGTTGACATGGACGCACTCACGCGCGACAGGCAGAGGCTCGAACAGGAACTCGCCCTCAGTGCTGAGGCACTGAAGCAGGCGGAACAGTCTCTCGTACTGGCGGTAGCTGCAGCAGCGGATTCGGAGAGGCTTGTCGAGATCAGCGGGCGGCGGGATGCGCTCGAAATCCTGAGACAGCGAAAGTCCGAGTCTTTGGGCAAGGTGAACACGGACCTTGCCGATGCGCTGAAGATGCTGGAACGGGCGGATGAGATAGCCGCGGCACAGGCGGAAGTTGAACGTCTGAGGCCCGAGGTGGCGGAACTCGATGAGAGGACGAAGCGGTTGCTCTCCGAGGTTCACGAGTGCGAAGTCAGGCGCAACGAGGTGCGGTCGAAGCACCAGAACGCGACCGAGCGACAGAAGGAATCTGAGAAGCGGGCCGGGGAATTGAAGGCTCACATTGAGAATGCCGCGGACCCCGAGACGGTGGCACGACTCGTTGCAGAGGCCGAGGGACAGGTCGACGAGCACCAGGCGGCCGTGGCTGCGGTCACAGCGGAACTCGATGCCATTCAGGATGCGGCAATCAATGGAAAGGACAACCGGATCACGGTGTTGCGTGTCGGGCTGCAGACGGTCGAAAAGACTACCGTTCTCGATCCGGTGGAGATTGCAAGGGCGGCGCTTGCCGAGGATGACGCACTTGCCGAACGATTGGCGGCAATGCCCGACGCGGCCGAGCAGCGGAAGGTGCTGACCCAAGCCGAACGTGTCCTCGCGGCGAGCCGTGCGAAGCTCACCGAGATGAACGCTGCAGCGGTCAGGCTTGAAGAACTCGAACGGATCGCGGCTGAGTACGAGCAACTGGGCAAAGAGATCGCGGAGCGTGTCAGGACTATCAACGTCTGCGAGGTGCAGCTTCGGGAAGCGGACGCGGCGTTATTTGAAGTCAAAGAGAAGCACGCGGTTCAGTCACGTCTGCTAGATGCGATGGCCCTTGAGTTGCGAACGGCCGAACTTGTGGCCCGAGGTGCGACCGAGATTGAACGTGCCCGTGCAAGCGAACAACTACTCGGGGAACGTGCCGGCGTGATTGTCGAAGAGATCGCGGACATTGATCGGGAACTGGCGGGATTGCCGGAACTCCCCGATGACTTTGAGCCGGTGGATCTTTCGGGCTATCGGTCGGAGGTTGAGAAAGCGAAAGCCGGGGAACGCGAAGTTCGGGCGTCGATTGTGCGAACCGATGAAGCGATCGAACGGGCGCGACAGGCCCACGAGCAGCGGGCCGTGCTTGCAATGGAACGAGGTGCAATCGACCGGGAACTGTCAGGCTGGAACCACTTGGCTACGGCATTCGGGCGGGACGGGCTCCAGGCGCTCGAGATGAACGCGGCTCTACCGGAAATCAATGCGATCGCGAACGACTTGTTGCTTGTGTGTCATGGGTCACGGTTCACGGTCGAGGTGAGTACGGACAAACTCAGTGCGGACGGCAAGAAGCAGCTTGAAACCTTGGAAATCCGAGTCATTGATACGACGAATGGCCGGGATGCCACAATCGAGACGTATTCAGGCGGGGAGTGCGTGATTGTGGGTGAGGCTTTGAGTCTCGCACTGACAACGGTGGCATGTAGACACAACGCAGTCACGCGACCCACGTTGATAAGGGATGAGTCAGGGGCCGCGCTCGATCCGGCGAACGGACGGGCGTACATGGCGATGCTAAGACGCGCCGCCGATATGGTCGATGCAGACAAAGTGCTCGTGGTGAGCCATTCGCAAGAGATTCAAGACCTCGCGGACGCCAGGGTGGTCATATCGGACGGGAGTGTGACGTACCAATGACGCTGCGCCTCACCACAGAAGAACTACGCCAGCTCGTCGATCTCGTGGGCCAGCCGCCGACAGATGGGAACCGAGCCCAATGGCGCGCATTCGAGCGGCGGTTGCTCAAGGCCACAGCGAAGTTGAAGGGTCGGGCATTCGCCGAAGCGGCCAGGTTCGAGGGCATTGATCTGACCACACCATGCGATCATCATTTGGTGCAGGACGACATTGAGCGGGGAGGGCCATGAAACCCATACACGCGCCAAGTTGTGACCGATGCCAACGGCCGGCCACGGTCCACGAGATCGACGGCTCGATGTACTGCGATCGGCACGAGGCCGAAAACGTACGGCTTCGGCACGGTGGAACGGGGACGGTAACATACGACCCGAAAGAACCCGAAGCCAAAGAGGCGGATCGTAATGCTGAACCTGCTTAAAAACGTCGGTACGGTGCTGCTCGGGTACACGATGATGTACATTGCCTGGAGCTTCTGCTACTACGGAACCTTGTCGTTCATGCCAAGGCATCCCGACCTTGCGGCTGGCATCGTATTTATCGGCTTCCAAGTCGCCGTGCTTATAGGTTGCTGGAAGCTATCAGAGCACAGCTAAGTCCGTGGTAATATCGAGGCTCCCCGGAAACGGGGCGGCAAAGATCGGCGGTCGAGGCAAAACTATTCTTCCAAATGCTTGCCTCCCGCCGATTTTTCTTGCACGGCATTGCTGGCTCGTGTTACGTTGGCCGTGCATTTGGAAGATGCCGCCCGAAAGTCGGGAGCGTGCAGGCTACGCTTGGCACACAGGGCGTAAAACTCCTACAGGGTTTGAAACACAACATGAGGGCCGGGACCGCGATGCCTAGGCGGATCGTCAACCCGGAGTGCCAGAACCTGCCCCGCGCGACAGCGTACCGGGTAGCGTCGGGGAATCCTTCAAGGCGCGGTGAGTCACGCAAATAGCAAACAGGCTCGCCGCGTGCTTGGGGTTCCCCTTGCTCTTGCCCCCGGTTAGCTTCTTCTCCGAGGCTTCCGAGTGTTCCGAAAGGAACACGGTTCCCAAAGATCGAAAGAAGGGACAACCCTGCGCTGACGCATTCCCAGAAAACACATCCGGCCGCCCGGGGTCTAACCCAAACGGCCGAATGGCGGGAAACCTTCCCCCGGGGCATAACCAGAGTACGGGCTAACCCTTGGGTTTGCGGCGCGATCGGCCCAGCAGGGAGTAGAGGGTCTGTCTGGTAGTGCCCAGCGTCCGAGCCGCGGCCGAGACATTCCCGCCGTGGGCGCGGATCGCTTTCTCCACGAGCTTCCGTTTGGCGACCCGAGCCCGTTGTTTCCACGACCGGGACGAGCCGACGAACTCTACATTGTTCACAGGTGAAAGCTCACGGTCCCGTTCTGCGAGAATACGGGCGGCCACATGGATAGGTGAGTCGGCGGGGAACCGTTCGGCGACGAGCTCGAACGCCTCTAGGGATTCGAGCTCGTCGGAGGTTATTTCTATGTCGAGTTGGAGGCGCATGGCTACTCGGCCTCAATCTCGGCAATGATTTGGCCAACGCGCTCGATTGTGTCAAACAGACCATCTACGGCAGTCGATGAGGCCGTTGTGATGACCAGGCCGTATGCACGTTGAACCTCGGCCCGGTAGTTCCGAAGTGCGGCCAGGACGATACGCCGGCCGTCGTCGTCGAGGCGCAGGGTAATGGACGGTTTGGTTGTCATGACGCTGCCTCCGTTTCTGCTACCGCAAGTGAGATCGGTTCAAGCTCGGGCCGTGTGTTGCGGTCGCACAAGGCGCGGATCTCGTTGACAACACCGCACGCAGTCCCAGACAGCATGCGGTCAAGGATTGCCCGAACTTCCGCAATAGTCACGGCCGGCGAATCGCAAACGAGCGGCACGGCTCGCGAGGGCCAACCGTATTCATCGAGCACGGTCGACCCGGGCCGAAACGAGTAACGGAAGAACTCGCCACCGCCCTCCCCTTGTGAGTCGAGATCGTAAGCGATCCGATGCGTATTGCAGAACTCGCGAGTCGCCGAGAAGTCACCACAGCGGCGCGATTCACAGCCAAGCTGGATGAACTCGCCGACGAAGCTGGCGGCATCGAGTCCTTGGTAATCGCAATCCTCGGGGTCGTCCTCGTCGATGGCTTGGACCAGATCGAGGAACAAGTCCTCGGGGATTGGTCCCCCGATTGTCATGGATGCGTCATAATAGTTTGCCATGTTGCGTTTCTCCCTTTCGTTATTCGTGACCTAAGATGCCACGGCGCCCGCCCATGTCGAAAGGACACGGGCGGGAGTCGGGGAACCTAGTACGTGCCATCATCGGGCCAGATTTCGTCCCCGAGGTCGGTGTCCTCGTCGTCCTCGTCCTCGTCCTCGTCCGGCTCAAAGTCGGACACGTAATGGTCGGCGAGTTCGCGCCAGTTGACCGATCCGAGGGCGGCCGTCATGAGGTCGGCGTACAGTCCGCTTTCACCTTCTGGGGCGTTGGATTCGACCGACTCTTGCAGGGACTTTGACAGCCGATACGCAGCGCACTCGGCCAGTGTGGACGACATGCCGAACCTGACGTGGTGGCACGTACCGTCCTCGTGAGCTTCCTTGGCCTCGTCGTACGCCTCAGCCACCAGCGCCTCGCGGTCGTGATAACTCCCCTCGTCGTTGTCGAGATGGACATTCACGAGCCACGTTTCGTAGTTCGTCCAACCGTTGTAGCTCTGACTCTCTCGTTGCCGATTGCGTTCGTACGCCTGTCCCTCGCCCTCAATCGCCCGAATGTCAACAACCGGGCCAATGAATCCATTCTCTGTGTTCTGTGTACTCATTGTCTTTGCGTTCCTTTCTTACCGACATATTGAACCAGACCGAACCACGGCCGGAGCCGTGGAACAGTCAGGGCCAATACTCAGCCCCGCAGGTGGACGGGAACGGATTGCAGGTCAACGAGCTTGGTACGGGCTTCGCGGATTGCCTCCCGCACCATATCGCCGAAGTACGAGCCACAGCAGATGTTACGCTCTGACTCTTTGGCCCTCAACTCGCGAGTAGAACGCGCTGCTTCCCGATGATCCACAAACGCCTCAGGGGAGTCATAGATACAGCCCCCAAGGTAGTCCGTGCCAAGCTCGGTGCCGGTTCGCTTGTGAATCACACGAACCCGCGCGACAAAGTGGCACAGTTCGCCCGAATCGACAGCCGCGGCCGTCTCCCCGTCGTCGCCCACGTCTACGGGGAAGTCCTCGTCGGTAACGTCAAGAATCACCTTGAAGTTGGCCGTTTCCTTGCTCCAAACTGGTTCACTGTATGCGTTCATGATGTCCCCCTCTCAGGATTCCCGCGTAATGCTGAAGTGCGGACCGCCAATCTCGCGCCGTTCCCCGATCCGCATATCGTGGAACTCCCGCCGAACTTGCTCCGCTTGCCGCCGTGCTATGTAGTACCCCGGCACTCGATCATCAATCACCAGAAATGTCATTCTCTCTGGTTCCACCGTCTCTTTCGCTTCTCTCTTTGCGTTCATTGTCTTTGTCCTTTCCCTTAGGCTTCCCACTCGATCGAGTCTGATTCGAGCCGATACACGCCGACCTTGGCGCCGCAAGACTTCCAGTAGGCGGCCGACTCGAGCGGCGTAGCGTAATCGAGCGACCCCAGGCCAAGAATGGGGAACCTACCCAGCGAACGGCACCGGATCACCAAAGCCGATCGCCGCCTTTCGCTCACAGTGCCACACCAGGAACGAAGCGTATTCGTCCAACCGTGCCCGCCGCACAGCCTCAATCCGCTGCTGCCTGTCCACCCGCCCACAAGGACACAGCACCCCAATCCCACCGGGCCCAACAGACACACGGCGCCGAGTCCCCCGTATCTCCGTTGTGTAGCAGTCCACTCCCTGATACGAACTCAGGAACTTCACCCATACCGTTGTACCGTCTACGTTGTACTGTCCTTCTCTCATTGCTTCTACTCCTTCCCTTCCCTGTCAGTACTGTAGAAGCACGAAACCCCCCGATACCCAGGGCGAACCCTCGCAGCTTCCACAAAGTACAGATAGCCATTGCCATTCGATACCGCCCACGCCTTGAACGGCTCACCCTTCTCCGCGGCGAACTCATCCGCCCGCCGTATTGCCTCAGCCCGGAACCCCTCACCAGCCTCCCGCCAACCAGGACCAATCTTTGTGTTCCCTATCTCCAGCATAAACCCTCCCAATCTCACAAGATAGATACTGACACACATACAATACTACAAATGTGGGGGCTGTCAAGCGAATAATACACCCAACGGCGCAAATAGTCTGTAACTGCCCGTAGACAATGGCGAAAAAAAGCGCGCGCTGTGCAAAGGATTGAGAGCCGATCGAGTGGCGTGAGAGAGGCCAGGAATAGAGCCGAAACCAGCCGAAATCGGGACCAGCTATAGGCAAAGGCGATAGAATTGGGACGAGCTATCAGGAAAACGGATAAAGACCGAACCTGAAGGGTAATCGGAGGGACTAGGCTAAACGGTGGCGCATATAAGGATAGGAGCTTGTGAAAAGTTGGGACAAGATACGGCCCGGACCACGGCCACCACTGCTAACGGGCAATCGCGCGTAAGACCGTTACATCGAAGTGTGTACTTTCTACACACATTCGGGCCGTTTCCGGCCTCGATCCGAGCTCGTGGCGGCCGATCGGCTCTCGATAGGAGCCCGCCGTCGCCCTGGTGGTCAATCGGGGCGCAAATCCGGGCCATTCGCCGAGGGTAGAAACCGCGAGTTTCCTAACAAAAATGCCAGTGGCTCACCGTACGGATAGAAGCTCGCCGAGCGGTCCCTGACGGGGATAGTTCAGCAGTGAACTTTACATAATGTTCCTTATAGGCGGCTCGCTTTGTGTGGAATCAACAACTTAGGCGAGTCCGACTTTTGGCGAGGGGCTTAACCACAAGATATGGTGGTCGACTCGGCCCGGATTCAAGCCCCGAGCGGGTATCCGTACGGTGGCGAGGTGGCATATTCTGGCCTGTTTTCGATGGTGTGCCCCCGTCCGACGGGCTACCGATCGGCTGGAAACGACGACCACGGGCGCCCTGGTAGCCGAGCTGTGGCCCGATTGTGGGCGGATCGAGGGCTTTGAGGGCGGCCGGCTGTGGTGAGAGGAGAGAGGAACGGGCGCGCGAGGCGGGCGGCTCGAGGATCGAGGACGGGGGGAGGGGGTCAGGGAAGCTCAACCCCCGCCACGGACCCCCGTACCCCAATTGGCTCCCGGTTCCGCCACTCTATCAAAATCCCGCGGGGGCGCGGGGCATCGTCGACACGCCTATACAGCCCTGTCATGCCTGATTTTCGCTGCAATTCGGCCCATTTCTCGTGTTTGCGCGTGCTAAGTGGGCGTGGTTGTTGGTTGTTCTGTGATTTTGGCTGATTTTGACCACAAGATGTAGGGAAAGTGGTCGTGCGCGCGGGGTTTGTAGGGTTGGGGGCACAAGATGTTGTGGATGGTGTTTGGGGGACACGAAGGGGTCGAATTCGGGCAGTTTTCCCTAACGAAGCCCTGTCAGTGTAGTGATTTTCACTATAGTGATTTTCACTACACTCTTAATTAGAAAGACAGAAAGACAGGGGATTCTGAGGTCGCTTGCGCTCCGTTTCGGACTGGGGAGTTGGTTGTTCCCCTGATCCCCCTGTCTGTTTTCGTTCGCTTCGCTCCTCAAACAGACATCCCCCTTATCCCCGGAGGGGGGTGGCTTCCACGAAACTGTCGAACTTGAATTCGTCTTTTCAGTTTTTGCACCAAATTTGTGTTTGCGCGGGAGCGTTTTTGGCGTATGGTGGGCGAGCGGGAGCCCCGCGTACTTAGGGCGCGGGGTAGGCCCGCCGGGAGGCGAGACGGGGGACGTAGTTCCTCGGCCTAAGCAGCCTTCCGTAGAGAGAGTGGCGCCGAATGGCCGGCGAGCGGTCCCGAAAACCGTGCTACGTATAAAAGCGTAAGGGTTCGATTCCTTCACTCTCTGTTTTGGGAAATCTGGTTCTTGGAGGTGACTGGGATGGCGACGAAGAAGGCAGAGGAACAGTCGGCGCCTGCGGGTGAGAAGGCGGCTTCAGGGCTTTCGGCGCAGGAGACGGCGTTTGTGGTGAAGGCGATTGGGAAGCTCGACGATCTGCTCGAGAGTGGGGAACCGGAGAAGATCATCCTGGCGGTGGGTGCGTATGTGAATCTGAGTCATGCGCTGTCGGTGCGGGGGCGGTGAGTCAGTCGGACGACTATGAGCTCGTGGAACTCCGTCTTCCCGTGACGACGGACGTGCTTCGGGGAGCGGTCTTGCTTGCTGAACAGTGGGGATGTCGTGCGGTGCTTGAGGCTGACGGGCGAACGGTACGGTTTGAGCAGGTGGGGCCTCTTCCTGTAGCGGAACCGAATGTCGGGTATGTTAGGATGTGGGAATGAACATCATCGCCCTCGATGAGCGTCCGCTTGGTCAGGCCGCCATTCAGAGGGCGTGCGGTAACTGTCGTCATTGGACACAGCGGGAGAACGACACGTTTGGTGATTGCGACGGAATCAGGGTCATGGATCACTACGAAGCGGATGACTTGACGGCACGACCACAGGCGTACGCGGTCTTTGGCGAAGTAGGTGGTGGCGATATGATTACGCACTACACGTTCGGGTGTGTGCTGTGGGAGAAGAAGCTATGAACTTCCACGAGCTTGCTGAACGGATGGAGAAGAACAAGCGGGTCGTCCAGGACGTGATGCTCCTGCAAGGCCGGGACGCACCGGGCGACCGGGAACGAGCAGAAGCCTTGATGCCGACCGATGAGGTGACAGGCCAAAACTACTACGGGCTGGACATCAGTATGCGGGGCGGTCCCTGGCCCGAGACTACGATGTATGTTGCGATCGGCCGGGACGCCTGGGCGCAACTTGACAAGATTCGCGCCACAGCGGATTCGGTGTGTGCCGTCGAGGTGTCATTCGACCCCGAGGACTTTGAACTTCGGCATGTTACGGACGAGCGCGGCACGGTTGTTCAGATTGTGCCGAAGGAGAAGCAGTGAACAGACGATCCATGTTCGGGCGACTCGGGGCGATGATTGGCGTTGCGGCCGTTCCCCTTGCGGTCAAGGCGACCGAGCCGGCGGAAGAACTGACATCGCTGCGGATCACGTTCAACGACGGCAATGGCACGGAGCGCGAGATGTACGCCAAAGCCAACGGCGATGTGGTCGTGAAGTCGCGAAAGGTGGTGCCGATTCCCAAGGGACACCCTCTCCACTACGAGTCGCCGGATGTTGACAACAACTTCCTTTGGTTGCGCGAGGGACACGAATAAACCGCCACTCACAATCAAAAAGCCGTAGTCGCCGCACGCCGATGTGTGCTATAGAGTTCTGACGATCTTTTCGGTGCTTCTCGGGGGACGAATGCTTGGAGGAACCCGGGATGGGTGGCATGACGCCGAGTTTCCTGAGAATGCCGTCGCGGCGAATCCGTCCGGCGTTTCTCGGTGAGGGCGATGATCCGTATGGTGGGGGACCAATACTCGCGCCGGCCTACGA
>OFRG01000402.1_pt1 | contig 17385 bp, 29 predicted proteins | sample 1543071 | NCBI WGS metagenome assembly OFRG01 (sample SAMN07774222, study PRJEB24372) | wastewater metagenome | isolation source: WWTP Verbania (Effluent) | place: Italy: Verbania | collected 2015-12
TAGAATACAATATCGTGCTGTATACGAAGATGGTCGGCTCTAAGCTTCTTTAGCTTGTCCAACATCATCACCCTCTAGCAAACCATAACGACTTAATATATCACGCCTAGTATCTGTTACTTCAAGATTAAGCTTCTCTCCATACCCATGCTTAGCCAACCACTCCATAGCTCTTGTATCACCACTGACCGACTTAGCAACTGCTGTTTTGATAATCGCCTTAATCGGCATCTCCTTTAGTATCGTGCCGTCTTTAAGCTTCAGCTCGAAGTTAGGGTCGGTAAGCATGTCCTGTATATAGGTTGACAGGTGAATAGTGCCTTTGGGCTTGCCTTTTGGATTGCCTGATTGTCCTGGCTTCCACTTGCTATGTTCTGGTGGTACTGCGTTTGGATTACTCATTCCTTGTTATTCCCCTGAATTGCTGGTGTTATTGCTTCCCAATCTTCCTCGCCTATAAACTTCGCATATCGCTTTCTAATAACGTCAACGTATTTGGGATCAAGCTCCATGCCATAACAAGTGCGGTCTGTTTGTTCACAGGCTATTAGAGTAGAGCCAGAGCCTAAGAATAGGTCTATGATGTTGCTACCTAGATTTACCTTTGACAGTATGTCTGCCAATAATTTAACTGGCTTTGTTGTTGGGTGTTCATATTCACGCTTCTCGCCACCAGTAAAGAAACCAAACCATTCGTGTCTAAGTATCCATCGCTTATGTCTGGTCTTGCTCCATATAGTTTCAAAGTTGCTACCAAATCCCTTGTCTTGGCTTTCGCTTGAACGCTTATCCCATACCATCCAACTACCCTCTTTGCCGAAGTTAGGCAGTGTGTCCACATAGTAATCAGCACCGAATAATATAACTTCTTTAGCCAATCCACTGATATATGTTGCATCAAACTGCTCACTATCGCCAATTACTTTGCTGTGTTTCTTGCCTGATGCAAACGAGTTGTCCGATGTCATGTTGCTAAAGTCTGTGTCTAAGTCCATTCCGTATGGTGGATCGCTCAATACTGCGTCTGCTTTAGCCCCATCCATCAGTAATTCAACACTAGCCTTGTCCGTACTATCCCCACACATAACCCTGTGCCTACCAAGTTGATAAACCACTCCAAGTTGACTCACAGGTGGCTCACTACTTACCTCTGGTACTTCATCTTCTTCTACTTCTGGTTCTTCGGTTTGCAAGTAACTTATAGCGTCATAATAAGTAGCTTCGTATATCTCTGCTTCGGGTAGTTCGTATTGGGCTATAAAAGTATCTAATCCCTCTTGAGTAATCGTTCCATATTGAGACGTTACTTTTAATAGTATCTCTGCCGCTTCGTTAATATCTTTGGCTGGTATCTTTATAATCGGTACTTCGGCATCACCGTACTCTTTTACAATCACTCGCTGGCGTTGATGTCCGTCTATTAAATAGTTCTTATCACCGTCTTGCCATATTGATATAGGGAATATAAAACCATGCTTTTCAAAACTGGCTTTTAATTTGTTGTAGTTGGCTTCGGTTAAATCTTTAAGATCGCCCTGAGTGGGAATGAGGTCTTTAATGCTTAGTGTAGGTAGGTCGTTAGGGTTTTTAATTTCTAATTTCATCTATGAGTCCTTTCATCTGCTTTACAGATTTCTTAACGTCATATTCTTCTTTGATTATATCATAAACGGTATCAACTTGCTTGGTTCTAGCTTCTGCTGTCATAAGTTCATCTAGTTCTTCTGCGTTAACGGCTACAGGCAATCCTAATAGTTGGGCAATCACTGTCTTGTTCTCACTCTTAAACCTGTCTTGTGGTCTGTTCATTTTAGGCAGTACGCATATATCAGCCTTTTGTATTTCGCTGTATGCGGTGTCTGGTAGGTACTTTTTAAACTCATAGTTGGCTTCAAAATCTTTAGGTTTGAACGCCCATCTACTAGCAAAGGGGTCTTGGTCTGCGATTACCTTTAATCTTAGCCCTCGCCTCTCAATGCTCTGAACGGCTAGTTTTAAGGCACTTGCGTTGTGATGATAGCCAAACCATACTACAGTTTTAGCCTGTCCTCTGTGTACTTTACGATTAGGAAAGTCGGTTAGATCAAAGCGGTCTTTTACTACTCGAACGGGTTTGTCTGTGAGCTGACGTATAAACTCGGCTAACGGCTCTGTGGGGCAAGTTATAGCGTCCATAGCATCAACTGTTTCTTTTATAGGTACACCCTCTAACCAATCAGGATCGCATATATCTAATATCTTAATTGCAGGGAATGTAACTGGTACTTTATAGTCTCCACCGACATAAACTTTCTGAAATATCATCACATCGGGTTTTTCTCCATACTTATATAGCTCTGCTTCTTCCCAATATTTTATTAAGTTATGCACCCTAATCTTAGTCGAGCCAACATTGCTCTTGGCGTGAAACGCCTCGAACGTGAAAAATCTTACCATCGTTTTACCTTATCCCATTCTGGTTTCTTACCATCTGCAACTTGTACTAAGACCTTGTATAAATCATCTAGGTAATCATCTACTTTAAACAACTTCTGGGCTGTTTTCTTGCCCTCTTGTCCAATCTTAATAGTATCTTTGTAGCAGTAGTTTATGAGGTTGTGGATAGTCTCTGCGTAGCTCATAGGGTTGTCTGGAACTATAAATCCATTTACCCCAGTCTTAATAAACTCATCAGCGTTGTGGTGCTTAGAGGTTAGTACACACGCCCCACTTAGCATTGATTCCGTTCGGCTTCTAGGCATAGGGCTATCTAAGAACGGATAGATTGCAATTAAGCTTGTACCGAGTAGTTCTTTATAATCTTGCCAATCTTCTACATGGTAATTGACGTTGGTGTGTATAATATCCAGTCCTGTCTTTTCTTTAACTGCCGCTTTAATGGCTGTCAGTAACGCTCGGTTGTAATACTTATCTAATCCGCCGGGGCTTAAACTACAGACAACTTTCGGCTCTTTAGGTAGGTCTAGCCATTCGTTTTTGTCCATGCCATGAATAATAGGATAGCCCCAACCCCAACGCTCAGCCGCTTTATATGAATTAACTATCATAAAGTTATCGCCAATCATCTTTTTCATGCCCTCTAGGTGCTTTTCGCCTCGTCTAGTTTGAACAATACCGCCATTTATAACCATATTCTCATCGCAGTATTCATCGTACATAGGCGTTCCATGATTTATTACTACCTTTGGAATGTCGGTTATTACCTCATTTAACTGTCTGTATAACTGGCCTTTTCCAATGTCAGGGTTCACGCATTGCTGATCTAGGTGAAGAATAGCTAGGTCGTGCTTGCCAGGCTCGTAGTAGTCCACCCATTCAAATTGGTCTTTTGTTAAGTAAGTAGCAGGGTCGGGTCTTTGAGCAAACCTATTCCAACGTCTTACATTGTTTCTAAGAAAGCTAAACTTGACATCATATTTTTGGGCAAGCTTTAGCATTTCGTGTTGATTTCCGATGTGCCAAGGTAATCCGAATATCCGCAACATTACATTTCCCCGATCTTGAAAAGCGTATTCTTCATCTGCATAATCTCGTATTTTTTGGTTCGCTTATTAGAGCTTTTGCCTTTAGGTGTGGCTTTTGCACTCTCTACAAACTCTATGTTAATGCCTTGATGTCTTGCCCTAACTCTTGTTTCCTGCGATAACCCACCGTACATATTTACACGCTCGCTAAACATACCAAACTTAACAAAGTCGCTTCTGTATACACACGATAGATTTTCGATGAAGTCTTTTTTTGCACCTTTGTTTCCATATAACCAAGTATTCAATTTGAGGTTTTTAATAAACTGTTCTACACAGTCATTATCCATAATCATACGTTGATCACAAAATACTAGAATATCTGAAGTTGCTTCTATAGTCGCTCTGTTCCTAGCTTTAGCGAGATTATAGCCCTTGCCACCAAGCCGGATATACCTAACAGGCATTGATACTGTATCAGCAAAATCCATAATGTTCTTTTTCTGGTCTACTTCTCCATCATCAACAACTATAATTTCAATATTTTTATGAGTCTGGTTAGCAATAGCTATTAAGTTTTCCCTAGTAATATCTTCCTTGCCTGCCACTGGCACAATAACCGATACAGAGTCATCTTCTAAAAGTTCACGATACAACCTTTGATACATATAAGCTCTACGTTCAGGGTTCATGTGTTTTATTGAGTACCATGCGTTTTGCCTCATATCTTGTAGCTTAGTCTCGACAGTTTTATAATTAGATTCTTTCTTGTTATCTATTGGTTCGTATAGCGTGCTTCTAATTAGCTCTACTAAGTGATCAACATCTTCAGAATCATGATCGTTTATTACTATAGAATCATCAGCAAAGTCTGGTACATGACCTATTTTTCTAGTAATGACAGGTACTCCACAATAAATCGATTCTAATATAGGCATAGTCCCACTTTCAAAATTGTCTATAGAATTACACACATGAACACCAGCCTCGTAATACATAGATCTCAATTCCTCATCTGTACATTCTTGAGCAAAGTGGACTACTCCTGTATCTACTACTTCTCTAAAATAATCAGGTTGCGATATGGCTCCGACTAACTGCATTTTTATACCGAGCTTTTTGCAAGCTAGTGCGACAGGTAAAATGCCTTTTTTAGATTCAATCCTATTCGCCACCATAATAACTGACTTGTTGAAAGCGTATCTTTCGTTAAATTGCCAAAAGAATGGATCGACTACAATCGGGATATGCTCTAGTCTGCTGTCGGTGATTTTCTCCAAATCTTTCTTTATACTCTTATTATTAGCTACAACCGCTTGATAACCGTTCCAATCTGACTCTTTAATACTATATGGATTATTGTGAGTTAAGACACTAGGTATCTCTTTTAGCCACTCGTAACGGCTTCTAAGGGCTTCTGCGGTTCTAAAATATTGATAGTCGATAACATCAGCAGTTCTACATTCTTGCTCGACACGAGCGAGCTGTGAAGCGTCAGGGCGTTTCGGGTGTACGTCTATAACAACGTAGTCTATATTTTTATGATACGGTTCTACTACTTTGCAAAGACGGTCTATGGCTGTGCCTGTTTTGTCTGAAATTGCCACTACCTTAAACATATTTATTCTCCTCTATCAAACCATGACCTGAATATCCCCACTGATCTACGGTTAAGTTTTTTATAGTCTCTTGCATATATTTCGGGTGATCTGATAATTTAATAAACTTATGGGGTTTTCTCAGCTTTCCTCTTTGAGCTTCAACCCATTTATTATAAGCACTGTCGTTACTCCCATCGCTACCCATCTGAAATGTACCAAACCGTCTGAAGTAAGCACGCTCCATACGGCCTTGATCATCTGCTATTTGTTGTCTAGTCTTTAGAATTTTTTCGTAGTTATAAAACGGTATTCCTGCTTCAGGTACATCATCTGGGCTTAAGTATTTACCATCTAGGCTAGGCTGGCAGAGGTCGCCAGAGGAGTCAAACTTAATCCTATCACCATACTTGGCTTTGTTAACCGCTATGACTAGCCTTGATTTCAAGTTATATCTATCGGGTAACACAAATTGAAACTTCCAGAACGATAGTGCAGGTGCGTCTGGGTTATTCTCACAAGCCATTCTGATAGCTCTAAAGTCTCTTTCATGAAAAATGTAGTCTAAGTCTGCGTGTATTACCCAATCACCTGTGCAAGCTTCGTAGCCTCGTTGAAATTGTTGTCCTATCAATTCCCAACTAAACTCTTTTGGCCAACTATCTATTACGCATGGCACATGAACTGTATGCCCACCATTATTTTTATAATCTAAGGGTTTTGCATTAGCGTTGCCATATATAATGATTGTTTCGTCAGCTAAATCTGTATAGCAAGACAATGCATCTTTATAGTTGTCACCACGTTTTTCTGGTCGAGTCACTGCGGTGAATATACTGAGCTTCATAAAGCGTTTAACCTTTCCGCAAGTTCAAAATCGTAGTTATCCATTTGTCCTCTGCGTTTTTTAGTCTCAATAACTCTTTCAATATTGCTTTGTTTATAGCCATGTATACCGCAAACAATATCTTGGGTGATACATCTTCTTGGGTTATTGAACTCTGGCAGTCTAAACATCTGAGTCTCAGGTCGCTCAGCATATTTATATTTGCCTATGTTTTCTCGGAGTATCGGTAACGCTTCTTTAGATATTAACTGTATTCCGCCGTTCATTATGTCCTGAGAGTACCAACCAAAACAATGTGCTTGTACCCACCATATATCATCTGGTAGTTTTAATTCTTTTATGTGCCTATTAACAATCACATCAGCGTCTACACGAATAAAATCATCTGTAGCTCTACCGTATATTACATCTAACTTATCCGCCAGTGTTGAAGTTTCGTTATAAACAAGTTCTACATCAAACCCCTGTCTTTTAAGCGACCACACGCAAAGGTCGGTTGTTGATTCGCCTATGCTAGTGACAAAGACTTTCATTTTCGTATCTCTACTCCGATAAAAGTTATCGACTTTCCGTACTCAGTACTATTGATTTCAAAGTAATTAGGTTTAAACTCCTTAAAAGTTTTTAGTAGTTCGTCTTTTGTGTATTCGTGTTCGTGGTAGCGACCCTTGTGTTCTGTAGCTTCATCTGTAATTATGATTGCACCTCTCTTTGCTTGCCTAACTATATCTTTTAACCCAATAGGGTGCTTCAAATGCTCAATAGTATTTAAACAAACTACATAATCAAACTCATCATAAATATTTATGATATGGTTTTCTAAATCCAGTAGCGAAGCTCTTATCCCTTTGTCTTTACATATATCAATAGCCGTTTGTTCATTGTCGATTACGATACAGCTATAGCCAGCTTCATTTATCTTACCAGCAACCAACCCGTCGCCACCGCCAACATCTATGGTTCTTCCCTTACAAAACTCCACGCACCTATCAGCACACTTTTTATACCAAGCATATTTTGGGTCATCATACCAATCATAGTGATACGCCCCTTTTTTTAGATATTTATCAAACTTCATTTTGAGAACCTCACTATCCAACCTAAAAACTCATGATCGTAGTTCTTAGCTGCTCTTAATCTTTCAGCTCTGATAAACTGATCTAACATATTGCTTTCCGGTCGTCTCTTAATCATTTCTTGTATAACAAGCCCTGCTTCTTTAGCTAATTTCTTAATACCGCCCTCCATGTAACGGAGTGCATCATCTTCTATCGGTTGATGAGTAGGGTAAAAACTAGGGAACGAAACCCATGCAACACCGTTAGCATCCAATTGTTTTGCAATATTTTTCATAGCCATCATTGGGTCATACACATAATCAAAAACTTCTAAACAAAAAATCATTGCGTAGCTACCCATGCCGGGGAAGAACTTATTGATATCCATTTCTATATCTGGCTTCTGGCTGTCTTTATGGGGTTCTGGCAAATCAGCAATAATATAATTGTCCACATCCCATGTTTTGACTCTGCTTGGTAGTTGTAGTTGGCTGCCCCCAATATCTAAAACACTGTGAGCTTTAACATCTAGTGTTTTTAGCCAGTTTTCCAGCGTCATCCTATAAGAGCTAGACATTGCAAATAATCCTTTCCCATACGTTCTAAACTAAAATACTCTGCCCCAATAGCATAAAAGTTTGAAAGTATCTCAAATGCTCCACCCGTTCTAGTCATGTCGTACTTGTCAGCTACTGTACAACCACAACATAGGGCTTCGATTAAAGTATTGCTGCAAGCGTCATTCCAGAACGTATAAATAAGATAGTCAGAGTTTCGATATAAGTTAGCCAATGTACCCTGATCAGTTATAACACCCCAATATTTAAACTTTTCGTCTTGATAAAAATCAAAGTTATACTCTATCAACTCAGGTGAGTATTGCCCAACTATGTTTAAAAATGCATCGCCATTTCTTGACTCGCTTTCGCTCTGAAATGTATATCTCGCCATTTCCCAATTCTTAGTCTCATCTCTATTGACTCGGCTGTAGATATATTTTGCCGTAGTATCTTCTTGTCGTCCGTTATCGTGAAATATGTCAGTATCGCAACCATTTAAAATAACTACACCATCTTTCTTTAGATAGGGCATAAGCAATTTTTTAGCAAATTCTGATTGATATATGATTAAATCAGCTTGCTCGGCAAATCGTTTCATACGGCTCATACCAGTGTTTCTGTTCCTAGAGTTCCTTACAATATTATCGCAACGCAAAACTATTTTTTTACCATCAGATTGAGCTTGATCTACTTCTTCTTTAGATACCATTGATGGACTTGGAATGAGATATATATCACATTCTTCGTAAGTGCTGTTATGTATTCCAGCTTTGACAGCGTTGCTAATCCATGACCAACCTCCACCCTGACGTTGCTCGTCTGATTTTGCTATATACACTTTCATTTCTTGTCTTTCGTTGGTTGATAAGCTAATATCATTTTCTCGTGGTACTTAATAACATTTTTGCTGGCTTCTATTTGGTTTCGGTGGAATTGTATCTGCAATGCATCGTGTTTTTGAGTTCGGTGATACTTCTTTAGAGATTCCAACAGTTCTTTTTTTGAATTAGCCGACATCTGAAGCGGTGCTAATCCTTGCTTAGTCCAAACCACGGTTATGTTATGTAAAGGCTTATCTAATGTGCTTCGGTGATCAATGGTATAGGTGTAATACGCCTGAGTATCGTTAGCTTTTTTTATAATCTTTTTTAAATACTCGCCTATTTTATCCACGACCCATCTCCTTTATAAACTTTTCAATTTCATCCCAACAGTGATACTTTGTACACTCCCAGCCGTGCATCCACGCTTCAAAGTCCTTGTTCTCTTTTCTAGCTTGCTCTAATAGTTTAAGGCCATAATCGAACCAATTAGTACCTGAGTACTCATCACGCACTGGACAGCCTATATGTACGGCTGTGGGGGCAAAGTAAGGGTTATCTGGTTCGCCAATGTGTCCAACCTGAGTGCTACGCCCATACTCATACCCTGCTTGCTCCACTACTGTACATAACGCATCGTTAGAATAACCTCTGGGATATGCAAACTTAGTTATTGGTTTCTTATATTTCATTTGTAGCATTTTTTTTGATTCTGATATTTCATCAATGGCTTCTTTCAACGGTATTTGCGTCAGGTATCTATGGGATATAGTGTGTGAGCCAATCTCGAAGTTCTCGGCTATCCACTCCTCATCTTTGGGGCTTAGACTATCCCAACCCTTTTGCAAGCTTAACCCATACATATCTACAGGCCAGTAAAAAACTGCCTTGACTCCATATTTTTGACATAGCTTGGCTATTTTAATATCCTCTTTCGATCCATCGTCAACCGACAGTGTTATTTGCATCTCTAGCTCCCACAACTTTTTGTACTGCGTTCATTGCAAGGTGACGCTCATTGTCCTCAACCATACCCTGCAACATTTCTGAACCAGACGCATTAGCAAACGCTCTAACATCTTTGTTATAACATTTACTATTCCAACCTCGATTATGTGCCACAGATCGAGTGTGCATCGGGTCTACTCTACCATCCTCAGACCACGCCTGGTGTACTTGAATAAAATTAGCACCGTATTTATCGCAAACATCTCTAAGCACGTTAGCCCAAGTTACTTTTAACGCTCCGTAAGTATTCTCGGCCATCTTGGTTATCTCGGCTTCGATAGCTGTAACTAGGTGAATACGTATATCAGGGCTCATTTGTTCCCATAGATACTCGGCTGCGGTGCTTCTGGCTGGTTCTTCGCCCCCTACAACTAACAACTGGTGCTGTTTAGGATCTGTGGGGTGCGGATATTTATGCGGTGGCTGGTAGTATGTTCCCTCGCCAATAAGCTCGACAGATACAGCTATGTTCTTGCCTGTTTTTTCTACTAATCTATCAACGGTTCCAGGCTGTAATGCGGATTTAATCAGGATCGTGTCAGCTTCGCACCAGTCAACAATTTCCTGAACTATTGTTGTGTCTAATTCGCCACTTTCAGTGTAGTCAGTAGGAACTGCTATCAGCCCTATATCACAGGAATTAATTGCAGCTCTCCCTGCTTCTATTGAAAAATCTTGCTCTACTCCATCAACTTTTAGCAATTCTTTGGGTTCATCGTATACAGTGCAGCCCTCAAATACTTTTTCGTATGCAGAACCAAGATAACCATAACCAATAATTCCAACTTCTTTAGACATTTTTTAATCTCCTCGACTCCCATATTTTTTTATGTATATTGTCATAACTGTGATGGCATTTAACGCACAACCTAAGCCAATCGCTCGTATCTCTTTTGTACTCTTGTGATTTATTAGCCCAATGTATCTTACGAGGATTATCAGATTTGAAACCGCAATACTCACATTTCATTGGTTTGCCCAACTGTCGCCTTACCCAAGAATGTAGTGCAGTATAGCCAACATCGTCTTTCCAGTTAGGGTGTTCCTTTCCGACTAAGACAGCGTATTTGCTAACGCACTCTTTTGAGCAATATTTGCCTCTGTTCGCATTTACTATATTTTGCGAAGTTTTATATTTAGTTCCACACTTACACACTTTTTCTATCCATCTCGTTGCGTCTTTTCTTGCTTTGTAGCCTATGTGCTTTTCGCCACGCCTAGACAGATGTTGGCAAGTTGTGCTACAAAACTTTGCAGTGTTCCACTGCTTAGCAGAATACCCTTTAGGCTTTTCCATCGTTGCATGACATAGATTGCAGTTTTTCACTCAAATCCCCTTAAAAACCTTAAAGTCAGGTTCAACCGTGAAGTAAAACCTGACTTGAAAACTTCTAAACTATTCACGGTTGATTTATACATACTTTATTTATACGCTCATGTTTAATCTTTGTCCAATAGATATTTGTTTAGTTGTGGATAAACAACGCTTAACTCCTCTAGACTCTTGCTTCCCTTGATTGCGTTACACCATGAACATGAAGCCTTAATATTAGTAACATCAAAAACTCTGTGTGGTGATCTAACCTTTGCTTCAACGTGTTCTAACGTGAGCATACCTTTAGTTAATTTGACAGGACAGTACTCGCTGATCTGCAAGTAGCACTCCCAGCGATCAAACTGGTCTGGTGGGTTTGTCTTATACCATTTCTTTCTGAGTAGGTTATTCTTCTGGGCTTTTTTGTCTGATACTCTTTTGATTTTAGCTTTTGGTTTATGCCTGAAACAAAGTTTAGAATATGATCTCTTGCCACACTTGTTGCAGGTCTGTGCCATTACTCACCCCTCTAACTCCTCTCACTATCTGTTATTTTCATTTGATTTCTCGTTCTAAATCATAGGATATTTTAGCACCACACTTACATTTTCTCTGTTTAATAATATCTGTTGCTGTTTTCTTGCCAGAGTTAAGTAGAACCTTTTTAGTCAGTTCTTCTTTGAACTCATGAATATGCCCCTCTTTTTTAACTATCATTCTCTAACTCCTCTAAACGGTCTAAAACTTGCTTTGCTGTCATATCTATTCCGCATAATTTTAGTGGGTCTGTCTTTCGGGGCTGTGAATAATAGGCGTTTCGTTTTAACTCCTCAACCCTACCTTTCTTAACTTCTCTTTGGATTAGAGCTAAGATTTCTTTGGTGGCTTTTTTTATTTCCTCTGGGTCTGATTGCCAAAACTTCCTACCCTGAAAATCAGTTCTAACTAACAACGCTTCAAACTTTTGGCTTACTATGTTCGCTATCTCACTCTCTATACTATTCTTGTTAGGCATTATTTATTCTCCCCTTTGATATTACTTTTAGTGTTCTTAACTCTTTGTTCCAGTGTCCATATTGGATGCCAACAAAGTAGCTTCATAATCAGCCACATTCTCCAAGCCTTTGGTGCCCCTGTGAGTAGAGTATTATTTAGGTTGTAGTTGAAGTTCTGTAACAGATAATCTTTTTTCAGAATAATAACCATATTACTTAGGTCTATAACTGGTAGCTCTTGGTTGTCGCTAATTCTCATCCTTAAACCCTCCTCTGATATTCTGTTCCATTTGGTCTACTGCAAAATTAAAGCCACCGTATCTGTAAAATCTGCACCTACTTTCGTCATTTAGTGTGCTTTGTGATAGCTGGTCTTTCTTCTCTGGCAACATACCTAGCATAATCTCTTGAAGAGTGGCTTCGGCTTTGTCTATTCGCCCGTCCATTTCAGAGTCGTGTAATACTAGGGTGCGGTAGTTTCTTATTGAATCCTCTGGCGTTTCATCATCAGTATTTGGGGCTAGCAGTTCTTCTAGCTCCTGCCGTACCCCCTTAGTATCTTTCATAACTCTATCTATGCCTCCTATTTGGTTTACTCTTGCCCGTATGCTTAGGGTCTCTAATCTTTTTTCTTTGTTCTTTGCGAGTAGAAGCTGGCTTGCTTAGTTTATCGTTTCGCTTCTTCGTGTTAGGGTGCTCGTCCTGTCCACGCTTACCTGCTTTGCGATTTCTCCAGTACCGTACCTTATCAAAAACGCTACTCACCTCACACCTCCTTTATTTAATTTGTTCATAGTAAGTACCTTTCATCTAAGTACAAGCCTTAACTGCATCATACATTTCATCTGGTGTTATGCCTTTTTGGGCTTCAATGGTTATGTCAAAAAACTCGTTATTGGTTAAGTTATTATCTAACCAATCGTATGTGCATTGGCAATAACTTGTGTTAGTTCCGTCATCACACGACTGCATAAAAATACCCTCAGCACCAGCAATGTAGTCGTTATATTTATCTGATTTTAGAGTTATCTGTGTATCTTTTTTAGGCTCGACAGCCTCTACCGCAGCCTTAGTGTCTACTTTTAATCCAGTATGCGAATCAACACCAGCGTTATAGATTGCTACTCCAAACCCTATTAATACTAGACTCGCCACCACTACGGCACTCACTATGATTGTTGTTTGCTTGTTCATTTTTTTGCCTTTCCTCTTTTACTTATTGTTTCAAGCCGAAGCTTTTTTATAGTTGAACCTTTTTTCTTTGCTTCTATATACTCCTTAAATGTTATGTTATTTCTACCCCAGTTGGTTAAGCATATTGTTGGATTGATGGCCTCGTTTAATGCAACGTCCTTAGGGAATCCAAGCTTCAGTCGTTTAACTACTCTCTCCGCAATTATTGTGTTTGGCACGGGTAAGTATCTAACACCTAACCTTTTACTATCTACTATCCACCCCCTTTTCTCTGAGTAGTGGTAATTTTTTGCATTGTCCGCTCTGTCCGAGTTTAGTGAGTTGACTGACTGAGATACGATCCTAAGGTTATCTTTCTGGTTGTTCAGTTTATTCCTGTCAATATGATCTATCACCACTTTTTTCTTTATCGGGCCGACTATTAGTTTGTGCATCTTCAAGTGTTTAACTGGTGAATCCGTAATAGCGTAACCCGTATCTGAGACATACCATCTCAAACGGTTTAACAACGGATAGTCCTCATCATCCACTAAAGTTTTTTGGTTTGCATTAGACAATAGTATTTTCTTCATGTAATTATTATACCACACTATTGTTAGAGGGGCGACGTTTTGACTTTCTTCCCCCAAGTGTTCCTGCGAGACTTCTTTGTTTACGAGTCATCATCGCAAACCCTTTAGGTACTTTTGCTCTGCCACCGATTGCTGCGATTCTTCGATAAAAGTCCTCGCCATACCGTTCTTTGTTTGTTACGCTGGCTTTTTTGCCGCCAGTCTTTGTTCCTGCCATTACTTCCTCTTTCCTGCGGTACTGACCGCTATTGTTAATATTATAAACCCGATCACGACAGCTAATAGGCTTTCAAACTTCATATTAGCGTGTGCATAGAATCCGCTTATCCATACACTGATTAAAAACAGCACTACTCCATAAACCATTTTGGTACTCCTAAAATGTTTAATAATATTGGTAGAACTTTGTCTAAGTTTAAGAAAACCCATATCAGTAAAATGTTCCCAACGATTAATCCAACTATTATCCAGTCTGTAGTCTTTAGTCGGGATAATCTTCCGCCTTTTTTTGTTCTCTGTGGTGTATTCGTAGTCCACGTTACCCTCTCTTTTTTATTTGCCATTTTTACTCCAATACTTTAACTCTGCTTCTTTTCTTACTTTTACTGCCTCACCTATTTCTTTAAATCTACCGAGAAACATGTACTTTTGTTCTTTATTTAGTGTTTTATACAAGCCAGCTTCCCAAAGATTTTTGTTTTTACAGTACTTAACTCCCCTTACTCCGCTAGTATTATTTTTTTGAGTTCTTGAGTTTCTTGTTTGTTCCTCTCTGCTTGACCACTTGCAATTATTGGGGCTGTAGTCACCGTTCACATTTATGCGGTCTAGTGTCTTATCCAGTGGTCTTTCTCCCATGTCTTTTAGAAAGTTCACATATCCATAGATTCCCAACCACCTGTCGCTGATTTTTATTCCTCGCCCACCATAGTATTTATATACTCCGCACTTTGAGTCAAAGCACCGATATTTCATAGAGCACCAACTTTTGTATGTTCCGGTATAAGAACCGCCATGTCGTATTCGTCTTACTTTTTCCACGGTAATACCTTTGTGCCATCAGGCAATATTAAAGTCCCGTCTAATAGTTCTTCTGCTTCAACAGCATTAGTAACCCCGATAGAACCCTTAGTCTTTTTATATTTCTCAAATCTTTGATCTTCAACTTCTTTTCTCGCAGGGTACTTTCCATCTTCTTGTAGCTTTTGTCTGATCCTGCGGATAGTTTCCATACTCGGTAAATCTTTGAATGACGCTATCTGGCTTGGCGTTAAATCCATACCTGCCTTTTGCATATATACGATCAACAGTTCTTTGTCCGAGCTTCTGGTGGCCGGAACAGCTTTTAATATGTTCTCGACTCTTTCAGATATATTCATGCCAACCGCTCCAACTTAATGACCTCGTATGGTTTACCCTCTGGTATCATTGCCTGTCTAAGCTCTGTAGAAGCACTTCCAAGCTGTTCTAAGTTCTCTTTGATATATTTATCTATCATAGGTTTATCGGGCTTAACCATGAGGTCGTAAACATCTTCGTCTAATACCTCACGAAGTTTAGCTTTATCATAGTTCATGCGCTGCATGTTTGAGATCCTAAACATAAACCCATTGATAGGCTCGCTAGTATTACCATTCTCTACAAATCTCGGCACTAGTTTTTTAAGCTGGTCTTTTAATGCTTCGGCAGTCTTGGCGTACTCTTGTGCAATTTGCCACGCTTCAACTAATCTCTCTGGCGTATCGGCTGGCAATGTTACTACTTCGCCTGTGTGTTTATTGACGGCTTTAATCATACAAGGCCATCTTCTAACGCTTGTATTACCTCGTCAGCTTCTTTCTCTGTCTCTACAGTAGACTTTTCTAACACCTTACTTATCACTACTTTTTTAGCAGGAGTGTTAGTATGTCCATGTTCCTCAAGCAATTTATTTAAGTTGTCTTTTGCTTTGGCTAACTCATCAACCTTTGGTTTAGATACATAATTTCGATTGTCGTGTCCGTCTGGATCTTTAGTATCATCTATAGCAAACAGTCCACTTAAAGCGTACTTACGAGCGTAAGAACTGGCCGAGCCTGTTATCTGTGCATCGTCCATGCCCTTTTTAGTAACCGCTTCTCTGGCGTATGCGTGAACCCATAACCTTTTCTCGTCTTTATCCATGATAGTTACTGTGGCTTTAATATAGTTTGCACTACCTATATTCTCTACTTCGTCAGACAAGATTAGTGTCAATCCCTCTGCGTGTACTAGAGGCTTAACCGCTTCTAATATGTCCTCTGCACTTCTGTATTTATAGTTTCCAAAAGAGTTTGTGTTGCTCTTTGGGGCTTTCAACGCCTTTTGAATATTGATTAGTTTTTCATTCATAGTATATCTGCAAATACCTTTCCGCTATTCCTAGCTGTTATCTCTGGCATGATACTTATACCGTGCCATTGTTCCTCATCTTGCTCTTTATAGCTTTTGCACTTATCGCAAACTTCGTTTAACACATCAAAGACTTGGTCTTGTCCGTTAGGGTTCACAAGCTCTACAGTGTCCCACTCGGTAGAGAACCCAGCGTGATTACATATCCCATCAATAACAACGCTTAAATCTTCGCCATAATTAAAATAATGATTTACTTTAATTTTCATTGTGCTAACCCCCATATAAATATGGTAAGCAAAGCTATGTTTACTCCCCAAAGAGTTAACGTTTGTATTCGTTCCATATTGCAAGTCCTTTCTTTTATTTAAGAACTACCATTATAAATAGCTATAAGTATTATTGCAAGCATATTTTTATAAAGTTATCCACAGGGTTATTTTTTACCCCATCTTTTTCTCAATTCCTCTTTAACTGGCGAAAATTGACCCCTATAATCAGGGCGGTCTAACAATTTATTAATTGGCTTCGGTTCGCCACCCTCTAGTATCGTAGCTATGGCACTACATCTAATCCAATCATTGCCAAGTTCAATGTGGTCAGCTCCATTTTCTATTGCTTGTTTAACCTGTTCCGCTTCCTCTTTTGTAATGTAGAACTCCTTACTGTCAAACAGTTTAATAATCATTTAATCTTTACTCCTTTAACTTTATTTGATTGTTTTTTACCCCATAACAATAAGTCCCCTAGCTTACTTTGAAGCTGTGAAAAGTCCGATATTCTAGGTGCGTACTTATCGTCATGTGCTTGAGCCACGCCACCCACTAAACGCTTCACTCCATCAACGCCATGCTTTTTAATTAAGTTACTGCAAGCATAACGATTCTGCTTAATCCTAGCTGTAATTGGTAGTCCAGTTATCCGCACCCAATAATCAAACATTTCATTTATCTCGGCTTTAGCCATAGTATCTTTAGATACTATTTCTAATTCTCTATTCTTATTTCTTGTTAGAGTGTTACTGGCTGTTTCCTCGCCGTTTACCGAGTGTTTACTGGCTGTTTCCCGACCGCCCTGATACTCATTCCATTTACAGATGTAATATACTGTATACCGACTGTTTACCGAGCGTTTTATCATCTCTGTTAGCTCTAACCGTTGAACAGCTTTGTATAATGTGGGTCTTTTTATCTCGCACATATCAGCAAGTTGGTACATTCCACCTGACCATTTTCCTGTTTTACTATCGGCTAATATCAGCAATGTTTCAAAAACGTGCCAAGCCGTTCTGTCGTGTCTGAATACCTCATTCTCTAGTACCTGTCTGTGTAGTTTAACCCAACCGTTCATAACATTGGCCTTTGTTTCTTCGACAATTTATCAATAACTTTTTTGGCTTGCCAAACGGTCAGCCCTCTATAAGCTTTCGGTTTAATTTTCAGCATATTTTCCAAATATCTTATATACGCTATTTGCTTATCGGTGGCGAGTTTTATTTTGCGGATTTCGCCTGTTTCCGTGTTGACAATCTCTAATGTATTGTCGACTATTCTCCTAATCATAGTACCCCCTATAACAGAATA
>OFRG01000403.1_pt1 | contig 17369 bp, 23 predicted proteins | sample 1543071 | NCBI WGS metagenome assembly OFRG01 (sample SAMN07774222, study PRJEB24372) | wastewater metagenome | isolation source: WWTP Verbania (Effluent) | place: Italy: Verbania | collected 2015-12
GCGCTGACGTTCTTTGTCTGCGCGGCGTGTATGCATTATATCGGTGAAGGATTCACCTGGGTTACTTTTGTAGCTGGTATCTTCGGATGCTTTGTGCTCGGTGCGGCTAGTGCCGCTTATTTTAATCTTTGGGATAAAGACCAATGACCACGCACCACAGCACCGAAGGCATAGAGATAGAGGTTAGCGAAGTCGCCGCCTGTCCGGGGTGCGCGAAGCGGGATGCGTGGATTAAGAGAGCAAAGCCCTATTTAACACGGGACTGGACTGAGCTTGAGATGTTGCAGATTGAAGAAGTTAATCGGTTATTGGCAGACCTCGAACAAGAGGCGCGGGAAAAGTGACTGACGCAGAATACGTAGACGCCACCGAGAAGGATAATCTTGCGACGGTATTCCCCGACGCTCGCACAATTAGGCTCTGCGCCATCATTCGGCGGCAAGAGGCGGAACGCATCGCCGATGTTTCCGAGGCGTATCGGAAAGGATACGACAAGGGCTCGACCGACGAATATAACTCAGAGCAGAAAAGCTGGGCATCTGAGGGGCTTGCCGACTACCTAGCGGCGAAGGGATTAAAGCCATGATTTTCAAGGTCTACACGTTCTTCCATGATCGATACCCGAAAAAGTCTCGCGTCACTGCGTATACGAGATGGGCCAACGAAGAATGGGAAGGATGTCGGGTCTATCAGGTCGAGGCGCAAAATGGAGCGGAGGCAAAAAAGAGAGCCATCGCTCAGAGGTTTTTAGACGAAGCGGAAAAAGTAATTGAGCGTGAGGCAAAATGACTGAAGAAACAAAAACGCTGGAACGATTTCCAGGCTACGAGATCACATCGGATGGTCGAGTCTTTTCTACTCGTTCAAATTGGCGCGGACTAGGCCGACGAGAAATGAAAAGCTTTCTAGATAGGAACGGATATAAACGCGTATCGCTTGCAGTGAATAAGCGCACGGAAGCACGAAGGGTGCATAAACTGGTAGCCGAAGCCTTTCTCCCGCCTCGCCCGTCGTCGCTTCACGTGATTCGTCATCTGAGCGGCGACAAGTTTGATAATCGCGCTGAGAATCTTAAATGGGGCACGGTGCAGGAAAACACCGACGATCGCGAGGCTCACGGAACCACGCCGCGCGGAGAACGACAAGGCCAGGCGAAGCTCTGCAACTCGGACATCATAGAAATCCGCCGCCTGTGGCGTGAAGGAATAAACAAAGCTGCGATTGCGCGCCGGATGAATATCTCACGATCTAACATCTCTCTGATTCTCTCCGGTAAGGCGTGGGCGCATATTTTCGAGGGACAACCCAATGCCAACTAACCCGCCCAAGCTCGATCTGAAAGCGATTAAGGCGCGACAAGCGAAGCTGACGAAATATCACAATAGCACCGATCTCGGCGGCACGACGGACGACGAGATGCAAACGATTTGCGAATGCGCCGATGACGTTGCGCCGCTCGTCGAGTGGGCGAATGCTGCTAAGCGACATCTAGAGGTGTATCTGAGCTGCCTCGACCTGCCCGAGATTTCCAGGGAAGAGGATCGGCCGGAAATTGAAAAGCTTCTCGCGCAGCTTGAGGAATCGGAATGACCTCATCGCATCGGATCTTGGACGGATGGCATTACTTTCCGAGAGAGTGCCGTCTCAACCTACGCGGTGCTTTCGCTACGAGAGTTTTGCGGTTCGGTGCGGTGAGTTGATTTTATGGGGCTGCTGTATGAATCGTTAATCGAGGGCAAGGAATGACTGAAACGGAGTTGAAGGCGTGCAAATGCGTTGACTGCAAAGAGCCTGCTGAATACTGGCTTGATTGCTCTTACTGCGACGAGAACGGCATGAGTCATCACGACTGCGGAGAGGATTGCTGCTGTTGTTTGAATCCCGAAGACGATGTGCCCTGCGATTTGTGCAACGGCAACGGCGGTTGGTTTCTATGCGTGGAGCACGCGCCAAAGGGAAATGAAGAACTGCAATATGTTGCCAGATAAGAACTCTTACAGGGCCAGGTAATTTAATCAGGGAAGGATGCTCGACTCGAAATTTATACTAGATGCGTGCTGCGGAGGTCGAATGTTTTGGTTCGACAAGGCGCACCCGCATTGTCTCTTCGTTGATAACCGAAGAGAGTCCAAGGGGCACATACAGAACGGCTGGAATCCGGCCCATGAAGTTAGCCCAGATATTCTGATGGATTTTACGGATCTGAAATTTGCAGACAAATCTTTCAAGCTCGTAGTTTTTGATCCGCCCCATTTAATCAAAGCTACTCAGTCAAAAACATCGGTCATGTTCAAAAAATACGGGACTCTTCTGAAGGACACCTGGAAAGATGACTTGAGTAAAGGGTTCTCTGAGTGTTGGCGCGTTTTGGACGATTACGGAACCTTGATTTTTAAGTGGGGCGAAGACAGCGTTAGCGTAAAGGAGTGTTTGGCGTTGTTCCCACAAAAACCCTTGTTTGGGCATCCGACGAGAAAAGGTGGAACAACACATTGGCTGTGCTTTATGAAATTTCCAGAATGGGCTGACTAACCCTAGAGGCGACGATGAGCGAGATTTTAGAATGTGAGTTGTGCGAAAACCCGGTGCAAGGAAACCTTGGCACGATGATCGATCATGACTGCGTTGTGATGGGAATTACGCACACCAGTCCCGCAACTTGGAATTATTGGCAGCAAGGTTTCGCCGCCCTAATCCGCGAGCGCGAGAAAGCGGCGTGGGAGGCGGCGCGTGGTCGCGAGCGGACTATGTTTGAGCATCATTTGTGGAAGACATTCGACGACTGGAAAGCGGGGCAGGAGAAATGAAAAACAAAGAGGAACAAAAATGAATCCAGCAATTCAACTATATTTTACAATCCTAGCAACCCAAGTATGTATCAAGGAGGCGAGCCAACCGCAGATATGCGTTTCGCCCGTTCCTGATGCCACATCGAACGCCGCGCATATCTTCACCGGGCTAAAGTTCGATACTAGCTACACCATTACTTACAAGGTGGACGGCGTTGAATCCGCGCCGATGGTAGCTAAGACTCAAAAAAAAACACCGGCGACTTATCCTGCGCCATCGGTTCAACTTGTAGTGCAATGATCTACAACCCTAAGGACGGCCAAACCTGGAAAGCTTATTATAAGGCAAGCTGCAAAAACACATATCAGATGTGGATCTCGACTCAAGGCCCGTGGCCTGCCGATTGGGACAAATGTTATGAGGATGATTTTTAGATGACGTGGATAAAGCTAGAGGATAGGCCGCCCGATGATTCTGGCGCATATTTGGTTTATGCCGAATCACAGGACAAAAACAAGCCATTTATCCGCATCGCATGGCATGAGCTTGGCGAACCGTGGCATGGCATTCCGCTGGCCTGGAATGATGCAATTTCCCACTGGATGCCGCTACCCGAACCGCCAATAACAAACGGAGAAAATGAATAATGAAATTCCAATGTTTAAATGATCGTGTGCTAGTCGAGCACATTCTAGAAGATGAAGTGTCTGCCGGTGGCATTCTAATCCCCGTCCAAGCTCGCGAAAAACCACAAACGGCGCGCGTTATCGCAGTTGGTGAGGGTGGCTACCTAGCAAACGGAGCGTTTAGAAAAACGCAGCTAAAGGTTGGTGACGTGATTCTAACCGGTAAGTATTCCGGCTCAGAAATCAAAATCGACGGACACGACTACGTGATTCTGATGGAAGAAGATGTGTTCGGAAAGATGTCAGACGATGCGGTAAGTAAAAGTGAATAGAAACGGATCGTTTGCAACGCCAACGGAAACAAATTGGAATCGTGCCTTGTTTCCAGTTGCTTCCGCGAATATCCCCGCGCTTAATGAGGCTATGGTTGTGCAAGCCGCCACACCCGCACAATCGTTGGTGCCGAGGTCTGAGGCTATCGGTAGTGTCATATCAAGTTGTGTTACCGTTGCGGTTAGGGTCGCGTCCATGTCAACCCGGCCCGATACTGTGACCACAGACCCCACGCGCATGTATTGGCATTGATAAGCCGTCGAGCCGTCGAGATTAGCAACATTAGTTAGGTTAGGAGTATAAACCCCGGATGTTAGACTATACGCCGTTAGAGCATCATCGAGCGCCGCAATTTCAGCAGCGCAATTTCTCTGCCAAAGCGTTCCTTCTTTTAACTTATCGCCACGAGACATAATATGAAAAAATACTGTTTCTTATTTTTAATGCTACTGCCGAACACCGCTGGCGCCGATAGTTTGAGCGACTGGGCGAATAGCCTATCCGCTAAACCTGCGCCCGCGCAAAATGAATTTGATACGCGCCTTAATCGGGCTGTGCAAATTGAACAGCTTGAGCACTTCGAGCGGGAACATGTGCGGGAGGATTTCGAGCCGTTTCGGGGAATGTTTAAGCATAGTAACGATACGCCGATGGGCCGCGCGATTGAGCAAGCCGGGGAAGATATGGCGGTGAAGCAACGGACGCAGCAGAGGCTTGCCGATCCTTATTACGGCAGGTAGGGCATTCAAGACAGCACCGCGAAAACAGATTTGGCGTATTTTCTACCTTCTGGGCCTAGCGTTCCGCGCTTAACATTACCCTGGCCGCTGTGATAAGCGGTTAGGGCTTTTTCTAAGTCGCCGTCGAATGCTTCTAGGTTATCCGCGATAATTGCATCAGCGATCTTTCGCGCCTGTTTTTCATCAAACGGATCGTATGCGTCTTTGATGTTAAGCTTCTTATGATATTCTTTTCCGGTTTCGTCCATGAGCTGATACGGGCCTTTTGCTCCGGCCTTACTCACGGCTTTTTCATTCCCGCCGCTTTCTACTTTCTTCACGGCATCCAGCACCTTCGGCGGCACAGCAAAAATAGATTCTGTTGCGGGCGCTGCCGGGAAGTTTGATTTTGGTGCGACTATGGCGGGAGGTTTTAGGGCTGCTTGGTAGTCCACGCGTTTAGCCTCCTGCTTTTTCGGTTCCTGCACAAAACCACGGGTAAGCAAATCCATTCCGCCGGTTTGCCCGCCGCGGATTGCCGCGCTGGATGCAGAATTTTTTATTCTATCCACCCAGCTCATCATTCTCACTGCGGTTGGCGTTGCGGCCAATTCCTTCGCCATTTCTGGATTCATCGCAGCATCAAACAGCCATTCGTTGATTCGTTTTTGGTCGAACTCACCTACGCTTTTACGGAGCACATTAGCCACCGTGGAGATAATGCCGGAATGCGGAATAATGTTTTTCACCGTCGCGGCGCTAATAACCCCGGCAACCGTTTGCAGTGCAGATGTTGGCGACGTTCTCGTGGCCGTTGGCGCCGCTAAATTCTTTAGACCCTCGGCGGATCGCAAATCGTCTTGAATGCGGCGAAACGAATTAAAATGCGCTTCCCCCATTTTCGCATTTTCCGTGGCCCCCGAATAACTAAACAGCTTCTTAACTGCGCCTTCGTTAGCATCCAGAAAGTTACCCACCTTGGTGGCTGTAAGCTTTCCGCCCGCGTCGGTTTTTATCATATCAAGCATTGCGCGCTTGGTATCTTCGATGAGCTGCGGATCTTTTCCGATTGCCGGAAGTAGTTGTTCGATTGTTTTTGTATCGCCCTTGCCGCGCAGTATGGTTTTTAGGACAGTAGCGGGCCGCGCCTTGTCGGAAATTAGTGTCCCCCCTGGTGCGCCCTTGCTGAATATCGATTTTTGCTGAGCTACTAAAGCGCGCGTTGCTTTAAGTTCTTCATACGCCCCTGTCAGTGGTTTAAGCGCATCGCCTATTCCCTCATCGGCGCTGTTTGCGATTGAGGCTAATATTTGTTTATCAAACGGATTAGGAAGATCGCCAGCAATCGGGAACTTATTTCTTAAAAGAAATCCGGCACCTTTACGAAGTTCGTCAAGTTGTCCCGTAGTAGCGCTTTCGGCGTTCATTACCTGGTCAACTAATTCCCGTGTTTTTGCCCCCATACCAAGCCCAAAACCTTCGGGTTTTTTGGCTAGGGTGCTCAATACGTCCCTTTGCAGTTTAGAAATATCGGCGGGCACCTGTTTGGGTAGCGCATCATATCCAGATGTTATAACATCCTTGAATGCGTTGTTTGTTCCCCTACCCGCATCGATCAAACTTTGACCGAAACCTTCGCCGCTACTTAGCGCGGCGGTGTTACTGGCCGCTTTAATTATTCCTTGTCGTTCTGCTTCTCGCTGCGCTTGCCGCGCAACATATTGACTGCTAAATTGTGGATCGCTTCCTAGCGTCATTTCTAGTTGCGCGATACCTGGATTCTTTGTGACTTCCGAGGTTGTCATTAACTGGCCGAGCTTGTCTTTTGGTGCGCTTGCTACGGCATCGTCAATCATTTGCGGAGTAAGCCCCGTTAGCTCTTTTTGCGTGAGTGCGGCAGATCCCTTAATCTGCGCGGGCGATGACGGCCTTATTAATCCACCGGCGCCAAACACCGCAGATGCCAAATCGGTGGCAAGCTTTGGGCCAGCACCACCAACCACGGCACCAATTAGCGGCGCCAATGATTTGTTGCCCGTAAAATCTTCGGCTGCCTGTGAACCCACGCCCGCGCCTAATGTGCTGAATATCTTAGCTGGTAACGAACCCGACGCTAGTGGAAGCGTTGGGAGAAACTGCGCAGTGGTGCGCACGTAACGATCCGCGCCTTTCGATTTTTCCGGTAATATCGCGGCTAAGGTTTTCGCCGTTGATTCTGAAACGCCAGAGGGATTGTGTAAATCTTCGCCAAGCAAATAGCCCGCGTAGTTACTTCCCGGCGTCATCATACTCATTCCGCCATCAACTAGCATCGCCCCGCCACTTGCGAGGCTTTCTAGTAAGCCCGACGCGCCTTGTTTGAGCGTGTTGCCCCACGGTGATCCGCCATCGTCTGTAACGCTCGTATTCCCATGCGCCGCATCAAATGCAAAATCGAGCGCATCCCCGCCCGATGATGCGGAATCATTCCCATGCGCCGCATCAAATAATGCATCTAAATCGGCCATCTACTTATTCCGGCAATAGCATTGCTGCTGCTGCTTTAAATTGTTCTCTGCCTTCGGGCGTATTTGGAAAGCTCTTTGCTAGTCGCTGCAAATCTTGCGCTCTTCCGCCGGTAGCCGCGGCAGGCGACGATCCAAATGCGTTGGATGGCGTAACCTCGCCCACGTAACTAATCCCAGTTGGATCGAGCTTCGCGGCTGTGGCCTGTTTTTCATAGAATCCACGGGCCTTGTTGAAGTTCTCCGCATACGCGTTAAAGCGTCTTTCAGCAATTCGCATAATGCCGTTACGAACATCCTCGTTTAGCCCACTTTCTCCGGTTAGCGCCTTATTGAGTTGCGCTTTCCAGGCGCTAGGAATATCCCCGGATGCAGCTACCGCCGCCTGTTCGCCCTCGCGCACTGCCATGCCCGGTTCTATTGCTTGAATCGCGCCGCGCACAAGTTCAAGATCGGAAGTAGAAAAAGGATCTTTTATCGCTTTTTGTAGCGATTGAAACCCGATGTTACTGGTTATAAACGATTGAACTTCTGGCCGCGTTTCAAATTCCTTACGCAAGTTTTGCAATCGATCGGGCTTTTCAACGTCTCGCTGTTCTAAGTAGCGGGCGAGTGTTTCATCGCCACCGGCTTGCTGCAAGTAATCCGGCGATCCAGGCTGCGCGCCGGGCGTTTGCGTTTGCGCTGTGTTGCCCCCCAGAAGATTATTCAATGCGCCCATCCGTTGTTCTGCTTGAATGGGATTGTTACCGCTGACAATATCCAGCTTCTTATCTAGTATCTTACCTTGTAGCGCCTGCCCCGCGGCAATTCGGGCTTTCGTTGCTTCAAATTCATCATTTGCATGAACAAGCGCGCCGGTATTGACCAGCTTACTAAAAACACTCGGCGGAACTTCACCTGGCCGTTCAAATACGCTTTGACCTTGTAACGCCCTGCCGAGCAAATCACTAACAGTGGCGTTTTGTTTATCCTGATACCCCGACGCCAAGTTCCCGGCAAAGCCGGAAAGTAGGCCAGTGGCCAGCCCGCCCCAAATGTTTTCTTCGGTAGAATAATTTGCGGCGTTTTTTAGCAGCGCTTGGCCAATACCGTCCGTCGCCGTTTCGAGCGGAGAGAACGGATTCGACTCACGCAGCGCCTGGTCGTTACTTGTAAGGGCGGAAAGAAGAACCGATAGATCCATAAATTAAGTCCCCGGCGGTCTAGTTGAAAATTGACCTTTAGGCGGCGCTGCTTCTCCACCGCCCCCACCGCCGCCAGCCCCGGCGATAGCGCTTTTTGCAATCCTCTGCTGTTCTAACTGCGCCTCGATTTGTTCGCGCGTTAGCTGGCCAGCGTATTGGGTGTTGTAGAGCCCTTGCGTATCCGGCTGATTATAGGCGACCGATTGAAAGCCTTGGAAATTCGGTTGAACTAATCCACCCTGACCTACGCCTGCCAATGTTCCTACGCCCTGATTGAGCGCACCCAATCCACCGATGTTGTTTGATTGGCGTTGTAATGCGGTTGCGGTTCCTTGCTGCGTTGCGTTGTTTCGCGCGTTCTCATATCGCGTATCCCAATTCGTCGAAAAATCTTTCGTGGCGTTCGTATATGCTTGCGATCCAACCGGAATACCCCGATTAGCTAACGTCTGTTGTAGCTGTTCATTTTCGCGGGCCTTTTGATCATCAAAGCCTTGTGTAAGGCGTCCGTATACCGCTTGCTCTAAACCTTGATCCATATAGCCGGATTGCGGCCCGGCGCCTTGAACGAATTGTCCGTATTGGTTGCCTAACAAACCTTGTGCAACCTGGGATGCCTGAACGCCCGTCCCTTGTATGCCGCTTAGCGCTGCTTTATTTCCAGCGGATAACGATTGATTGACCGTTGGCTGTCCGGTAATCGGATCGATAGTAACAGTCGACGATCCGAAATCATTTACCTGATTCGGATTTGTAAGCTTGTTTCCGGCAGCGGTTGCACCCTTAGCGGTATCTAAGACTTGATTAGTAACCTCGCTGGTCGTGCTCTTGTCCGTCAGATTGACATTAGTTTTCGGCTGCGTTGCGTTTTCGTTTTGCTGCTGATTGTAGATTTCATTTTCAAGCTGCGTCTGGTTGATGCCACCGCCTTGAACTTGGCCGTGCAGATTCAACGCCGCTGTTTGTAGAGCCGGAGACAAGCCGTTAATGAACTTCGTCTGTCGTTCTAGTTCGGCAGCACCTTGCGCGGGGTTTAGTCCGGCGGCTATCTGCTTTTGGATATCCGCGTTTGCTTGCGCCATGTATTCGCGCTGTTGCGGGCTTTGTGCGGGCGGCGTTTGGTTTTCAATAACAGTAGGGCCGCCAGTCGGCGCACCTGGTGTAGCCGCAGCGCCGCCCGGAGGCGTTGCGCCCTTCGAGATGTTATCCGTGGCCTTACCGTTTTTATATTCGCGCCAGTTCCCGCCTTCGGTAAAAACCCAAGTTTTCCCATCCGGGCTGGTATATTTTTCGCCTTTCTTAGCCACTAGTAAGCGCCTCCTGTCTCGTAAAATAAATCAAATCCTACAATTTCATTTTGTTCCCCCGCAGACGTTTTACTAAACGCCACGCTTGGCCGCTTGCCAATGTTTGCCGGTGATAACTCATGCTCAACATAATTATAGCCGGTAACAGATGGCGAAAACGCGGAAATATCCGTTGTTCGCGAATCAGATGTCGGCGTGCCGTTTAGTGAATCCATTTGAATAGAAACTGTATTCTTAAAATTCGCTGTGCCGGAAATATTTCTACCGACTACCCGCAACATTTTTATTTGCTTTTGCTTTTCGGGTTCCACCGGTAAAAAACCACTGCGCCAAACGTGAATAACGCTGTTTCCGGCGGTATCATCAAGCAGCTTACTAACCCCGCTTGCGTAACTGACGTTCAGATAGTTTCCGGTAACGCCGTTATCATAAAAAGACATGGCAGTAATCGTGCTGCTATTTACACCCGTATCAATCCGGCTCCACGCACCCAGCTCAAAGTTTAGCACGTAGATATATTGCGAAGAAGAAGAAGCAAAATAGATGAACGGCTGCCGTGGATCGCGCGCTGGCCGGATATTTACGCTGCCGAATGCGTCAGCAAGTTTAATGCTCTTGTTAAAATATCCTTCCTCATCCCCACGCCCGGCAATGACCGCCGCAAGTGATATCACCCCGCGAACTGTGCTGATAAGCACATCCTGCCCCAAACGAACAAACGCCTGATTCCCTAGCGGCGTTGGAATTGTAACGCGGTTGACGATTGACCAGTTTGCCGCCGTTGGATTATCGCCGGAATAAACCAGCACTTCGCCCGAATCGGTTACTAGAACTTGAAGCTGTTCGTTTGTGTTACCCTGGTTAACTGACCAGGAAGTTCCAAACAGCAGATTCCCGTAGTCCTCTAAGAACTCCCCGACATCATATTCAACTATTGCGCCAGCAATGGAACTAACAGGGCCGTATCCAAAAATGGTTGAATTTTTCTTAATGAAATAAACTCGCTGTTTGTATGTCCAAACTTGCGAAAAGTTATCCGATGTTGTGCCCGTCCAGCTATCTGCGGCAAGTGTTCCGGCGGCTATGTCATAAACTAGACCGACGTTAGTGGCATTTACTAAGAAAATCCGCTTCTTAAAAAAGCAGAAGCGCCACGCATCAGACGTGATGGTCAGCGCGCCCGTCATGTTTGTGGGCGTTGTCCATGATGCGTTGTTAACTAAATAAACCTTATTTGCTACGCAGATAAGTTGCAGCGCTGTGCCGCTATTGTTTTTGAAATAAATTAGCTGCCCCTGTGCGCCTACTGCGGGCTGCGTTAGCGTCGTAAATGCCCCGGCCTCGCGAATGCCCCAATCATAAACCAGGTAATTATCAAGCTGAACGGCCTCGTTTGTCGCCACCTGATACGGCGATAGACGCAAGTTTAGCCCGCCGGTTGGTGCCGGTATGAAAGTGTTTTTTAGGGCTTGCTGTTCGCCGCTCACACCGCCACCCACTTTGTAATTAGCTGCATCTTTTGCGACACAATCGCAGTAGCGTTTTGCGGTAGTAGATTGAAAGCCATGATAAATTCATCGTTTGCGCCGTGCTGCTGTAACAATGAATGCGCGCCCGGTGCCGGTGCATTATCAATCGTGGTGCTTGTGACCTGCGCATTTAGCCCGACTGTTTTTGCTCGATTACCGCAATAAAAAACCTTTGCGGGCGTGATTGGCGTAATGCCTTCGAAGGTCTGTCCGTCAACCTGACAACTTCTTGCCGGGAACATCAGCGGATTAAAAAAATGTGTGTGCCCGGCGCGGTAGAATTTGCGCGGCGCTATGGTGTTGAACCGGATATCGGATTCAATAGAATTTTCGGCCAATGCCCGATATTTCGCCGCGAAGGTAACACCTAGATCAAACACCTGGCGACGGCAGAAAAGCACAAACCCGGATGTTGCCGAGGCAAACAGCGCAAACACTTCGCCGCGCGTAGATGTCGAGGCTGTTCCTGCTAATGCGTCATTTAGAAACAACTCTACTTTATCCGTCTGCACATTGTTCGTTCGTATCTCAACAGTCAGCCCGGCCCCAAGTAGCGCCGCTTTTTGCGCTGCGTTTGCTGTGCCTGATAACAAAACGGTTTCCTTGCCTGCGCGCTTTTCTATAAGCTGGTATGCCCCGGATTTATTGAAATTTAGGTGCAGGCCGTCAGCATTATAAACCTCGTCCTTTGTCGGATGGCTTGATGCAAGTTGTTTTCTAAAAACAAACCCGGCGATAGAATCCCAACCGCAAGTAGCAAGGGACAAATCCACCTTGAACGCTATGCGCCCTTGTGGGTAGCCTCGAACAAAGCCCGGCTCCATTTCATTTCCCGGCGCAAAGTATCCGCTCGATTCTGTGCCCGCGGCAAAAATAACCGGACACGTCCATTGCGCAAGGATCGCCGCATATGGCCCCGGAACATACTTTGTGCGCCAACCCGCGCCCATTTGGTAATCATCGATCTTTTCAGCGGATAGCCAGAAGTCCGGCGCAAAGCCGGTAACCTCATACGCGCCGTTACCATCGTAAAGCGATTCGCGGGCGTAGTAGTTATACTTCTGTGAGTCGGCGATACCAAAGCAGCAAATCGGATTTTGTTCCTGCCCATTCGCGCTTGCCTGCGTTGGATCTTGTCCGGTTTCAAAGCACGCGGAAACACCGGAACCGGGATACGAGTTTGTTAGGGAATGCGCGTTCGGCTCTGACCACCATTCAAGCGGCGCACCACCGAACATGCGAAAAAAGCGCAGGACTAGTTTCCCGGCTCTTAGCACAACATTTCCGTTCAGCTCGCGGCTTAGAGATATCATCCACCTCTGACCCCGCTTTTAGAATTATATTGGCCTTTTGCGTCTTTCCACACGCCCGGCGATACCCTTTGTGCGCCTGCTGCTGTTCCCGCTGCCGCGCCGCCTTGCGCACCCGCTGCGGGAATAACGGCGTTCGGCTTTGCGCCATTAGCCCAAGCATTCACATGGAAACTCTGATCTAGTCCGTTTAACAAACTGTCTTTTATCTGGCGGCTAATATCCCCGCTCTCGATACTCGCTCGAATGGTGTTGTAATTTTGCCCGTATTGGCTTGCCAGTGTCTGCGCATCCACGCCGTTTTTGTGTGCGTTAGCAAACAAGCCGGTCATATCATTAAAGCCCTTATCCCCCGGCTTTTTGCCAGTAAGACTAAACGCTATAGCTTGCCCCGCGCCGATATCCTCGGCCATTGATGGCGCTGCTTGATCGTATTTGTATGTATTCGGATCTTTTCTAAACTGTTCCGGCGTCACTGTATAATTGGTTCCCGCCGCAGTTGGCGCATTTAGCCCGCCCAACTTGTTCAGCATCTTTTCGCGTGTCTTTCCATCGGTGTAGTTTTTAGAATGCCCGACGAATGGCCCTAGTAGACTTAGGCCAAATGTAGGAAGTGCAAGCGCTGCCGCTTCCTTCCAGTCCATTTTATTCCCGGTTGCAAGATCCTTGATTCCTGTTGCCTGCGCGTATCCAGTTGCCGCACCAGCGGCGATACCGGCGGCGGGTAAGAATGCCCCGGCAGTTGTGGAACCAAGTAGCGTAGGCTCTGCGCCAGCTGCGAATGTTGATCCCATTAGACCTGAGCCGCCCGCATAAGCCGGTGTTCCGCCAGCCATAACGGGTGCCGCTGGAACCGGTAGCGCCGGGCCGATACCAGCAAAAGGCGCACTAGTGGCACCGCCAGGCCCGTATGCAGATGCGGCACTGGCCGGAGTAAATGCCGCGCCAGTAGTTGCAGCAGTTGGCCCCGCGGCGGTAGTTGCCTGCTGTGCTGCGTTAGAAACAACGTCTGTGGGTTTGGGCTTGCCCATACCGAACAAACCCGTGACGCTATCCGCAACGCCGCCAACAAAACCTTTGGGATCTTTTGCAAAGCCAGAAGCTAGGCCAAGGGCCGTGGCGCCCGCAGCAAGCGGTGCGACTTGTTCCCACATACCGGGCTGTTTCGGCGGCGGCTTAGTTATGCCCGCATTCTGATTGTAGTCCGATGCTACTTGCTGATTCGGGTAGTAAGTGTCGTCGGCGCTATAAATCCAATAGCCGGTAGGATCTTCGCCTTGGTATTTTGACCCAACCGGAAACGGATATTTGCTTGGGTTTTTACTCCACCCGCTAGTATCCGGCCCTTCTACATATCCTGATGCCATTTAGCTCACCGTCCAATTAGATCCAGTCCAGTTAATCGAAGGGTATCCGCTGCCGTTGGCGTCTGCCGCGAGGTCAAGAACCTTACCGGCATTGAACCGGCCTAGCGCCGCGTTTCGTAGGCGTGCGGCGGTCGACATAAGATCCTCGGAACCAAGCCCGCGCGCCTGAAATAGCTTCGCGCGTAATTCAGCGATCACAAGTTCTTCATCAAATACTTGAAAATCGGTATCAAGCAGCGCCGTTTCGTAAGCGATATCTTGGAACGTCCAATCAATCGTATTGTCTACTTGCAGTGTTGGCGTCCATGTCAATGAAACGGATGCGGACTTGCCGCCTACTTCGCAGCGATAATACTGCGAAGAAATAAGCACATAATCGCCTTCTTGGTAGACCGTTTGTCCGGCCCACGCTGGCGACGAATGATACTGATAGGTGACGGTTCCACTTGTAAGATCAACCCCTTCCGTCGTGCTTGTCGGCGTGGTGCTTGCAGATGTGCCGCCAACCGTAACGCGGTAAAGGCGGGTGCTGCCAAGGAAATAATCACCGGCTTTATAAAGCGTTGTGTTTGCAAACGCAGATGCGGAAAGCGCAAGCCAGCGACAGCTACCATCCTGCCCCTCACCAAATTCCATAGTTGGGCGTGTTGTTCCTGCCGTGTCGGTTCCCGAATCGGTTTTCTTGTAGATTATGCCGTTTGCGCTGCGATAAATATTTTGCGCGATGGCCGCTTCTGATGCCGTCCACGGCGGCGGCTGTATCCAGTTCTTGCTGATGTAATCAAATGGGATGGTAGACCCCGCATCGCTATCGCCCGGAATTGGATTGACCTTGAACTGACTTCCGCCCGTCCCCGATAACCTAAAAGCCTTGTTATTGCCGCGAAAATCGACGCCGTTAACGCGGATACCCCAATCGGTGTCAGTTGTCGGGCCGCTAACTAGCCAGGAATTTGTTCGGTCGTAGCAGGTGTAGGGAAGTAGCCTATAGAAATCTAACGGCAGGTCGTAACTTTCTTGCCCGGATACTAGCCGCACCTTGAATGTGCGCTTTAGCTGTGACCACGGGCCTAGCGCCCGCAGTTCTTCACCGGTGGAGTAGAATAAGTGGAGTAGTTGAAGATCGGAGGCGTTAGTTGATCCGACAAGACTAGTCGGCGCCGTTACGTTACTGCGGTAACAAGCGGTTGAAACCAGTTGTAAAACATTGCGGGCCACATCTTACGCCGCTTCGTTAATTATGATCCAGTTTACAGTAGCCGTATCGCTTGCTTCTGAAGTCACCGCAAAACTAACGCCATCGGTGATTGCCGTTACGGACATATCGCCGGTGGTATCCCCGTCAATCGTGCCTGTTCGGGTGAGAAAAATCCGCGATGCGGTTTTTGCGCAAGTAGTGGACGTTACAACCGGGGTAGCTGCCGTCAGCGTCAGCGTGCCCATGCAAGCTGATGCCGCCGTTCCTTCTTGCAGTTGGATTGTAGAGCCTGCGGTCGTTAGTGCCAGACTACCGCCGCTAACTACCGCCGTTTTTCCAGTCGCAACCGGCAACACCAAATTGCCCGAACTGTTTACGCTAACAAGCTTTGTAGAAATGTAGTTCGCCCATTCTGCGGGCATACCAAGCCCCATAAGGCTATCAGCCGAAGTAAGTGCGTAGGCTTGCAGAATCGGCAGGCAAAGATAAAGAACTAGGAAGCTAGTAACTAACGCGTGAAATCTCTGTTTCATTTATGCCTCGGTATTTTCTTGCACGCCTGGGGTAAGCGGCGGTCTGCCGCGCTTCGGCTTATCGCTTTCAAGTGCAGCAAGGCGCTGCTGTAACTCTAAATACTTCTTTTCAGCTTCATTCGCGCGGACAGTTTCTTCGGCGCGTGCTGCGATGATTTCATTCATCTTAGATTCAAATTCTTCTTGCTTATTCGGAACCTTCGACCCGGTGTGCCGCTGTGCGCGCTTAACAAGTTCCGCGCCGCCGTTTCCGAGCTTATAGTATTCGTGTTCCTGGTATGCCGCCAACTGCTCAACATACAACACGCCCGCCGCCATCATCTGCACTTGTTCGCCAGCGTTTAACGCTTCCCATTGAACTATCGGGGTATCCGTGGCGTTTTCATTCTTGCGGAATCGCTCGCGGAGCGGCGCTAGTGCCGTTTGTTGCTCAATAGAAAGCTCGCAATGAAACGGCGCCTTTGGATCGGTTAAGTTACTTGCCCGAAGTGGCACAGTTGTGAACTTATCCGCCTTGATTTTGACTAGCTCAATCTCATCAGTCATTTCACCGGGCTGATTAAGCAGAATCAATTCATTCGTTTTCTTTGAATTGAACTCACGATGGCGCACAACTTCCGCGGTCATCGTGCCCATAGCGCCTGCAATAGCTTCGGCGCTAGGGGTTGCTTTCATCACATGACCGCCAAGCGAAACGCCTAGCGTCGGCTCAATAAATCCCTCTGGAACTGGCATTTAAAACGCCTCCTAGTTATCCGGTTGAAACAGTAGCAGCGATTATCAGGTTAGTGCGAAGTAATCTAGGCGAGCGGCACAAGCGGAGCGAAGTTCCCGACGATGTGCTGCTATCAATCGCGGTAAGGTCGGCGATGTTATCACCGGAACCAATTCCGGCAAGCAGTCCCGCCGTTGTCCATGTGCACAGGTTGTTAGTGTAGGAGGCTACGCCGGTAGCCAGTGAGCAATATTCTTCACCTTCACCAAGCCAAAACCAACCCCACTGCTTAGCAGCAAGGCCGCCAGCCGCTACGCAAATACCGATATCAGTCGGAAGCGTGCCGGATAGCGTTGTATCAATCGGCGTGGCGTTATAGTTCGATGTAGCCACACCACTTAAAACCACTTTACAGGCATTCCCTTCAAGCACCGCGCTATTTGCTTGCAAGTAACGATAGATCCCCGAATCGCACTTAGTTTCAAAACCCGGTTTGTATTCAGGAACCGATGTTGCGGCACCCGTTCCCCTGTCTACGGCGGGGATAGCCACGTTCAAATAAGGGTGGGTAAAATTAATTCTAGCCATTCGCTTAAATTCCTATTCTTAAGAGTCAAACATCACGCCTTGCAGACGTGGGTTAGAACAGGTCAAGTTACCCATCCAGATGATTAGTTGGCACCAGACTTCGGCGTTAATCGAGCGCAGTTCTTCAAGCGGCTCCATATTCGCGTCTTTATGGTAACGCAGTTTTAGATACTTCGTATTCAGGAAGTAACTGCGGTCAGCGGCAATATATGTTTGCCCGCCGTAGTTAACCCCGCCGGACATAACAACCGGCGTGCCTAAGTATTCAAGCTCACGAAACCCACCATCAACCGAACGCTGTTCCCCCGTGATGCGCTGCAAAGCAAACATCGCCGATTGGAGCATTTGGTAATGCCCCTGGCCTGCTATGATGAATGTTGTTCTGTCCGATCCGCGTCGGCAGATGTTCAGCATGTAGTTGTAATAGTCTTTGATATTAGACGCTGACGTTGCAACGCCGCCCGGTGCCGGTGCACTTGAATCGGTTGTCGTCGCAAACTTTGTATTTCGATAGAAAGCGTTTGCAGCAATCGATCGGTCTATGCCTCCGACTACACCGCTAGTGGGTGTTGAGGAAACGATCGATTTGAGGCCCCCAACTTGCAAACCACCGTCAGCGGTTCCATCGGAAATCAAATCGGCTTCGAAGTTATTGATGAAAGA